>MDTB01021387.1_pt1 | contig 24197 bp, 19 predicted proteins | sample 811161 | NCBI WGS metagenome assembly MDTB01 (sample SAMN05326650, study PRJNA326480) | marine metagenome | isolation source: seawater | place: Mediterranean Sea | collected 2009
AAACATGTTATAGTAGAAAAGCCAATGGGGTTAAATCTTGAGGAAGTACAAGATCTTACAGAACTCGCTAAATCCAAGAACCTTGTTTTATTAGAAAATTTTCAATTCAGATTTCATAAGCAAATAAAAAAAATAAAAGACCTGATAAATAATGATGAAATAGGAGATATTAGATATGCAAATATCACATACTGCATTCCACCTTTTAAAAATAAAGATAACTTTAGGTATAAAAAGATATTAGGTGGTGGATCTTTTTATGATGCATCCTGTTATCCATTTAAAATAACTCAGGAATTATTCGGAGATGATTTTGAAGTAGAGCATTTTAAATTATTACATGTGAATGAATTTGATGTTGACATAGCTGGATACGGCACCTTATTTTCAAAAAAACATAATTTATTTTGTCATGTCAAGTTTGGCTTTCAGAATTATTATCAAAATAAAATTGAAATTTTTGGAACTAATGGTTATATCAAAAACTTCAGAATATTTACCGCTCATCCAGATGTTAATACTCAAATTTATATTGGAAAAAATAATTTTGAAGAGATAATTGAAATAGGTTGTGATAATCATTTTATTGGTATGCTATCGTACGTACACGAATTAGTCAATTCTGATTCTGAAAAAAGAAAATTTGAACAATTGAAAAATTATAATTTAAGTAAAATTATGGAACAAGCTTTAAAACTAAGTAAAAATGAAAATACCATTTAGTAAACCTCCAATTGTAGGAGGTGAAATAGAAAATATAAGTCAAGCTTTTGAAAATGGTATTCACATGGGTGGAGGTCAATTTTCAAAAAAAACAGAAAAATTTATTGAAAATAAATACAATATTGGCAAAGTGTTACTTACTACTTCGTGTACTGATGCTTTGGAAATGGCAGCTATTCTTTCAGGCGGAACATTAGGTGATGAATTCATCGTGCCCTCTTACACATTTTCAAGCACTGCAAATGCATTCGCCTTAAGGGGAATGAAACCGATTTTTTGTGATATAGATATAAATACTTTAAATATTGATGTTAATAAAATTTCAAATTTAATAACAAGTAAAACTAAAGCTATAGTACCAATTCATTACGCCGGCATCCCTGCGGATATGGATAAGATCAATAAAATCGCAGAAGAACATAAAATCTTGGTTATCGAGGATGCTGCTCAGGCTGTAAATTCAAAATACAATAAAAAATATGCAGGTTCATTAGCTGATCTAGGTACTTTCTCATTTCACGCTACAAAAAATTATTCTTGTGGTGAAGGAGGAGCATTATGCATAAATAACAGTAACTATTTCAAAAGAAGTGATTATTTACTTGAAAAAGGTACCGATAGGTCAGAAGTCGTAGCAGGTTTAAAAAATAAATACTCATGGGTTGATTTGGGTTCTTCATTTTTGCCATCTGATTTATTGGCATCAATGCTTTATACACAATTAGAAAAAGGGGATTTAATAATGGAAAAACGAAAAAAATTACATTTTACTTATATTGATTTATTTAAATCTCTTCAAATTGATGAAATAAAACATATACTAATACCTGAAAATGTTGACCCAAACTACCATGCTTTTTGGATTCTACTTAAGGATGAGACTATGAGAAATAATTTTTTTGCAAAATGTAAAGAATACAATATTAGTTCATATATCGGTTATGTTCCATTACATTCTTCTAAAATGGGAATTAAAGTTGGTGAAACTAGAGAAAGTCTATTGGTTACCGAAAATATTTCAGGTAGAATCGTTAGGCTTCCATTTTATCTTATGAATGATGATGAAATAAATTATGTTTATGATAGCCTTAAGAAAATATTAAAGTTGATTTATAAATAGACCCAATTTCTTCACTAAACCATTTTGGCAATATATTAAAATGAGGTTTGAGTATAACAAAATACCATCAAATTGAATAATCTAAAAATTAAAACTATCAAAGGTATTTCTTGGTCAATTATAGATAGAGCTTCAAAACTCTTTTTGATGTTGGCAACCACATCTATTTTAGCTAGGTTATTAAAGCCTGAGGAATTTGGAATTGTTGCTATGATTTTTGTTTTCACTGGCTTTTTAAAAGTAATAAGAGATTTCGGAGTTGGAGCATCTGTTATTCAAAGAACAGACCCAAAGAAAGAAGAGCTTGATTCATTATTCTGGTTTTCAGTTTTTCTAGGATTGTGTGTCACAATTATTTTAATAATATTTTCTAGTAAAATTGCCGATTTTTATAACCTTCCTGAGCTAGAGAATATGATTTATGTAGTTTCAATTGCTATGTTTTTGGGATCAATTTCGATTATTCCAGAAGCTTTATTAATGAAGGATTTAAAATTTAAATCCTTATTTTTTAGAAATAGCGGCAATTTAATATTATCAGGATTTATCACTATTATAATGGCATTAAATGGCTTTGGTGCATGGTCTTTAATTTTTAAGGAGATTGTCTTTAATTTTTTTCTGATAATCTTTAATTTCTCCTTAATTAAGTGGAGGCCAGCCCTAAGATTCAAGTATATTTCTATAAAGCCTTATATAAGTTACAGTATTCCTTTGTTCGGTGAAAATTCTCTAAATTATTTTGTCAGAAATATTGATAATTTATTGATAGGTAAAATATTGGGAGAATCAAGTCTAGGTTTTTATTCAAAAGCTTACAGCTTAATGTTACTGCCTGTTAGGCAAATTTCTGGAGCAATTTCCTCTGTAATTTTTCCTTCTTTATCAATTATCAAGGATGATATTAATAAGGTTTGGAATAGTTATATGAAAGTTGTTAAAATCGTTCTTATTGTAAATCTTCCTTTCATGATATCATTATATTTTTTTGCAAATGAAGTTGTATTAATATTATTTGGTAATCAATGGCTTGATGTTATACCAATAATCAAGGCTTTATGTTTTCTTGGGTCAATTCAATCAATTGGTACTTTGTCAGGTTCAATATACAATTCTCAAGGTAAAACCCATTTACAATTTAAAGTAGGTTTATTCTCTAAGATAGTAATGTCATCAGGTATTATTTATGGACTTTTGAGTAGTGGAATCTTTGGTTTAATTTTTTATTATACTTTGACATCAGTTTTTATTTTTTTTGTTGAATTATTTTTTATTACAAAAATTTTAAATAATTCTATATTTAACTTTTTTAATTTCTTGAAAGACGAAATATTCGTCATAGTAATTTATTTATTAACAATGATTATTTTATTTAATATTTATAATCCAAGTAATTTCTTGGATAAATTTATAATTCAATCTGTTTCCTTAATCATATTAATATTATCCTCTCTAAAATTTGATTTATTAGTGACTAAAATGTTTAAAGACTATCTAAATAAATAAATTATGTTTAAAGAAGTTGTTAATATTATGCCTGATGATAAATTTATCGATGATTACATACGAATTTCAGAAAAACATGCAGTTGGAACTTCTTCATTTCTCATTCTCAAAACGGATGGTTATAAATATATTAAAACCGAAAATAATAATATGTTTTTTATAAAATGTGACTTAAATTTTAATCTTTCAAATCAACTCATTTTTGAACTTAATCAATCCAAATTAATAATACTACACTCATTCAATTCCAACTATCTAAATTTTTTAAACAAAATCTCTAGTGCCATTAAAATTATTTGGATTTTCTGGGGTATAGACGGATATAACGCGATCACTAAATCTTCCTATTTTCCATATGACTCGGTTAGAATGCAATACAGTAAAAATTTTTATGGATTATTAAAATCAATTATTAGACACTTTAGGAATTCGTTAATACTTGATAAAGAATTATCATGTAGGAAAATTATTAATAGGGTTGACTATTGCGCAACTTTTGTTAAAGATGATATCAAAATCGCTAAAACTATAAATCCAAACATTCAGCCACTATATTTTAACTACTTTAATAACCATGGTTATAATATGCTTGAAAATAGTGTAACTAAAAAAAATACAACAAATGACATTTTTTTAGGTAATTCAGCAAACCCAACTAACCTTCACATTTCAGCTTTAAATTATTTGTCTAAGATAAATTTCAAAGGAAAAATCTATTGTCCATTATCTTATTCAGGAACTAGGGATTATGTTGAAAATATCGTTAATTTTGGTTTTTCTTCATTTGGCAAAAATTTTATTCCGTTAAAAGAATTTTTAGATTACAAAGAATACACTGAAATTATTTCAAAATGTGATTTTGTTTTAATGAATCATATTAGACAACAATCAGTTGGAACCATATTTAAATCTATTTGTTTATTAAAGCCAGTTATTCTAAACGACAAAAGTTTCCTCAGATCTACGTTTTTAGAATGGGGTTTGAAAATTTACGATTTAAGAATTTTGAATAAAATACACTTGATTAAAAAGTCGGACTTGTTATCAAATAAAAAAATTGTTTTGGAAAAACTTGATGAAAAGAATAACCATCAATTTTTTAATAAAATTTTAGAAATATCAAAATCAAGTATTAACCAAAATAAGCTAATTGAATAAGCTAGCAAAAGTTAATTATTTAGGTGAAAAAAATTAATGTATTACATATAGCTGCTGGTGATTTGAATCAGGGTGCAGCAAGAGGGGCGTATTGCCTTCATAAAGGACTTATGTTAAATGGAGTTAATTCGTTTATACTTAATAATGGTAATTTAATAGGTGAGGAATATGAAAATGTTGTTAACATAAATGAGTTTTCCTATTTTTCTAGAAAAATAAATTTTATTCGCTCAAGGCTAGATATTTATTTTAAGAAAATTTATAGAAATTCACGAAATGAGATTTTTAGTTCTGGATTGTTTGGATATAACTTTCTAGGTCATAAGCTATATAAGCAAGCCGATATAGTCCATTTCCACTGGATTAATGGAGGTCTTGTTAATTTGAAATTATTAAACAATATCAAAAAGCCAATTATTTGGACCATAAGAGATATGTGGCCTTTCACGGGTGGATGTCATTATTCACTGAATTGTGACAGATATTTATCATCATGCGGCAATTGTTTTTTCTTAAACTCAGGAAAAGAAAAAGACCTGTCAACTTATCTTTTTAATCGAAAAAAACAAATAATCGAAAACAAGCCGATACAAATAGTAGGTATTTCAAATTGGATAAGTGAACAAGTTAGTAAGAGTAAAATTCTTGGCAATAAGAATATTTTAACAATTTTCAACAATATAGATACTGATATCTTTATTCCCTATGAAAAAAGTAAAACCAGAAAAGAATTAAAAATTACAGGAAATAAGTCAATAATTCTTGTCGGAGCGATTAACTCAAAGAATACTTGGAAGGGCTTCCAATTTTTAAGGGATGCCTTGAATAAATTAGATAATAAAAAATATGAAGTCCTAACTTTTGGAAAAATAAACCCTAACGATTTTGATGAAATTGGTTTGAAAGTCACTAACCTAGGTTTTATAAGTGATGATATTTTATTGGCTAAAATTTATTCTCTTTCCGACGTTTATGTAACTACGGCTATTCAAGAGGCCTTTGGAAAAACTGTTGTTGAATCTATGGCTTGTAAAACTCCAGTGGTTTGTTTTGATAACTCAGGCCCCTCTGACTTAGTTGTACATAAAAAAGAAGGTTATCTTGCTAAAGCATTTTGTTCAATTGATATAGCAAAAGGAGTTGAGTGGTTAGTTAATAACCCAGATTATGAAGATATTTGTGATAATTCTAGAAAAAGAGCTGTAAATGAATTTGATTATAGAGTTACATCAAAAAAGTATATTAAACTATATAAAGATATAATTAAAAAATGATAGAAATTTGTATTGTAGGTGCTGGTAAAATTTTTCAACTTTATCACCTTAAATCAATTAATTTAATTAAATCAATTAAGATTAAATATGTTGTTGATAAAAATTTTGAGCTTGCCAAAAGAGTAGCATCTGCTATTAATGCAATTCCTTATGAGAGTTTAGATGAAATAATTAATTGTGAAAATTTTTTTGTTACTGTTCCGCCAAAGTTTAGGATTGAAGTTTTTGATAGTATAAAAGACCATGCAAAAAATATAATTTTTGAAAAACCCATTACTCTCACATATTCTGATGCTGATTATATAAGGAATATTTCTGAGGAAAAAGGGATCAATATATTAGTAGCTCAAACAAGACGTTTTTTTCCAAATATTAATTTTACAAAAAAAATTCTGGCAAAAATAAAGACAAAAAAAATAAAAATCACTGCTTTTGAAGGAGCTTTATTTAATTGGGCATCTGAAAGTGACTATTTCAGTAATCAAAACCCCAATGATCATGGAGTTTTCCATGATGTGGGTTCACATATTTTTGATTACATAATTTATATAATTGGGTCAATTACCAAAATTGAAAAACTAGAATTTCAGGTTATTCAAAGTATTTTCGATTATAATCAAAATGCAAATAATACATATTCTAAAGTTAAAATATTTAACAAAAACTTTGAATTTGAAATTATAGTAAGGATTAGTCGTAGTTCAAACTTTTCAAATATGATTATTATTAATGATGGTAATAATCGTTATTTGACCAGATCTCTTATGGCTAGAGACATTAAGATGGTAACTGCAGATGAAATTATTAAAATTCCTATTCCAAAAATTAAACCTAGTTTTGACTTAAATGATGTTTTTTATAACATGTGGTTAGATATTGAAAATGTATTAAAGACAAATTCATCAAACAATTCTAAAATTTCATTAAATTCTGTGATTCAAACTTCTAGATTAATGCAGGAAATAATCGATAAGATGAAAATTGACAATAATTTACAAGATACATATTATGAATAAATCAATTAATCATTTTGTGATCCTAGGTGGTGCAGGCTATTTGGGTGTTTATTTAGTTAAAGAAATTGCTTCTAAAGCTGAAAATAAAGTTACAATAATTACCAGAAATAAATCAAAACAAATCCTTTTTAAGGGCTATGATAATATTTTTTTTGAAAGTGAAAATAAATCGGTATTTAATCAAGAAATATTTATTATTAACCTAGCCTATGGTCTTGATGTCAGTTTTAAGAAGACAAAAAAACTAAATAATAACATAATAAATTTGATTGATATTTTATGTGCTAATAATAAAGTTAAATCATTGACTCATGTTAGTTCTGTGGTTTTATCTGAGGATAATTTGGGTTTAATGCCAAAGCTTAACAAAAATGATACATACAAATATGCAAAAAGTATAAGTGAATTAGGTGTTAAGCAAATTCAATTAAAATATAATATCCCCACTTTAATTGTAAGAAGTGGTAACATATTAGGACCAGGCTCAATTTGGGCTGTAAAAATATGTAAAAGTTTATTGGAGGGAAATCCGATAGCCACAAAATCCAATAATTTTTTTAGTAATTCAACTTATGTTGGCAATTTAGTTTACTTTCTTTATGAAAAGTCTAGTTTAATCTCAAATGATTTTGAAATTGTAAATTTTAATGAATTTGGATATAAACCTTGGAATGATTTCATAAAAGTTATTTCAGATGAATTAAACATTCCGCCAGAGGTTTGGATTTCAGAAAGCATTGATGATATTGGTATTTCTTTAATAAAAGATATAAAAAATGTATTGAATCAAATGATCAAAACAGCAATTTTAAAGATTTATAAAGGTCCCATTAGTAATGGATTTATTAATAAGTTCTTGGATACATTCAATATAAAAAAATTAGATCAAAAGGCTAAATCAAATATTAAATCTATAGAAAATGACAATTACCCAGATACTCAAGAGTTTGCATTATTGAAAGTTTTTATGAATAAAAATAAAATTGAAAATAATTTATCAGAAAATGAATTAAAAAATTTACCCTATGATTTTTCAAAAGTATCACAAGAATTAATTAAATGGTTAAGGATATCGGGATATTCTTCGCTTAAACAGTAATCATGAAAAAGATAGTCTGGATTATAATTTTATTTTTACCTTTTTTTAATTTCTTTGTTTTTCCTAATATTTCAGTAGCTGATATAGGGCTTGCAATTGCGTGCTTTAGCTTATTTTTTAAAAGTAAAAATTCAATATTCATTTTGAGATTAAAACAGAATATTTATTTTATTATTTTTTTAATTTGGACAATTATTTCTTCCTTATTTATTTTTTTAAACCCTGAAAACGATTACTTTGTTTTTACTGGATTGATAAAAAATCTTCTCAGGTTTACCATGATTATTTATATTTTTACCAATATAAGATATCTTTTATGGAATCACTATTTATTAAATTATGCAATTAATTTATGGATAAAGGTTATTTATTTTATTTGCATTTTAGGTTTTGTAGAGTATTTTTTACAATTTTTTGGAATATACTATTCATACTATTTTGAAGGTATTACAACAACTACATCTAGACAATTAAGTGAGTCTTTTAGAATTAGTTCTATTTTTAACGAGCCATCATATTTAGTAATCTACCTAAATTTTTCTTTGCTTACTATTTCTGAGTTTTTCAAAAGAAATAAAACTTTTTCAAAGAAAACATATGTAAGACTTTTAATCACGATATTTATAACAACGGCAATTGCTCAATCTCTAGTAGGTGTTGTGTTATTTTTATATATAATTTTTATTTATAGAAATAGAATTTTTGATACTAATAATAATCAGCTTTTTGTATTATTTTCTATTTCAGTATTTACTATTTTACTATTTTATCTTAATATTGAAAGACTTCAAAGAATCTCTGAATTTCAAGACGGTTCTTCAAATCACAGACTGCTTGGTTCATTCGAACTTGCAAATAAAATATTCCAATCTGATTATGTGATCACAGGTGTTGGTATTGGACAACATAAGCATTTTTTAATTAATAAATCATATGTTTTTGATTATCACTTTTTTATGAAAAGTGTTAGCAGAAATAGTGGTGTCAATAATATGTTTACTTTAATTTTTTTTCAGACAGGTATTATAGGATTATTTATATATTTAGTTCTGTTATTTAATATTTTTAAAAAACGGAAGTCTATTTTTTTATTTTATTTAATTTCAGGTTTTGGATGGGCTTTTACTTTTAATCCTCTTTACTGGTTTAGTATTTCAATTTTACATCTTTTAATTAATGCAAAACAAAAAAATCCTATTCATATCAACTAATATTTACCCGATTGTTGGAGGTGATACAATTTATACAGCAGGCCTTATATATAGATTATCACAAAAAAATAATCTAAGGGTTCTAACATTAGGTAGAAATAAAAATTTTGTTAATCACCCAATTTATAAAAATGTTGAAATTATATCTTTTTCAAAACTTACAGGTTTATTTTATAAGATAATTAAATTATTATTTAATAATAGTCTTTTGCAAGAATACTCATTTGGAATTAAAAATTTTCTAAAAAATGAGAAATTAAATATCTACGATTATATTATTCTGGATCATCTAAGGTGTTATTCTATTTCAAAAAATATATTTAAAATTGATCGTACTAAGACAAAGATAATTTATGTAGCACATAATGTCGAATCAATTAATCAAGCCGAAAAATTACAAGCCCTGTCCAAAAAGAAATTTCTAAGTAAACTTAGCAATAATGTACACAGTATTGAACAAAAGATGATTAATTCATGTGATTCCATTTGGACATTGAATAAAGATGACTTAAGAATAATAACTAAAAGCCATCATATTAATAATAAGGTTATAAAACCTTATTTTCCTTGGAAACGGATAAAATTTAATAATAAAAAAAATTGTGTTACTAAGGAAATACTAATTTTAGGCTCACTAAATTGGTATCCTAATATTAAGGGAGTATTGCATTTTGTAAATGATATTTTTCCTTTAATCTTAAACAAAAATAATTCCATAGTGCTTAATATAGTTGGACAAAATCCTTCATCTGAGATTATGGATTTAGCAAATGACAGAATTAATATTTATAGCAATGTGGAATCAGTTGACCCCTATATTCTAAGGTCAGATTTGTTGATTATTCCAAACAGGTCTGGAACAGGCTCCAAAATAAAAGTGTTGGAATCTATAATGAAAGGTTTACCTCTTGTAATGTATAAGGAAAATATAACCGGTTATGAAAACTTAAATTTATCTAGTCCATTCGTAGTTGAGGATATTAAACAATTTTCTGAATCAATAATACTTTTGTTAAATAACCCTAGATTTGGAATAGATTTTATCAAAAAAAATTTAAAATTAATTAATAATAATAGCAAAATTTAAATGATTAATTTCAAAAATCTTAAATACATCTTTGCAATGGTTAAAGCTGAACCATTACATCACATAAAAAAATTATTTAGTTACTTGAAAAATATCCCTATTTCACTAAATAAGAACATAAAGATTGATTATGTTATCGCAATTTATACTTTAGGAAAGTCTGGAAGTTCATCAATATTATCTACTCTTCAAGAAAAATTTTCAAGCCCCAATGTCATTCAATTGCATTTTATTAATTGCGATTATATTAGGCAAAACCATCCAAATGATTTTGCCTCAAGAAATATTGATAAAGCCAACTTATTTTTAAAAAATCATTCTAAAAAAAAAATAAAGTACATTTCATTGGTAAGAGAACCCATTTCAAGAGAAATTTCAAGTTTTTATCAGAATAGGCCACTTTATTTTAAAAATATTTCACCCAATGATTATAAAGCTATTAATAATCTTATTGAAGAAAAAGCATATGATTTGGCTTTAAATTGGTTTGATTATGAATTAAAAAAGCATCTTAATTTTGATGTTTATTCACAAAAATTCGACAAAACAAAAGGGTTTTCAATTTATAAAATTGACTCAGATACGGAGCTTATGGTTCTTAGAACAGATTTTATAAACAAAACCGGTTTATTAGCTTTAAATAAATTTTTAAATAGTGATATAAAACAAATTAAGAGTGTTAATGTGGGTAGCAGTAAATCTAATTCATTTTATCAAAATCAAATGAAGTCATATTTTAAAATATCAGATTTAAATCTGGAAAAGATTAAAAACTCTAAGTTTATGAATCATTTCTTCACTAAAGAAGAAATTAAAAATTTATATTTAAATAAATGAAAATAATTGTTTCTCATTATGGTATGCTTGATGGTGGAGATGCTAATGGGTTTACAAGAAATATAAATTTATTTTCTGAGCTTTTAAATTTTGATTATGATATAACTTTTATAACAACTCAAAAAAATGGTTTTAAATTTCCCTTTCATAAAGAATATAGGTCAGGTGTAAAAATTATTGCGTTTCCTGAGGTTTTTCCAGCAAGATTTAGAAAAGGAGGTATCGCACCTTTAAGTACTATTTTAAAGTCAATTTATGTAATATTAACTAACGCAGACGTAGTATATTCTGATGCAGGTCACAGACCTAACTCTGGATTACCTTGTGTAATTCATAGATTTTTTTATAATTCTACTTATATTTCTGATTGGTGGGAACATTACTCTAAAGGTGGTATTTATGATGACTTGCCATGGATAAATCAGATTACAATGGGTTCATTTGATAATTTTAATGAAGTAAGGAATCGAAAATCTGCTGATGGTTGTATTGCTATTAGCCAAACTTTAAAAAAAAGAGCATTAGAAAATAAAATTGAAGATTCAAGAATATTACTTTTGAATACAGGTGCTGATATAACTAAAATTCCTTTTCACGATGTAAATTCTCAAAAGAATAACTTCAACATCGAAGAAACTACTTTTGTTGTTTCAATAATTGGTATTAATCAAAACGAAATTACTAATAATAGCTACCTTTTTAAAGCTATTCGTTTCATGAATGATTCTGGAAATAAAGTCATTTTATTAACTACTGGAAATTTAGATAGTCAAATTATTAAAAAGTCAATTATTGCTGATTCTTGGATACATTTTGAGTGGATTCCTTACAAAGAATTTTCAAAGGTTATTTCATGTGCTGATGTTTTTTCTCTAATTCAAATCAATAATCTTAGGAATAATTCTAGATTCCCAAATAAATTTGGTGATTATATCTCTGCTGGTAGGCCCATAATTACTAATGCTGTGGGTGATCTTAAAAATTATTCTGATAATCACCCTGATTTTTTTTATGTTGTTGATGAAAATTATGATGAAGTATTGTCTGCACTTATGAAAGCTTATTATGATTGGAAAAACAACAAAACTGATTATAAATCTATAAGACAATTAGCAAAAAATAACTCATGGACTAAAAGAGCAGAAAAGCTCGATGAATTTATAAAAAAAATATGCGTCAATTAACTCAAAAACTAGGATCAGGCGATATGGTAATTCAAGAAATACCATATCCAAAATTAGGTAATGGAATGATTATGGTAAAAAACCATTATTCAATAATAAGTGCTGGTACAGAAGGATTTACAGTTCAGTCAGCTCGGAAAAGCTTAATAGGTAAAGCTAAAGAGAGACCGCAACAGGTTAAAAAGGTAATAGATACATTAAAAAGGCAAGGGCCTATTCAAACGTATCGTGCTGTGATGAAAAAATTAGACTCCTATTCTCCAATGGGCTACAGCTGTGCTGGAGAGGTTATAGAAGTTGGTAAAGATGTAACCACATTCAAAGTTGGCGATAAAGTTGCTTGCGCTGGGGTAGGTTATGCCAATCACGCTGAGATAGTGTGTGTGCCTGTTAATTTAAGTGTTAAACTTAACAAAAATGCAAATCTTAAATATGCAGCTTACAATACACTTGGTGCCATTTCTATGCAAGGAGTTAGGCAAGCAGATATGCGTATTGGAGAATCTTGTGTTATAATTGGCTTAGGTTTGCTGGGTCAATTAGCTGCTTTGATATTAAAAGCCTCGGGAGTAACAGTAATTGGAATTGATATTTCGAATATTGTAGTAAATAAAGCCGTTGATAACTCAGTTGTAGATTTAGGATTATTCAGAGATGCAAATGGAATTGAGGAACAAATACTATCACACACAGATGGGTATGGAGCAGATGCTGTAATTATTTCAGCAGCTACAACCAGTTTAGACCCCATAAATTTTGCAGGTTCAATCGCCCGTAAAAAAGGAAAAGTTGTTATTTTAGGATCCGTTCCAACAGGATTTGATCGTGATCCTTATTGGTATCGAAAGGAGTTAGAACTTAAAATGGCATGTTCATATGGTCCTGGGCGTTATGATTTAAATTATGAAGAAAAAGGAATTGATTACCCTTTGCCATATGTTCGTTGGACTGAAAAACGTAATATGGAATCTTTTCAAAAATTAATTTTCAATAATTGTATTGACTTAGGGTACCTAACCACACATGAGTTCGATTTTTCTAATGCGAAAGCCGCTTTTGATTTGGTAGTTTCTAAAAATGAACCCTTTACAGGAATTGCCCTAAAATATGATACTAGTAAAAGTTTAGATGATGCTAAAATTGAGATTTCTAAAACCAAAAAGCTTGGTAAGGTTAATTTATCATTTATTGGAGCAGGAAGTTATGCACAAGGTAATTTATTACCCAATATCCCTTTCAATGATGATATAGGAAGGATTGGAGTTTTGACTAACTCAGGAACAACATCAAAGAGAGTGGCTGAAAAATTTAAGTTTCAATTTTGTACATCGAATGAAGCTGATTTGTTTAACGAAACTACAAATACAGTATTTGTTGCAACACGTCATGATTCTCATGGAAATTATGTTTTAAAAAGTTTAATAGCTAAAAAAAACGTATTTGTTGAAAAACCCTTGTGTCTTTTAGAGGCCGAATTGAAAGAAATAATTAAAGAACAAGCTAAATCAAATAAATTGGTAATGGTTGGATTTAATAGACGCTTTTCACCACTAACAAAGAAATTAAAAAAGGCTATTGGAAATAGCCCTATGACAATCTTATACAGAATTAATGCTGGAGCGATTCCAGTTGACAATTGGATTCAAGATAAAGAAATTGGAGGCGGACGTATTTTAGGTGAAGTTTGTCATTTTATTGATTATTTAACATTTCTAAACGGAAGTTTACCAACTAAAGTATCAGCTTCATCACTACCTGATTCAAGTAACTTAAATGACACATTAAATATTTTAATACAATTTGAAAATGGATCATCTGGAATCATAGCATATTATGCCAATGGTTCAAAGTTAATGACAAAAGAATATATTGAGGTTTTTTCTGCCGGAGTTTCAGCAACTTTAAATGATTTTAAAGAATTAAAAATTTACGGAAAAGGAAAAGTTAAAAAAACAAAATTATATAATCAAAATAAGGGACAAAAAGAAATGATAGATACTTTTATAAAAAGTTTACTTGATGATGGTCAGGCTCCCATATCATTTGAAGAAATTATAGCTGTAACTAGAGCTAGTTTTAAAGTTTTAGAGTCTATTTCGAGAAATGGTAATCAAATCTCGATATGATGAATTGCAATATTTGATCATCAATAATAAAGTTTTTTAGAAAGTGTGGTTTTATAGTTTTATTTATTAATTCTTACAATTAAAAAACTTAAAATCTTATGAAAAGTAATTATGAATCTATAAGTTTTGAAATTTTAAGATATTGGGCCAAACGTGATTTTAAAGGTTGGGATCCTTATGATATGCTTAATTCTAAACTAATTAAAGCTTTTTCACTTAATAAGTTTAGTTTTTTAATGTGGATTTTTATTCAATTAGGTAAAAAATTACCTTTCAATTTAAGAAGATTATTATTTGTACCAAAGACTCATAACGCAAAAGGTATTGCATTATTCATTTCAGGAATATGCAATTACTGGAATTTATCAAAGGAGAATAGATTTGAATTGAAAAATTATTTAGATAGGCTTATTTTGATTCTTAGTAAACTAAAACATCCTACAAAAAATGCATGGGGATATGATTTTTTATGGGTAGCTCGCGGTGGTCTGCGTTTCCCGGCTGGAGCCCCCAATGTAGTTGTTTCTTATTATGTATATTCGGCACTCGAAAAATTGTCATCTTTGGAGGATTATTCACCGCCCATAAATATTGATAAGTGGTTGTTCCCTAAAGATCTCATACATCTTTTGAGGAAAACATTTTACCACGAGGGTCTATTGTTCTCATATAGTGCATACAAGGGGAACGAGGGGGTATTCAACGCTTCTCTTTTTGCTAGTTTTATATTTGCCAAATCAAAATTAAAATTAAATGAATCTGAAAAAAAATATGTATTACAATCAATAGAAGCAGTTGAAGAAAACATTAATGAGGATGGCTCAATTGTTTATGGTAAAAAAAAATTTCAAAATTGGATTGATAATCACCACACTTTGTATATTATTGAGGCGGCTCTCAGAATTAATAAAGAAACAGATTTTAGTTTTAATAAAAATAAACTTAAAAAAGCAATTAAGTATTACAAACATCATTTCTTGGAAAATGAAGGTTTTCCACTATTCTTAAATAAAAAATATGTAATGGATTTTCATTGTTTAGGTCAACTACTGAGAATGAGCGAATTTGATATATATGAATTTTCAGAAATTGACAAGGTTTTGAGGATATGGATAAATTATTTTAAAAAATCAAAATTTCCCTATAGGATATATAGATTGGGTACCAATAGAATAAATTATGTAAGATGGACACAGGCATTTATGTTTTATGGTTTAAGTTATTATGACAGATATGCGAAACAGAAAAGTTAATTTAAACGGCGTAGACATTACAAGATTTGACAGTTATGAAGAGATTGTTCAAAAAGTTTTCTCTGAGAAAAAGGTTTTTGTAGCTATTAATCCAGAAAAAATTGTAAATCCAAAAATTTGGCTGACAAAACTTATAAATGAAAATATAGGTTATGTTGACGGTGTAGGTGTATTATTTGGATTGTGGAAAAAAGGAGTATTTCAAAAAAGACGACTTCCAGGTTTTAAGTTGTGGTTAGAGGTTGTCAAGTCAAAACCTGAAGCAGGCTATTACTTAATTGGTGGAACTAAAAATGTTTTAGATAATACAATATCACAACTCAGAAAAGATTTTCCAAATATTAAAATTAAAGGTTTTTTAGATGGGTTCTCTTATTTTAATAGGGTTGAAAAGACTAATATTGAAATTAATGAGCTAAAACCAAGAGTTGTATTTATTGCAATGGGTTCTCCAAGACAAGAAAAAATTATGAAGGATTTGTTTGAATCACATAAAGCTAGTTATATAGGTCTTGGTGGTAGTTTTGATTATTATGTTAAGAAAGTTCATCGAACTCCAGAATGGATTCAACGAATAGGTTTGCAATGGCTTCACAGGTTAATAATGCAGCCCAAGAGATTTAAACGTCAAATAGTTTTAGTCAAATACCTCTTTAATTTAGTTTTTAAATATTAATAACTTTATTGAGCAACTTTTTTATTTTAAATTTGCTTCTAAACATCTTAATAAAAATATATGATACTTTTAGCTCTCAATGAACTTAATTTAGACTACATCAAAGGATATATTTCTGACGGTAAACTTAAGAATTTTAAAGAATTATTAAGAAACGGTATCGTTAATACAACCAGTGAAAAAAAATATGAATTGCTGGAGCCATGGATACAGTGGACCACTGTACAAACAGGAAAATCCTATGATGAACATAAAGTTTTTAGATTAGGTGATATAGTTGATAGACCGGACTTAAATCAAATATTTGAAGTTTTAGAGAAAAAAGGTTTGTCTGTAGCGGCAATTAGTCCATTTAATGCTGATAATCGTTTAAAATATTCCAAATTTTTTATTCCAGATCCCTGGACACAAACTAATGCAAGTGGTGGTTATATTCTCAAAAAGCTCAGTATATCCTTATCAAAAATTGTAAATAATAATGCTTCACAAAAAATTGGTATATCAAATATATTTTGGTTACTGATAGCTGTTTTCAAGTATGTTAGAATAAAAAGATGGTCTAAATTTTTGACTTTCTTTCTAAAACGTAACAAACCTGGGGTAAAAGCAGCAATATTGGATATGATTTTGCTAGAAATTTTCGTAACTCTTCATAAAAAGCACAAACCCGATTTTTCTCATCTATTTTTTAATGGAGGAGCACATGTCCTTCATCATTACATGTTTAATTCTAAGCAGTACAAAGGAAATTTTAAAAATCCAGATTGGTATTGCCCGTCTGACTGGGATCCAATTTATATGATGCTTGAAACCTATGATATAATTATTGGTGACTTATTAGAAACTGGAGAAAGAATTATAGGAGTTACCGGTCTACATCAAACACCTCATAAAGAACAGACTTTTTATTGGAGACCTAAAAATCATAAAGAATTTTTGAATGAGGCCGGAGTTAAAGGTGTATTTAGTGTAATTCCCAGAATGTCCAGAGATTTTTTGATTTCATCATCATCTATAGATCATGCAGTTCAGATTGAATCTCATCTAAATAAATTTACTGATTCAATCAGAAATAAAAAAGTGTTTAACATTGATAATCGTGGTGATTCGTTATTTGTGGAAGTAATTTATGATGATGATTTACAAGAGGGAATGAGTTTTGACGGACCAGAAAATATTTCTATTAACAAATTGGAATCAAAACTTTCATTTGTCGCAATTAAGAATGGGAAACACAATGGTCGAGGATATTTATTTAGTAACATGTCACTTGATTTACCCAGAGAGATAGAACTAAAAGAAATCTATAACTTTATTTTAGATAAGGCATTGATTGACGCTGAAATAAGCTAATTATGAAAAATACCCTCGTGGAATTTAAATCAACCATATTCAACTAAACATATGATTTGATTTAAAAAATTATTAATCTCCATTTTTAATAAAATAATCCTAATTTACTCATCTTAACATACGATTTTGCATAATTACAGTCAAAAACACATACTGAGTTTTATTGCTCAGTTATTGCATCCAAATAATCATATTGAAATTTCTAGCTTCCCTAATTCTCAAAAATTTTGGAATGATGTGCTCAAAATTGGTAGTAGTCATTTAGTTTTACCTGCAATTTATGGTGCTATTAGAAAAAAAAATATAGAACACTATGCCCCCCAAGATTTGTTGCTATATTTAAAAGAAATTTATTATTTAAATTATAACCAAAATATTGAAATACTAAGGCAAATAACCTTTTTATCAAAGGTTTTTAAAAAAAACAAAATTGAATATGTATTTTTAAAGGGATCCGCCATACTTATCGAAAAGCCTTATGATGCAATACATGAGCGTATGTTAGGCGATATTGATATTTTGGTGGCTGAAAAAGATATTATCAGAGCACTGGAGGTTTTAATAAAAAATGGTTTTAAGGAAAATAATAATGAATTCAGTTTTGTAAAAAATATTATTGATTACAGACACCTAAAGCGTATTGTGCACTCAAATTATATTGCAGCAGTTGAGATTCATAGCCAACTGTTAGATAACACAAATAAACACTTAATTAAACCTAAAGATCTCCTAAATAGTAAAGTTCAATCATCAGATGGCTCTTGGATTCCTTCAGGATTCCATTTATGGTTGCATGCGATTCTAAATTGGCAATACAATGATAAAGGTTTACTATACAATGAATTTTCATTAAAAACCTTTTACGATGTAATTCATTTGGATTCTGTAAATTATAAAAGCAACTTATTTATTAATAAGTCAGTAACTCATTTTTATTCATTGTCCTCAATATTAATAGATTTGTATCAGAATAATAATTATTTGTCTTCAAAGATATTTGAATATAAGATGCTATATCCAAAGTTTAGATATTTGATTAATTCATTAATTAAATTTATAATTTCATTTCTAATAATATTTTCCAGATTAAAATATATTTTAAAATATAAAAATTATAGAAATCGTATATTTAATAAACCAAAGCTTTTTATGAAAAGAATATTTATTTTTTTCAATAAACGTTATTTTTAATTAATCATATATTGAGTGCTTGACTTCAAAATTTGTTAATGCTTTTGAAGGTGGGTTGGTAAAATATTTATTATTTTTGCGAGCAGTCAATATTTTTTAAACCATAAATATTATCAAGTTAATTAAGATTTTATGAGATTACTTTTTTTTCTTTTACTTACAATTTTTTCATGTTCCACTAAAAAAGACATTCTACTTATCCAAGATTCAAATTCAACAACCAATTATGATTTTGAATATAAGGAAATAAAAATACAGCCAGATGACATACTACGAATAAAAATCTCTTCAAAAACAGTGGATTTGACATCTTTATACAAACCTGATAATACTAATTTAAGACAAGCTGGTAATATTTTAAGTTATCAAATTGAAGGGTATCTAGTTGATCCAAATGGGTTTGTAAATATTCCAGGTTTAGAACCGGTTTTGGTTAAAAATTTATCTTTGAATGAAGCTGTTATCAAAATACAAAATCTTTTAGAAAAAGAAGCAGTTTTAACAAACGGTAAAGTTGATATTAAATTTTTAAATAATTATTTTACTGTTCTAGGAGAAGTTAAAAATCCAGGCAAGTATAGTTTTTTAGAAAATAATATGAATATTTTTCAGGCATTAGGAATGGCTGGTGATATGACTATTAATGGTAAAAGAGATGATATTAAGATAATTTCTGAAAATGGTGGTAAAATGATTGTTAATTCTATTGATTTGACATCTTCCAAACTGTTAGAATCTGGAAGTTTTCAGATTCTTCCAGGTGACATAATAATTATCAATGCTAATACTGCTCGAGTTAAAAATGCGGGAATTGTTGGTAATTTTGGAAATTTGCTCTCTGCATTAAGCTTTATTCTATCTTCAATTATTTTAATTACAAATAACTAAACTATGCAAACAAATTTTCAGTATAGTGAATTTGAAGAATCAAAAGGTTTTAGAAATGAAATACTTAGATACATAAGTTTCTGGCCTTATCTAATAATGCTTTGCATATTCTTTTTATCTGTTGCTTTTTTCTACCTTAGGTACTCTGTTGTCACTTATGAAACTTCCACAATTGTTGAGATTTTAGATGAGTCTCAAAATAATGAAATGGCTCTTCCAACAGAATTGACAATATTTAACAGGTCAATGATTAATCTCGAAAATGAAATAAACAGATTTAATTCATTTACTTTAAATGAGTCTGTCGTAAAAAACACCAACGCAAATATTTATTATCTTAAAATTGGCAATTTTAAAAACACCCAATATTCCTCGGATCTTTGGTACGATAAATATGATTTAGACTTTAAAATAGAAACCGATGATATTCAGAAAAAAGTTTCATTCTCAATAAATATTTCTGATGGAAAACTTAAAATTAATCAATTTGATTACAAAGACAATTTGATTAAATCTTATCTTTTTAACTCTTTGTCTACACTAAAAAAAAAACATGATCTGCCATTTGATTTAACTATTGAATCAGACGAAGATCTATCAGTCGATAGAGAGTTAATATTATTTCCTGTTAAGTCAATTGCAAAAAAATTTATGGCCAATTTATCTGTGGAAGTATTAGGCTCAGACAGTGATCAATTATCCTTGAAATTGAGATACAGAAATGCTAAGATTGCGCAAAATTATTTAGATGAGTTGGTCAAGGCCTTTGATTTGGATGGAATTTCAGACAGACAATTAGAATATAATCGAACAATTACATTTGTTAACAATAGAGAATTAATACTTAAAGAAGACTTAAGTTTAATTGAACTAAGAAAACAGACTTACAAGCAAGAAAATAATATCTCCGACATACAAATAGATGCATCTAATAATATTGATTTAAAATATAAATACAATAGTGAAATATTTGAATTGGAATCGCAAAAACAAATTGCAGAATACTTAGTAGAATATATTTCAGATTCCGAATTTGGTTATTTGCCAATTAACATTGGTCTTGATAATTTTGACCTAAATAAAATGATAGATGAATACAATAAGAATATTTCAGAAAGGAATCTTTATCAAAATCAGGCTGGTTCCGATAATTTTTTGGTAAAATCATTAGAACCTCAATTGAGAAATCTAATCAAAAATATTTCTCAATCCCTAAACAGTTTTGTGAGTTCACTTGATTTGAGACTTAAAAATCTTGAGTTTAAAGAAAATGAGTTTGACTCAGAATATAATCTAGTTCCTGAAAATGAAAAAAGTCTAAGAGCTATTGAAAGAGAGCTTTCAATAAAAGAGGCCTTGTACCTTTTACTTTTACAAAAGAGAGAAGAGGCTTTGATTAACTTAGCTGTTGTAACACCCACCATAAAAGTTATCGACTATTCAATAACAAATTTTAGCTCTAAAAAGCCTAATGCCAATATCATTTACTTATTTTCTTTTCTTGGCTCTTTGATTTTATATTTTTTAGTTTTGAATATTTGGTTTTTTCTTGATAATAAAATACACAATAAAGAACAACTTATAAAATTATTAAATAATGATATCCCCGTAATCGGGGAAATACCTTTCTTAAAAGATGTTGATAAATTAAATGATGTGTCTCCATCACGTTCTGCTATAAATGAAAGTGTTAGAATGATATTATCTAATTTACGATTCACTTCATTAAAACCTAATTCAAACAATCAAACTAAAACCATACTTTTTACATCATCCATTAAAGGAGAGGGTAAGACCTTGGCGTCTGTGAATACAGCGCTTTCGATTACAAATGATGTAGTTGTTGGTAAAAAGAGAGTCATTCTTCTTGGTACTGATTTAAGAAATCCACAAATCCATAAATTTTTTAATATGGATAAGTCAATAGAGGGAATTTCAGAAATAATTTATAAAGATGATTTTAAAAATTACAAAGACTACATTATAAGATCTAAAAACTTAGATATTTTATTTTCTGGTGTTATTCCACCTAATCCAACCGCTATGCTTTCCAGTGATGTATTTAAAAATCTAATTTCATTATTAAGGAAGGAATATGATTATATTATAATTGATTCAGCTCCGTGCCTGTTAGTTTCTGACACTTTTCAGTATATTGACTTAGCTGATTCTGTAGTTTATTTATTTAGGGCAAATCATACTGCCTACAAAATCATTAATTTTATAAACGAAATTTTTGAAGAAAAAAAGATTAAAAATCTAAATATAGTTTTAAATGCAGTTGGGAATAGTGCCAGCTATGGTTATAGATATGGGTATCAGTACGGATATAAGTATGGGTATAATTATGGATATGGTTACGGATACAGTGAAGACAAGTAGTTTTAATTAATATTTATTATTTGAATTTACTATTTTGCTCAATAATTTTATTTAAAATCTCTATATTTTTAATTTTTACATTCCTTTCAAAAGCTGAAATATGTAAAAGGTTATGAATATCACTTCCAACAAAATCAATTATATTGTCTGCCAATAATTTTTCCAGATTTTTTCTAATGTGGACACCGTAATAATCGGTTGTTGATAATAAATTGGCTTGAAACAAACACCCTCTCTTCTTTAGTTCAATATATTCTTTTTTAGATAAAAATAAATATCTCTCTGGATGTGCTAAGATAGGAGTGTATCCATTTACTTTCATTTCATATATTATATCGAACAGGCCAATTGGTTTAGAAATAAAACTCATTTCAAAGAGAACAAAGTTGTCTTTTAAACATAAAATTTTTCTACATCTAGATTTATCAATCAAACTTTCATCAACCATATACTCTGTTGCGTAATCTAAAATATTTTTATCATCTAAGTTATCAAGCAATTTATAATAAGAGTTTTCAATCGATTCTCTGTTGTTATCATAAAGCCCTTTGTAAGTGTGAGGTGTGCCAATAATTTTGCCAAATCCAAGTTTTTTCATTTCTTGAATCAAGACTAGTGATTCTTTTACATCTTTTGCACCGTCATCGATTCCAGGTAAAACATGGGAATGAATATCAACAAATCCATTTGGAATTAATTCTTTTAAAGTAGGTTTGGATTTAAACATATTAAATATCATGAGATAAAGTTATTACTTTTTTATTTGTAATTTGCTTTATATTCAATGCATAACAAAAATGAATTTAGGTTTCCCCTTATACATATATTATTTAGTTTTATTTATTTTAATTTTAATACTTTCCAAATTTATCTTTTCCAGGTATATTCAATTTGCTAGAAATTTTAATTTAACAAATACACCAAATCAAAGGTCTGTCCACTCAGGAAAAGTTTTTACTGGTGGAGGAATAGTTATTGCTACAGTCTTGTTGGTTGCAGTTGTTGTACTCGATAGTTTAGACTTTGTTGAATTTACTCAAATTTCCCCCTTAATTGGAACTTCAATTTTAATTGCTGCTGTGGGATTTTACGATGATTTTAATGAGATTAATGCTTTTCAGAAGTACATAATTCTTACTTTCTTAGTTTTGATGACAGCATATTCCTCTTATCTCACAGAGGAATACGAAGGAATTATTACAAATCTTCATGGATTTTTAGGCTTTTATGAAATTGGTTTTATTCCAGGATTTCTTTTCTCAACTTTTGTGTATTTATCTATTATGAACTCTATTAATTTGATGGACGGTATTGATGGATACCTGTCAATTTTTTCAATTTTTTTCTTTATCTCTTTTCTTTTTAACAATAGTATAAATGGATTTTACACTCTAAATACAATGTCAGTTGTTTTTATTGCATCATTTATTATCTATATAAAATATAATTTTTCAAAACGAAAGAAGCTATTTATTGGAGATGCGGGCTCTCTATTTATTGGTTTTTGGATTGCGTATTTCTTGATCACATATATAACTACCTCCAGTAGCTATGATTTAGCAACTGTTTTTTCTATTAAACTCGAAAATTTCCCTGTCCTTGCAATTAGCATGATCAATATTCCAGTACTAGATACATTAAGGGTTATGCTTGTTAGAATTTTAAAGAAAAAATCACCATTTTCAGCTGATAGAAACCACCTTCATCATATTATATTAGATAGAGGTATATCTCATATAAATGCTGGGCTTTTACTATCTTTTTTAAATTGGTTTAATTGTATTATTATTTTTCTATTGGAACAAAGCTTTAATTCAAAATACTTGACGATCATTTATATTTCATTAAGCCTATTTTGGTTTGGCTTTTTTGAATATTTAAAAAGAAGGTAATTTATATTTTTAATAAGTTAAGAACTTGTATTCTTTTGTCAATTTTACTTTTACTTAATTTTATAAAAGGTTCATCCAAAGCAGTTAAAAAATTAAATTTATCATTTAATGATTCAATTACTTTATTTTTAATTTTGGATGCATAATCCAATGATAGTCCATTTTTAACAAGTGACGATACAATATCATTACTGGTTACATTTTCGGAGTTTGAAAGCATA
>MDTB01047933.1_pt1 | contig 24196 bp, 20 predicted proteins | sample 811161 | NCBI WGS metagenome assembly MDTB01 (sample SAMN05326650, study PRJNA326480) | marine metagenome | isolation source: seawater | place: Mediterranean Sea | collected 2009
ACTTAATTTAAAAGTCTCAATTAAAGTAAAATATTAAGTATTTTTTTTATATATAAGTCTATGTAAATAAAGGACTTATGAAAAATATAATTTAAAGATGACTTAAAGTATTACATTAAATGTTTGGTACTATTGGTTGAATTGTTGTAAAATAGCCCCAGCTGATACTTAATGAGTACTTTAATTAAGTATTTAAAGCGTACGCGTAAATAGTCGAGACTTAAAAATTGTTCCACAAAGGAACAGAAGAAGAAACTAAATAGGAGAAAAACAACTATGAAGTTAAGAAACATTTTAATAACAATGTTAGCTGCAGGTTTTATATTTGCTAGTGCAGATAGAGTTGGCGTTGTTGGTTATACTGCTGGTGATTATACGGATATGATGGTATACCCGCATAAAGCAGCTGGCATGAATGTTGCTCATACTATGGGTGATGACTTTACAGCTGTATGGACTGATGGTGGAACTACTTGGGGATTTTCAGGTGGTGATACAGATGAATTAGTCAATATGAGGTGGAGTAATGGAACCTACGGTGTAACAGGTGGTCTAAATATGCCTACTGTTGGAGACACATCATTTGACCTTGGATTTGGTATGAATCTAATGGGATGGGATGTTGGTGTTGCCATGAGCACAGTTGAAAATAGCGAAATGACAGTAAATGCTAGAGGAGCTCTTGATTTTTGGGCTTTTGATACTATGACTTTTGCTTTTGGAACTGGTGGCAATGATAATAATCCTGCTGTTGAAGATGCTTTTACAACTATCGATCTAGGAATGTACGGTGTTCATGACTGGGGCACTGCTACAGGAATGTTTGGTATGGGCTTTATGAGCACAGACAGAACTGGTGGTCCATATACAGCATGGAATGGTTGGACTAAACTTGGTGATGGTGCTACTTTAATCACTACTGATTTTAGTGTTGAAAGCACATTAACTGATTGGTGTGATCTAAGAATTGGATATAGCAAAACTTTCAACATGGGTCCTGAAGATGGTGAGCCTGAAAGTTACGATGCTTATAATGCTGGTCTTGGATTTAATTATGGGTCTGTTCAATTAGATATGACTATTGCACAGAACACATTATCAAGCATGGTGTCAAATCCAATCAATTATTTGTATGGTAGAAATGATATGCTAGCAGCTTCATGGACACTATCATATACTTGGTAAACTAATTTTAAGAAGTTAGTTACTCGTCGAAAAGAAAGGCTCCAAATTGGAGCCTTTCTTATTTATGGGTAATTAATTAACTTTAGTTCATGAAACTACACTGGAAAATATTAATGGCAATGGGTTTGGGAATTCTTGTAGGTTTGTTATATAACAACTCATTAAGTATGGATAATACATTTTATGACCTGATTGTTTTATTAGGAGATATTTTTATACGTTTACTTAAGATGGTTATAGTCCCTCTTGTACTAACGTCAATTATAATTGGAATTTCTTCGATTAATGATCGTTCAAAAATAGGAAGAATGGGAATTAAAACTATTATTTATTATATCTCAACTAGCTTAATTGCAATTTTAATTGGTTTATCACTTGTTAACACTATTAAACCAGGTGAGGGGGCCAATCCGATTTCTGGAATTGAGACATATGATGCAAGTCAGTTACAATCAAACTCAATAATAGATATTTTTAAGAGAATGGTTCCAGAGAATCCTATCGATGCATTAGCTAGTGGTGATATGTTAAGTATTATATTTTTTGCGATATTTTTTGGGCTTATGCTAAACTTTGTAGACACAAAGCATTCTAAGCCAGTTTTAGGAATCCTTAATTCTATATATCAAATAATTCTAAAAATGACACAGATTATTCTTAAAACAGCCCCAATTGGAGTATTTGGATTAATAGTAAAAGCAGTATCTACTTCAGGCCTATCAATTTTTAAAGAATTAAGCTTATATGCAATAACCCTTATATCTGGATTATCAATACATTTATTTATTGTTATTCCCTTGATTTTAATTCTAATTGTTAAAGTAAATCCAATTAAACATTTTAAAGCAATTTCATCAGCTATGGTAACTGCATTCTCAACAAGCTCTTCTAGTGCAACATTACCCGTAACAATAAAGTGCGTTAAGGATAATATTAAGGTTTCCAATGAGACATCCAGTTTTGTACTGCCTATGGGAGCTACCATTAATATGGATGGAACAGCTCTTTATGAATGTGTTGGGGTTTTATTTATTGCCCAGGCAATTGGAATCCCTCTCGATGCAAGTCAGCAGTTTGTTGTTGTCATAACAGCCCTTTTAGCATCTATTGGAGCTGCAGGGATTCCTAGCGCAGGTACTGTAATGCTTTTTATTGTAACTGAAGCAGTTGGACTTCAAAGTGATGTGGTTGCAGTTTGGGTAGGCTCAATGCTTGCTATCGATAGACCTCTTGATATGTTTAGAACAATGGTTAATGTTTCAAGTGATAGTGTGGGAGCTGCAGTAATCGCTAAATCAGAAGGTGAAAAACTTTATTCTAATTAAAATTATTTAATAAGACTAGTTGAAAATTGACGTATAAACTTTAAAGAATTCTTACCCTCTATTATCAATTCGTAAACTCTCTTTTTATCCATTTTAGTATTATTTAAATCATCCATGGAAGTAATCTTTCTATAATCTAATCGATATGATTCTACGATTGATTGAAAACTTATTTTATGCTCATTTCGTACAAATCTTTTAAATATCTTAGATTCAATTTGCTTAGATATAGGTAAATAATCAAAAATTGCTCCACCAAAATTATTAATAATAAAAACGGATAAATTGATATCTTTTTCTACTAAAATTTGAAGAGCTCCAATATCATGCATAAAACTTTGATCTCCAATAATAAGATAATTATTTTTTTTTGATTTAGAGGCAATTCCTAGAGCGGTTGATAAATTGCCATCTATTCCGCTAACACCACGATTTGAAAAGAATTTAATACGTTTTTTATTTTTTTTAGAAAATATGTTGAATGCTCTGATAATCAATGAATTCCCAATAAAAACATTAGAATTTTCTGGGATTTTTTCTATAAAATCATAGGCAAAAGCATACTCGTTCAAATCAAAATCAACAAAAGAATTATATATATATTTATTTATAAGAGCATCTTTATCTTTAAATAAATTTAACCAATCAACATTAGTTTGTAAGTAACTTTTTTTATCAATGAAAGTATATATATTACTTTTCAGAACATCATCATTAAAGATTTTTCTAGATCTAAAAAGGTATGTCCTATCATTATAATTTTTAATCAAAGAAATTAACTTTTTAGATTGCGGCATACTTCCAAATCTTAAAATTAAATCTGGAGCTTGCAACTTATCAATAAAGTGATCATAAAATGATATTACATTAGAACCACCATTAACATTAGAACTAATATCAGCTAAAATTGGAGCATTTATTTTATTAGATATTTCAAATATATGATTTTTTTTATCCTTAAGATCTGATTGTCCACAGATTATTATAGGTTTACTTACATTTTTATCAATACTAAAAATATTATTTGTTAAAATTGGTTTTATAGGCTTTAAAAAAACATCTTCTATATTTTTATCTGGTAGTTCAGAATTAATAAGGGGCTCATCAATATGAACATTAATATGAACAGGTCCTTTTTCTGACAATCTTACTTCATTTATAGAACCTAAAGATGAGTTTATTGCTATGTTAATTTTATCAATTATAGATTCTTTTTTATCAGTTAAATCTATACTAGTATTATGACAAACATATTTTCCATATATATTATTTTGATAAATTGTCTGATTTTCTCCCTTGCCTATCGATGCTTTTGGTCTATCTGCAGTCAAAATAATTAGAGGATTTTCACTCATTCTTGCTTCTATAATAGCTGGAAATAAATTTGCAAGTGCAGTCCCAGAAGTACAACAAACTACAACAGGTCTCTTTGTTTTTTTAGCAATTCCAAGGGCATAAAAACCAGAACTTCTTTCATCTAAAATAAAGTGTGTTTTAAAATTAAAATTTGCAAAACCTTGAATTAAAGGAGTATTTCGAGCTCCAGGGCTAATACACACATCTTCAATATTTAAGTTTTTAAAAACTGATAAAATTAAATTTGTAATCTTATTATTCATCATTTAATATAGATAATATAGAATTAAATTTTATTTCAGATTCATCATATTCTCTATTATTATCTGATTTGCTTGTAATCCCGCATCCTGAATAAAGATATAAATTATTTCCAATAGATAACCCTGAACGTATTGATACTATGAAATGAGAATTATAATTAGAATCTATCCAACCAAGTGTTCCTGAATACCATCCTCTATCATGATTTTCTATATTTCGAATGCTATTCATAGCAATATTACTTGGTGTTCCACAAACCGCTGGAGTAGGGTGCAATTTATGAATTATATCAAACGGGAAAATATTTTTATTTAAAACCGATTTGAACTCAGTTCTTATATGATTCATGGATTTTAATTTCATTAGATGAGGTTTTTTATTATAATGTATTTTATTGGAAAAAGATGTGATTTTATCGTTAATATAATCTACAACAAATTTATGTTCTTCAAATTCTTTTGAGTTTTCAATACTATCTAGCATTTGATTTGATTTAATAGTTCCAGCTAGAGCTTCAGAATAAAAGGTATCACCATTCGTTTTAAATAAAGTTTCAGGACTTACCCCAAAAAATACCCCTAAATCTTTAAAATCATACAAAAAATTTATACAATTAGGAAATCGAACTTTAGCTTTTGATAAAAAATCACCTTGCTTATTAATATTAAAATCAAAATCATAATTTTTTTGCCTAGACAAAACAATTTTTGATATTTTTTTTTCATTCATCATTTTAATTGATTTCTCTATCATTTTTGAAAAATCATATAGAGATGTTTCTGCTTTAAGTTTTGGATTTAAATTTCTATCAACACTTTTTTTAGCAGAATATTTAAAATTATGAATGTTATTATTAATTGTTATCAGTTTTTTATATCCTTTTTTATTAATGTAGATTGTTTCTGGAATAAAAATAAATCCCCTAGGAATATTTAACCACGGGGTTTTTCTTTCTGAATGCATATCAAATGAATTTATAATAAATATTAAAGGTATTGATAAATCCGACAACCATTCTTTATTTGAATCAATTATAGATTTATAATATTTAGATAAACTATAAAACTCCTCAGTAGTTGAAAAATCAGAGCATAAAGCACAATCTATTCCAACAATTTCTAATTGATTAGGGCTATTCCATGAAAAACGTAACTTATCATAACTACTATTTAACATAATATCTTTAAAATCAATATTTCTATTAAGATTAGTTTGATGTATTTTTAGTTTTGGTATTGTATTCATATTTAAAATTGTATATACGTATTAAATTTAGCATATATTTACTAATAAAATTAAACCATGAATAAATTTTATCATAAGGGCCCTGAAAAAAAGAAACTAGTAACCAAACTATTCAATGATATTGCTAATAGCTATGACTTTTTAAATCATTTTTTTAGTTTTGGCGTTGACTACTACTGGAGACATCGACTAATAAAAGAAATGAATGTCAATCAAAATCAAAGTATTTTAGATGTAGCTACAGGAACAGGTGATGTTGTTTTAAAATTGTCACCAATATGTAAAAAGGTCACAGGTATTGATATCGCATCTAATATGATTGATTTAGCAAAAATAAAGCAATCTAGAAAGAACCTATCTAATGTTAATTTCTTAGTTGGTGATGCAGAGAAATTACCTTTTGATGATTCAAGCTTTGATCTTATCACTATTTCATATGGCTATAGAAACATTTCAAACCCAGAAAAAGCGCTAAAGGAATTTAATCGTATTTTGAAAAATAATGGCAAATTATTTATTTTAGAATTTTCAGAACCTACAAATAAATTTATCAGTCCATTTTACAAATTTTATTCATATAAAATAATGCCTTTTATAGCATCATGTTTTACAAAAAAATACGCCTATGATTATTTACCTGAATCAATTGATATGTTTCCTTCAAGAGATAAAACAAAAAAAACGCTAGAAAAACTTAATTTCTCAAATATTAAAATTATAGATATGACATTTGGAATATCTTCTATATTTGTTGGCAAGAAACATGAATAATAGCCGGCTAATTGCTCAAATTGGCTTAATTTTTACAACAGCAATATGGGGTTCAACATTTCTTTTAGTTCAAGATTCAGTTTCTAACGAAACTAGCCCTTTACTGTTTATATTTTTCCGTTTTATTATTGCGGCTTCAGTTTTAATACCTTTACTTTTCAATTATTCAAATAAAACTATCACTTTAAATAGCTTCAACATATATGATATTAAGTTTGGATTTATATGCGGCTTATTTCTATTTATTGGATATCTATTCCAAACATACGGATTAAAATATACATTAGATACAAAATCAGCATTTATAACGGGCACTAGTGTTTTAATTGTACCTATTATTATATACTTTTATACTAATAATAAAATTAGCTACAAACTATGGATATCAATTTTATTAGTAATACTTGGTTTATATTTATTTCAGGAACCCGGTAAAGTTTTATCTAAAGATATAAATCAACATAATCTTTCAACAAAAATAGCACCGAATATTGGAGACTTACTTACTTTTGGATGCGCATTTTTTTTTGCTATGCATATTGTAGCTCAATCTACTGCAGTTAGATATAAAATAAATTTAGCTAGATTCTTAATAATTCAATTTTTAACAGTTGCCTTAATATCTGGATTTTTAACTATAATACTTAATCAAATCACAATTACCTGGAACAGCCAACTAATTATATCTTTGATTGTAAATGGTATATTTGCAAGTACAGTTGCAATCTTAATTATGGTTTGGGCTCAAAAGATTTTAACTGCAGGAGAAACAGCAATTATATTTAGTTTAGAACCTATATTTGCACTTATTTTTTCTATTTTTATGCATAGTATAAGAGGTCTAGAAAGCCATGTAGGAGCATCTCAATGGATTGGAGGTATCATCGTTGTAGTTGCGGTAATTTATTATAGTATTACAAATAAATAACTATAGCTTAAAAAAACATTATAGATAACGATAATTTTTAAATCCCCAAATTAACTCCTCTACAATAACTTTCAGAATAGCTGCTACTGGCACTGAAATTAACATTCCAATAATACCCATTGCTCCACCACCTATTAATACAACTATAATAACAAACATTGGGTGTAGACCTACAGAATCAGATATAATAAGTGGTGAAGAAATTAAATTATCTATTAGCTGTACTGAAATAAATGTAGCCATAATAAATAGAATATGGTAATACTGAAGTATAAAAATATCTGATTGATTGGATAATAGAAATAATAGAATCGCCGTTAATCCACCAATTATAGGACCTATAAAAGGAATCAAATTAAATAACCCTGCAACAATACCAACAACAATTATATAATCATGTTTAAAATCTAAAACAGAACATAAAATATTAAGACCTATAATTGATAGTGCCCCAACAATAAAAGCTGCTGTTGCTGTGCCAATTATATATGATGAGATTTGTGATGATATTCTATCTATAATTTTCAAAGACATCTCAAAATATCGATTAGGAACCATTTTTATAAATGACTTTTTAAAGTTTTGCGCATTTGCGAGCAATATAATAATAAATGTAACGGTAATTAAAAAAAACATCACTAAGGTTGATATCTGAGAAAACAGATATACTGTATTTTGAAGATTGAAATAGCTTGGAATTAATTCAGAAATTGACTTTTGTTTATCTCCACTTTTTAATTCATCAAAAAATTGTTCTACCTTTTTATTTAAAGTTGGAGGTACTATAGGCTTTATTCTATTTTCTATCCTATCTGATATCTTATTAATATCTAGCGTCCTTGTTTCTTCATCTACCAATAGTGTATATATTGAATCATATTGTTTCATAACAATTGACGTTAATTGTGATAGTCCATAATAAATAGGCGAAATAACAGAACTTAAAACAATTAATATTGCCAATATTCTAATACCAATTAATCTTTCAATTCTACAAACTAAAGGATCTAAAATAGCATAAAATATATATGATATTATAATTATCATAAATACAGGATAAACATACTCCCACAGTATAAATATTAAGGCTAATGGAAGAAGCCAAAATAAATTTTCTACTATGCTAATGGAATTGCGATTCATGATAGCTAGAGTTGTTCTGCTCTAATAAATTATTGGTTTTTTTTAAACGAACTGTAATAGTTTTACATAGATTAAATAATATCTTAGTACCAAAAACAGGATTTCTTCTTATTATCTCTAATAAATCTGATCTAAAAAATGCAACAATTTGAGTATCTTCTAAAGCTTTAGCATTAGCACTTCTCTTATCTTCATTTATTAATGCCGTTTCTCCAAAAAAGTCTCCATTTTCTAATACTGCAAACTCAGTGCCATCTTGACCTTCTATTTTAATTTTACCCTTTAAGATAATATACATACCTAAGCCTGGAGTATTATTTCTAAAAACATATTCATCTTCTAGAAAATCACGTTTATGGACTATCTTGCTTATTTCTCTAAGTTCTCTTCTATTTAAATTTTCAAATATAGGAATTTTCTTAATTGTTATCTCTGTTTGAGATTCACCATATATTGATTTAAAAATATTTGACCATATAGGATGTGACATAATTCTCCTTTCATTTAAAAACTCAAAAACAAAAAAGCTCCTAACTTAATTAAGAGCTCTTTACATCTAAACATAAATTATATTTATCTTCTATTTGTTTTCTTCATTATTTGAATCTTCATCATTAGTAGCTGATTCAATAACAGGCTCAACAGGAGAGACCTCAGCTTCTTTTTCTGGATTATTAATCATTATAACCACTAAAACAGCAACAACAACCATTAATAGTAAGGCCATTGGTTTCTTTGAATTATTATCTGACATATTTTCTCCTTAAAATTTATTTATATACCAATTTAGATGAAATTTATCATTATCATTAATCATGAACAAGAAAATTAATACTTTGAGTAAAACCTCCTATTAAAAATAAAATAATCTATAACTATAGACCTATTGTACATACCATCTAAAGTATAGCCTTTCTTAATTATTTTTTTATTATTAATTCTTTTTTTAATTAAATATTTAATATTCAATACAATCCATAATAAAGATAGCATTTGAGCAAAAAAATTTCTAAATCTAAAACAAAAAAAATCAAGTAGTGTTGATATAAGATGTAAAATTAGCTTAGGGATAATTAATGCAACCACTATAAATATTTTATGATTAGCAATAAAAACAATCCAACTATTTCGATGATTAAGATAAACTTTTTTAAATGATTCTTTAGATAATGTCATAGCTCCTTCATGGTAAACAATTGAATCTGGGGCTGAAAGAATCTTATATCCCATCATCTGAGACCTCCAATGATAGTCAATTTCTTCCATATGCGCATACAGACTCTTATCGAACATACCTGATTTTATAAAAATACTTTTTTTTGTAGCAAAAGCTGCTCCAGATGCCCAAAAAATACTTTTTTTTGAATCATATTGATGGTAATCATGCTCAATTGTATTAAACATTCTACCCCTACAAAAAGGATATACAAATATATCTAAATACCCTCCAACAGCACCTGCATAATCAAATAAATTTTTATTTTTTAAGTTTTTTATTTTAGGCTGAACTGAAGATATCTTACCATCTAGAAGGCTATAAATCAAAGGCTTTGTCCAGCCTTTAGTAACTTCAGTGTCATTATTGAGAAAAATTAAATATTCATTTATAGCACTAAGTGCACCAATATTACATGATTCTGCAAATCCCTTGTTCTTGCTATTCTTAATCACTTTAATATTAGGATATTTCTCAATTATTAATTCTGAGCTTTTATCCTTTGAGCCATCATCTACAACAATTATTTCATTAAATTCTGAATCTTTGATAATTAATGAATTTAAACATCTAGTAATGATATCTATATTATTGCAATGAGGAATAATAATAGAATAATTAGGCATTTTCTTCAATAGAATATATCCCATTATAATTCTTGATTAATATTTGAAGGCAATAAATCATAACTTCATCTTCAGAAAAATTAATTCCAAGACTATTTATCCTTTCAAAAATTACATCAAAAATCATATTTTCTAAGCTTTCATCATCAAAAGTATAATCAATAAGTTTGTTTTTAATTATAAAATTAATCTCATCTAAAAAATCATCTGCACTATGTATGAAACCTGGATGAATCTTTAATATTTTTTTAATCAAATTATTACTTTCAATAAAATCTTTACTATTTGATAAAGAAAGAGCTATGCTTGGTAGTAATATTAAATTTTGAGAATTGCCCTCTACCACATCATCTATATAATTTTCAAACTTTTTGTACATTCCGGAATAATAGTATAATTCAGCCATATATAATTTTAAATTTGGATTGTAAATTTTAATCACATTATCAGGCATTATCTTATCCATCTGAGACATTATATATTCTCTAGCATTATATTGAAACTTGCATGATTTACTAGACTTGCTTACAAGTTCTTTATTATTGTTTAGACATATTTGTTCACCTGGTTCATATTCTTCTGTCAGATATAAAAATAACATCCTATAATTTTGTAATATCCTTTGTAAATCTGAATTATAATAAATGTTATTATTATTAAGATTTGTAAATCTATAAACTTCCAACAAATTATCTCTCAATATTTCTCTATCTACATATATAGAATAACTATCTTTAATATCTTTATTGGTTACTTCATAAACCATGCCTTGATTTGAAAGATATGAATCTAAATTTATACGACTATCTGGACTAACAGTTGCTGCAAAATAAACATTCGTATTATAATTAACATCTTCTAAAATCTTCATAATCATAATATCTTGAATTCTGAAGAAATTATTTTGAAGGGTAGGATTGATGTTAATATTAATAGGTTTATTTTTATAATACAAACTAGCATTAAATTCAGGGTTAAAAGAACCTACTGGAAAAACATAATTCACAACATTTTGTTGCTCAGGAGTAACTGCCCACTCTTCATTTTTTAATGAGCTCGAATAAAGCCCCATACCTGTATTTATATATTCATTTAAAATCGATGAAAAAGATCCTAATCTATATTTATCAATCCTATTAAAATGAATTTCAGACTGTAACATTTTGTATTCTTGCCACAAGCTTAAGCATAATTCTTTCTGACTATTATTTATAAGGCCTAATAACACATTATCAAAACTATCTTCAAAATTATATCTTTTAATCAGCTCCTCTTTTGCTTGTAGTTCAACCTCTCTTTTTACTTTATAATAATCTTGGTTCATTTTATTCAACATATATTTCAGAATTGACATCTCATTTACTTGTGCTACATCTAATTTATTTTCTGATATAATTAATTCATCCAAAGATTGTTGAATCTCAAATCTAAAATAATTTTCTTCAATTTCTTTCCAACTAGAAGGCGCCCACCTTTTGTAAGCATAAATAGTGCCTAAAACAGGATCTTCAAGATTCTTAATAATATTTTTAGTTTGCTCTTTATTGTACTTGTCAAATTTATTATTGCCATTAATATCTAAAAAATATTGATCAGAATTCTCAATTTTTAAGATTGGTATATCTTTATCATAATTTTTAGAATCCACTAAAACAATTGGCTCATCAAAATTAAAATTTATATTTCCTATAGCGTTATTATCATACAACTGATTAATATACCATGGAGTATTTAAGAGGCTTAAGTTTACAACCCTAACATCATTCCTTAAATTTTCTACTTCTTGCAAATACCATAATGGGAATGTATCATTATCACCATTTGTAAATAAAACTGAATTAGTCTTGCATGAATTCAAAAGATTATATCCATAATCCCAAGCAGCATTGTTGCCGCTTCTATTATGATACTTATAATCATTAATAATGTAATTGAAAGGAAGAGCTCCAAATAGCACAGAGAATATTATACAATTGAACACTATTTTATTTCTTCTATTTTTAATTGATATCATTCTACTAACACTTGATATCACAGCAAAACATCCAATTCCTATCCATATGGAAAAAGCAAAAAAACTACCTACATATGAGTAGTCACGTTCTCTGGGTTGCGGATCATACTGATTTAGATATAAAATTATAAAAACACCTGTAACAATGAATAAAATTAAAACAGATAGAGCTCTTTTAGGGTCTTCTCTAAACTGATAAAAAAGACCAATAATACCAAAAATCAATCCAAAGGGTAATCCATATCTAAACCAGTCTATATTTGATAAATTCTCAATATTTACACCTAAACTAGTATTTTGATTTCTATCCCAAGAAAAATCATCTTTATTATATTCTTTACCAATAAACTGCCAGCCAAAATATCTAAGATACATTTCACTAATCTGATAATTCTTAATAAAATCAATGACATTCTTATTACTTAATTTGTTTTTAATCTCATCTGGGCTCAACATTCCACCACTATCAAAATCTACCACAGAGAAAGGAACCCACCTTTGAATATTAGGAGACTCTATAATGCGTGATGCATCAATTTTAAAATTTTCTTTAGATGAGCCTAAACTAAGATAATACTTCAAAATATTATATACATCAACCTGATTCCATTCACCATATTGATCTCTATTCATGTAAGATAGAAATTTCTTCAGATTATCTGGACTATTCTCATTAATATTAGGATTTTGGACAGCCCTTATAGGTATCAATGTATATGTAGAAAAGCCAATATAAATCATAGCCATTGAAGCAAGAGAAACTTTAAAAAAGTTACTTTTTATCCTACTAAAAAAAACTACGCCAAATAATACACAAAATATCATTATTAGAGGTAAATAAAACATTGAAAAAGAATCCCAAAAACTAATTCCATCATTAGTAAAATTAAGCCCTTTTGATAATTGATTAACCATATTTGGCAATCCTTTTATAACTCCTATATAAATTAATCCAAAAACAACGATTGATACTATGGGAACAGATATACGCTGAAAAAATAATTTTGCACTTACCAAAGTAGAATTCAAATTAATTGTTATTTTTCTTTGAATGGAAAAAAATACACATAAAAATAAAACCATTAGTAAAAATCGAATTATAATAACATTTATTCCTAAAATATCAAGACCAATGAAAACTATTGGTCCTAATAAAAATGCAATAGAATTATCAATAATAAAGCCCCAGAAACTATCATCTGTATATTTGAAATAAATTATTAGAATTACAAAAGGTATACATAATAGATTTAAAAGATGGACCCCAATTGCCAAACCAAACAAATATGATATTAAAACTATAAATTTAGCATTCCCAATCTTTCCCCTATTACAACTCCATTTCAAAATCAACCATACTACAATAGCTGTAAAAAAAGTAGACATTGAGTATACCTCCGCCTCAACAGCATTGAACCAATGCGAATGAGTAAATGCAAATACTAAACTCCCAATCAAAGCGCTAAAATAAACGTAAATCAATTTTATATTTTCATTTTTATTAATTAATTGAATTAATTGAACAATAATTAAATATAAAAGCACTACTGATAGCGCGCTTACAATAGGAGATATAGAATTTACTCTAGCTCCAATATCATCAACAAAAATCCATATATTAGAAAAAACATTACCAATTAATAAATATAAAGGGGTACCTGGAGGATGAGGAACTCCCAAGGTATATGAGCATGCAATAAACTCACCACAATCCCAAAAAGATGCAGTAGGTGCCATTGTTATAAAATAAATTATAAGCGAAAATAAAAAACTAACTGCAGCAAATATCCTATTTTGATTCAATTATTCTTTCTCTTTTTTCTCTTTTGCTTTAAGCTTAGTATCTTTTTTATCTTCTTTATCTTCTTTAGGACTATTTTGTTCTAAAACAAAGTTCATTTTCAAATCTTTTATACTCTGATTTAAAAGTTTTTCCTCATATTCATCAAGATTATTCTTTGTTTTATCCTGAATCATAACAAGCATATCAATTGACATTGATGCTGCTTCAAGATTCTTCTCTATTTTGTCTGAAACAGGATTTTTTATTTTTCCCATTTGAATCCATGCTTGAGATGAAAGCGATGAAATTAATGTTATAAAAAGATGATTATTTTCCATAATGTTATCCTATATTTATTAAAGTTAGCATTTCTTTATAATTCTGTTTTAATTCAATATTGATAAATCTATTTTCTTTATCTATAAGACTTGAATCACGCTCAATTAATTTAAAAGCTTGAGATCTTGCATTCCTAATAATTATTCCATCATTATAAAAATCAGCTAATCCTGTTTTTATATATCCATGCTGTTTTTTACCGAAAAACTCACCTGGTCCCCTTAACTTTAAATCTTCATCTGATATATCAAATCCGTTTGAAGATTCCTCTAAAATCTTCAACCGCTTTGATTTATTTTCTTTATCATCAACTAAAAAACAAAAACTATCCCTATTTCCTCTTCCTACCCTTCCTCTAAGCTGATGAAGCTGTGATAATCCAAATCTATTAGCATTTTCAATCAACATTACAGTAGCATTAGGAATATCAATACCTACTTCTATAACTGTTGTTGAAACTAAACAACTTATTTTGTTATTTATAAATCTCTCCATTTCTATATCTCTTTCATCTTTTTTCATTCTTCCATCTATATATCCAATATTAATTTCTTTAAATACATTTTGACTTAAAAAATCAAAGGCAGTTCTAGCTGCCTTTAAATCTAATTTTTCAGACTCTTCTATTATAGGATAAACAATAAAACACTGACCTCCTTTATTAATTTCATCAAGCATTAAATTATAGATATCATCTAAATCTTTTTGATAAATAACCCTAGTTTTTATGGCCGCTTTGTTTTTAGGTGCCTTATCAATTATTGAAATATCCATATCACCGTGTATGGTAATTGCAAGAGTTCTAGGTATTGGAGTAGCTGTCATAGATAAAATATCTGGATTAGCAGCTTTTTCAATAATCTGTTTTCTATGACTAACACCAAACCGATGTTGCTCATCTATAATTATTAGTCCTAATTTTTTAAATTTAACATTCTCTTGTAAAAGTGCATGAGTTCCAACAATAACATTAACTTCTTGATTAAGAATACCTGATATTAATAGAGATTTATCATTTTTGTTCATTTTTCCAATTAGAAGACCCACATCTATTCCAACCTTATTGAAAATTTCTTTAAAATTTTTATAATGTTGCTCAGCTAAAATTTCTGTAGGTGCTAAAATAGCTACTTGCGCTTTATTATCTAGAACAATTGCAGAAGCTAAAACTGCTACAATTGTTTTTCCACAACCAACGTCACCTTGCAATAATCTATTCATACTCTTATTAGAACTTAAATCTGATCCTATCTCCTGCAATACCTTTATTTGTGAATCAGTAAGCTTAAATGGAAGGTTATTATATATTTTTTTAACTATTTCTCCTTTTCTAGAAAAAGAAATTCCATTCAATTTTTTTATTTTATTCTTTCTTATAGCCATCAACAGCTGAAAGAAAAAATGCTCATCAAATTTTATTCTATATATAGCTTTTTTAAGAGAATCTGAATCAGAAGGGTTATGTATTTGAGTCAAGGCTTCTTCTATTTTTATAATATTTTCTTCTTTAATAATTGAAGCAGGATAATATTCTGCAATTTCACTCCGAGCTTTATCTAACGCATTTAAAATTATTTTTCTAAACCCCCTAGAATCAAGCCCTACTGATTTAAGCTCTGAATTTGATGAATAAACAGGCACTATAACCCCAGTATTAACAATATTTTCTGCGCCATCAATTTTATCAAATTCAGGATGAAAAATTGTATATCCTCTATTGTATTCAACTTTACCAAAAATAGCTAAGACATCTCCTTTATCAAATTTATCAGAAATCCAGGAAAGACCATTAAACCAAAGACAATTGATTGTCCCTGTGCCATCAAAAATAGTTACCTCAAAAAACCTACGTTTAAAAGTTTTCTTTATATTGTAAGATATCACTTTACCAATAATTACTGCCTGTTCTGCAACCTTTAAATCTTTAATTAACTTAACATTTGTTCTATCTAAATACTTTCTTGGATAATAACGTAATATTTGACCTATACTTGTAATTCCATTTTTCTTTAAAGCTAGACCCCGCTTAGGTCCAACTCCTTTCAAGTAAGTTATTTCAGTATTATGAATTTCAAAACTATGGTTGGCATTAGCCATTATGCTAGATATCAAGAGATTTTAAATTATGTTCTATTTTTCTTATTGTTAAATTATATTTATCTCGTTTTTTCTTCTCATTATCAACTATATCTTTAGGTGCTCTAATCAGAAAACTTTCATTATTTAACTTCTTATTAACATTATTAAGCCTTCCTTTATAACTATCAATTTGTTTTTTTAAACGACTAATCTCAACATCAATATTAATAATACCTTTAAGAGGAATAAAAACCTCATTATCATCTATAATAATAGATGCAGATTGCTTTGGTTTGATAGAATTGCTGTCTATATTAATATTAGCAACTTTTGCTAATCTAGATATATACAAAGAAAGTTTCTTAAATGTATAAATATTTTTATTTGATGGTTTTATAACAATATCAATTTCTATTCCTGGAGATATGTTCATTTCTACCCTAAGGTTTCGAATAGCGCTAATTAAATTTTGAATTAATTTTACTTCTTTGTTTATATTTTTATTAATATAGTTTGATTCCGGTTTAGGCCATGACTCTAATATAATCATACCTTCTTTTTTTGTTGAAAAAGAAGACCATAGCTCCTCAGTTATATAAGGAGTATACGGATGTAAAAGCTTTAATATTGTTCTCATGCAATAAACAGAAACATTTAACGCAATCTCACGCTGATTATCATCGTTCCCATAAAAACGTGTTTTAGAAAACTCAATATACCAATCACAAAAATCAGAATAAACAAAATCATAAACAACTTTAACAGCATCATTCATTCTATAATTGACATAAGCTTTATTTACCTCTATAATTGTATTATTTAATTTTGATAAAATCCATTTATCAGTTAAATCAAGATTGTTTTTGTCTGGTAGGGTTATGAAATTATTAATCGAATCTTCTATATTCATCAAAACAAATCGTGCACTATTCCATAGTTTATTCATAAAATTTCTACCATTATCAATTCGATCTTCAGAAAAAAGAATATCTAATCCTTGAGGGGCAATCATTAATAGGCTAACTCTTAAGGCATCAACACCATAATCATCCATCAAATCAAGAGGGTCTGGAGAATTTCCAAGAGATTTACTCATTTTTCTACCCTTAGAATCACGAATTATACCATTAAAATAAACATTCGAGAAAGGTTTCTCATCCATGAAGTAATACCCACCCATAATCATCCTAGCTACCCAAAAAAATATTATATCAGGACCCGTAGCTAAATCTTGAGTTGGATAAAAACGATTAAGATTCTCATTTTTTTCAGGCCATCCAAGAGTAGCAAAAGGCCAAAGCCATGAGCTAAACCATGTATCCAAAACATCTTCTTCTTGTTTCCAGCCTGCCCCCTTAGGAGCTTCTATTCCACAATATATTTCTTCACCTTTATACCATACAGGGATACGATGCCCCCACCAAAGCTGTCTTGATATACACCAATCTTTAATATTTTCCAACCAATGATTATAAGTTTTAGTCCAACGTTTTGGATAAAAATTTATTTCTCCTGAATTAACGGCTTTAAGTGCAGGCTTTGACAAATCTTCCATTTTTAAAAACCATTGTGTAGATAAATAAGGCTCAATAACTGCATCAGTTCTTTCTGAATGACCTACTTGATGATTATAATCTTCAACCTTATCAATTAACCCAATAGTTTCTAATTGTTCAATAACTTTTCTTCTAGCATCATATCTATCTAGACCAATATAATCTTTTGGGACCATATCATTTAAAGAAGCATCTTTATTCATAATATTTATAATATCTAAATTATTTCGTTTGCCCATCTCAAAATCATTAGGGTCATGAGCAGGTGTAACTTTTACACATCCCGTACCAAAATCCATATCTACATATTCATCAGAAAAAACTGGAATTTCTCGATTTACTATTGGTAAGACTATACTTTTTCCAATTAATTTTTTATACCTAGAATCATTTGGATTAACGGCTATTCCTGTATCACCTAACATTGTCTCTGGACGAGTAGTAGCAACAATTATATGTTCTTCTGAATCTTTAACAGGATACTTAAGATGCCATAATTTTCCTGCCTTCTGTTTATATAAAACTTCTTCATCAGATAATGCTGTCATTCCTACAGGATCCCAATTAACCATTCTTTTACCTTTATAAATCAATCCATCTTTATATAATCGAACAAATGCCTCTGTAACACTTTTACTATATTCAGGATCCATCGTAAATTTTGTTTTACTCCAGTCACATGATGCTCCTAACCTTCTTAATTGTTTTAATATAGTTCCTCCATATTTCTCTTTCCATTCCATTGAGTATTCTAAAAACTTTTCTCGACCTATTTCTTTTTTATTAATACCTTTACTTTCAAGCATCTTTGTAACTTTAGCTTCAGTTGCAATAGATGCATGATCTGTACCTGGCTGCCATAAAACACTTTTACCTTCCATTCGAGCTTTCCGAATCAATATATCTTGAATAGTATTATTTAGTATATGTCCAATATGAAGAATACCTGTAACATTTGGAGGAGGAATCATAATTGTAAAGGTTTCATGGCTGTTTTTTTTAGGAGTAAAACAACTTTCTTTTTCCCATCTATCATACCATTTAGGCTCAATTTCTGAAAATTCGTAAACTTTAGATAATTCTTTTTTTGACATATTCATATTTTAATCATTTTAGATGTATTTATAAATTAAGAAAACCACTAAACATATCTTTTTTTATAAATTCTAAATTAGAATGACGTAACATTATATTAGATTTAGAAACATATGACAAATAAAATAAATATATCTTTAGTTCTTTTAATTGCACTATTTGCTGTTAGCACTTCGCCAATAGCTGCAAAATTATTAAATCAAAATTCTGAAGTAAATGGAATAGTTATAGCTTTTTGGAGAATGGCTTTTGCATCTGGTCTAATTTGGCTTTTCTCAATATTTAAAAACCAAGGTAATTTCATTTATAGAAAAAATTTCAATTTAACTGTTATATCTGGTATGTTTTTAGGGTTGCATTTTTTCTTTTTCTTTGTTGCGCTAGACTTGACAAAATTATCAAATGCTGTATTTCTTGGAACGATAACACCTTTATTTACATTAATTTTAGAGATATTTTTTTTGAATAGAAAGTTTAAAAAAGAAGTTTTTATTGGTCTTTTTTGTGCTTTAATTGGAGCTTTTATTATTTTAATAGGGAGTCCTTTAGACTATAGAGATAATGACATGTTAGGCAACCTTTGTGCTATAACTTGCTCAATAATTTTAGCTGTAAGTTTTTTAATATCTGAAAAAGTACGCCAAAATGAAAATACAATTATTTATACTAGAACCTTATATACGTCAGCAGCAACAACACTATTAGTAATTTCAATATTTTTTTCTACAAATTTAGTTCCATTAAATAATCAATTAAATTTATTTTTAGGGTTTTTATTTATGGGTTTAGTTCCAACAATTATAGGACATAACGCTTTTTATTATTCCTTAAAATACGTCAAACCCACAATAATTGCATCTATTCCTCTTGGAGAGCCTATTATTGCTTCAATAATTGGAATACTTTTAATTCCAAATCAAGTTTTTACAACATCCTGGGATTATACTATTTTTGGAGGTTTTATAACTTTAGCAGGAATATTTATTGTAATAAAAAATAAAACCTAAAATTATAATTCAGTAAAATCAAGAAGAACTTTTCCAAAGTTTTTTCGACTCTGAATATGTTGGTGCGCTTGAGCGGCATCTTTAAATGAAAAAACTTTATCTATTACTGGCCTAATATTATTTGCATGTACTAATTTAGTTAAATTCTTTATAGATCTTTTAATTTTCCATTCATGGCCTTTAAATCTACCTAAGTGATATCCCATAACAGCTTTATTGTTTGGCATTAAATCCATGGGCTTATATTTAGGCATGGAAAACACCTCTTTCATTGCCACTAGAGGTTTCAGCTTATCACCTTGAACGAATTTTTGATCTCCATAAATTATAAGCTTACCCATTTTAGATAAACATCTATAACTTAATTTATAATTTTTTGCACCTAATGGATCGATAACTAAATCAACACCTTTACCATTTGTATAATCCATTATTTTCTTTTCAATATCTTCATTGTTATAATCAATACATTTATCTACACCCATATCATAAATCTTTTCATGCTTCCAGGCTGATGATGTTCCAATTATTTTTACATTCTTTGTTTTAGCTAATTGAATGGCTGCAGTCCCCACACCACCACCTGCACCATGAATTAGAAATGTATCGTCATCTTGTAGATTACCTAAATCAAAAATCATCATATATGCTGTAATATAGATTACAGGAAAAGCAGCTGCCTCGTCTAAATTATAATTTTTTGGGATTGGAATAATAGAATCTGAATTCATACATACATGAGAAGTATAACTTCCATTTAAAGATAACCCCATGACTTTTTGCCCAATATTTAAGCCTTGTACATCTTTGCCTATCTTATCAATGATACCACTTACTTCTCCTCCTAAAATTTCCCCTGGTTTTGGACCTCCAGGGTATAATTTCATTCGTGCCATAATCTCAGCAAAATTAATGCCTGCATAATGAACTCTTATTCTAACTTCATTTGGATTTGGTTGAGGGGTTTCAGATTCTCTTACTTGAAGAACATCTGGAGAACCATATTTAGTTAATATCACACTTTTCATTATAATCTAATTTCGTTTTGATTTAGCAATCTCAGAAAAATCTACATTCTTATAGGAAAATTTACACTCATTCATCAATTCATTACCATAATTATCTAACCAATCTTTATGCAGCGATAAATCAATGTGAGTTGGTGGTAATATATTAAATTGAACAGAATACAAATCATCTACTGCACCCGGAAGAGATATGTTTCGAGCATAATGAAAATTATCAATTAAATTTATATGAGGAACTAAGTCAACAAAAGTTTTGAGTCCTGTTTTTTGATTCGTAACCATTGCTGTCATATGCAGATAAGGGACAAAGCCCCCTTCAGGAGTACCTTCTGGAGTATTCTTCGTATCCCAATTTACTCTCGCTTCAATATGAATATTGGTCTGATCTTCTGAAAGATGCATTGCCATAGGCATAACATGATCTTTAATGGCTCCTTCAAAAATAAAAATAATTCCTGGCTCTACTCTTTCTTCACCAATAACTAACTCTGGTGCTGATAACACATAATTAAAAGTAACTAATGTTATTAAAAATATTTTTATCATTTTATTTTCTCCTATATTTTTCTTTTTCCAATTCTTTTATATAAATAATTAAGTCCAATAATTGAAATAATCCATGTAACAAACTCAATTAAACTTGGATCTCCATTATATCCAAAAAAACCTTTAAATAGACCGCCAATAGCTCCTTTATCGTGAAAAAGGGGGTACGAACCATCCTCATTTTTAGATGGATTTATATCCCAGATTCTTGATGCCCATTTTCGTGCTTTTTTTTCTTGATTTAAATTAAATGATTTTGAGCTCCCATTAGATCTTATTGCCGTAATTGAGCTTTCTTCAACCTTAATATTTCCACCATAATAAGGAATAACTCCTCCTGACTCTAATTCATGTACACCATAAGTAAGCATTCCAGCTGCAACAAAAACTAAAAAAACTGAAGTAACATTAAAGAATTTTTTTAAAGGAATTTTAATACCTTGGACAAATATCGCGTAACCAGCTAAAAGACCTAGTATTGCTCCTATTAAAGATGGAAAAAAAGAAATCCCATCTTTAATTGCTATTGCATATAGAAAAAGAATTATTTCAACACCCTCTCTAAATACAGCAACAAAAGCTAAAGTAAAAATCCCATACTTAAATCCGGAGGACAAAGATTTCTTTGCTTTACTTTTTAAATCTTCAGATATATTTTTATTCTGAGCCATCCAAATTATCATTGTCGTAAGAACAATTGAAGCAATTATCATAACTACACCTTCAAAAATCTTTGATGAATTACCTTCAAATCCACCAGCAATAATTTGAAAAACAAATGATATTACAATACTTAAAAAAATTGCACCTATAACTCCGCTCCAAAGCATTCTTAAGGCACTTTCATTTTTAGATTTTTTCAAATACGTATATAAAATTCCTATAATTAGTGAAGCCTCTAAAACCTCCCTAAAAATAATAATTAACTCTGCCATATCTTTCTCCTATTACTTTTTAAACATATCATATAAGCACACCGCAACCATTAAATAAAAACATAAGTACATCAATGTTGATGATACAATTATGATATAAACAAAATTAGAATCTACATATCGTAGTATAAAGAATCCTCCAAAAGTTATTAAAATAGATAAAAATGGCTCCAAGATTAAAAAAGATTTTAAACGCCCTTTTATTATACTATTATGATAAAATATTAAACCTATTGACATAAAAATAAAACTGAACATTATTATGTGCTGATGCACATGAGATATTAAATCTATAAATTCTTTTGGCTGCTTTGGGTCCCAATCATCATCATTTCCTAAATATTGTTCTACAGTTCCAGAAGGGGTTAATGATGTAGTAGCCCCAATATATATTATACCACATGTAACGCCTACAGATAGAACAATTAAATAAGTAGATATTAAATATTTTAAATTTTTATTGATTTGGCTTAGCTTGGGCATTATTTTTACTTTGTTTAATTATATATGGTAATAATAACGATAATTTACTAAAACCTTTAGTAACACTCCTAACAGATATAGTTGCCCCTGAAATTCCAGCTATATCTTTTGGAAAAGTATACAATGAATCTCTTGTCATTCCATTAAACTGATTCAGCCAACTCTTTCCGCTAACTTCGCCTCCATAAGATTCACGATACTTTATTATTTCAGAATGTATAATTTCTTGATTTGCATTAAATATAACTAAATATGTTATAGGCATTGATTTACCTATAGAATTATCTAATAATGCATAACCTATTTCTTGCTTATTTTTTTTAATAATCCAGTAAAATATTTGATCTCTAAAAAAATTTTGTTTAATCTTATTTTGAATTTCATTTTTTGTTTTTTTTGGTATTTTAAATTTTTTATCAAAGATTTCTATTTCTTCATTAAAAAAAGATTTTATAGAATCAATAGTTCTTTCTTTTATTTCACTTGAATATAAAAAAGACAGTATAAATAATATGTTAAATATTTTTTTCATTTTTTTAAAGCAAAACAGGCTGGACATTATATCCAGCCTGTTCGTCTCGACTTGTAAATAGGAGAATTAATATTAATTCTCATTTACGACACAATTTAGCATATACCTTTAATTAAAACATATACCCTAGACCAAACCTCATGACATCCTTATCGCCACCTTGGCCATTTGAGCCCATTTCAAATTTAAATGAAACTTTATCTAGAGGCTTATATGTTACACCAAACAAAGATATTTCATAAGCATCATCATTATCATCTTTATTATAAGAGCTTGTTCTCATCCAAACATATAAATCGCTATCATCTCCACATCCAACTAAATCAGCAATATTATATCCTAAATCCAGATAGTAACCTGAAGAAGCTTCTACTTCATAATCAGCAACACCATCACAAACTACACCCGTGTCACCTCCGCAAGAAGCACCACTCCCATCTACAAGATCATGCATATTATTTGTATAATCAATCATGCCATACTCCATCCTAGCATATAAGTTGTTTGCTGAGTATGTGCCATTAAATTCAGTTAGATTTACTCCAATAGCTTCACCACCATTTACATGGCTTGAAGAAACTGGCGCATCATTCATTGTCATTGAACCGCCTAACTTTAAACCTTCCATTCCTGTCCATGAACCTTGAATAGTTTTTGTCCAACTACTTGTTTTAGAATAATGACCTTTAAGTCTTGCGCTCCTAATACCTTTAGCAACGGCATCTCCATCAAGGTCTCCA
>MDTB01160957.1_pt1 | contig 24191 bp, 24 predicted proteins | sample 811161 | NCBI WGS metagenome assembly MDTB01 (sample SAMN05326650, study PRJNA326480) | marine metagenome | isolation source: seawater | place: Mediterranean Sea | collected 2009
GTGTAGGTTTTTAATTATTGGAATGTTATTATCTGAGTATAATAACATTAATATTAAAAAAGTTAATATAATGTACTTTTGAAATGCAGATATATCAGTAAAATCATCATAAAACCCAAGAACTGATACCAATATTGAGGTAGCGAGAACAGGGCTCAATTTAGAAAAAAATGTAAAGTCTAAATCGTCCAACACAAGAGCAGCAACCATGATAACTGCTGCATATACTACTCCACCACCCGTAAATACTTGACCTTTATGTGAGGCTCTTGCACTTTGAGCTTTAATCAAATTGAATCTCTTAGCAAAACCGACATACCTACTAAAAATAAATCGTGAAAGAAAAAGTGTCAATATAAATACACCAATATAAAAGAAGATGTGAGTAAATTCAAAATCCATAATTAAATCAAATTTAGGAATTTAATTTCATAATATTTATTTGATAGGGGTTGCTAGGCAATAAAAAAGGTGTTTTTTAGTTTTTTCATATATTTGCAATCCAAAATAGATCTATGAGGTATTTATATATTATACTATTGTTTTCGATGTTTAGTTACTCCCAAACTAACGAAGCTATCATTAATCAAGCTGTACAGCAGGCCGAGGCACAAAATATTACAAATCCTACCCAAGCTGTGAAGGCGCTTGAAGCCAGTGGAATGACAGAAGCACAAGCGAGACAATTAGCCGCTCAAAGAGGTCTTAGTTACGAACAATTACTAAATGATTTTTTCTCCGATCAGAATTCTGAAAATCCTGATGAAAATACAGATTTTGAGGATAGTGAGGAAAATATGAATAGTGAAGAAGAACTAGAAGAAGAACCAGAAGAAGAAGTAGCAGGTGAAAAAAACTTAGCTGGAGCGAGATATTTTGGTTATGATATATTTAATAATAACCCTTATTTAGACAAAGAATATCTACTTGGAAATATTGATGAAGGTTATCTTATAGCTCCAGGTGATGAACTAAGAATTATAACTTACGGGGATAATTCTTTTGAGCAAAATTTAAAGGTAGACAGAAACGGTAATATAAATATTAGAGGTTATGGACTCTTTTTCGCCTCAGGAAATTCTTTTAAAACATTAAAATCAAGATTAAAAGTGTTTTTGGGTAAATATTTATCTGGGCTAACTAGTGATCCTCAAAAAACCTTTATGGATGTATCTCTGACGCAGCTAAGACCAGTAAAAGTCGTAGTCTTAGGACAAGTAAGTGCACCAGGCCCACATATTCTAAACACTTCAGGATCAGCCTTATCTGCTCTATATGCTGCTGGTGGAGTAAAAACAAGTGGATCATTAAGAGAAATAAAAATTTACAGAAACAATAAACTTTACAAAACGATTGATCTTTATGATTATATAACAAAAGGTCAACTCAAAGAAGATGTTAGACTCACTAACAATGATATTGTTTTTGTTGACACAAGAAAAAATAGATTTCTTTTGCAAGGAGAAGTTTATAATAATGCATTTTTTGAATTAAAAGAAAATGAAGGACTCTCAGAATTATTAAAATATTCTGGGGGTTTGCCAGTAACTGCCCAAACAACCAAAGTAAATATTAGTAGAATTACTCCAGCAGATAAAAGAATTAAAGGTGTAATTGCAGATAGAGAATTAATAACTTTTAATTACCAGGACGCTAAAGTTTCTGGTAAAAAGGTTCTTTTAACTGATGGTGATAAAATAACCTTTTTTCCAATTTTAGATATGGAATTAAATCAGGTAACAATTTCGGGCCATATCGTTGAGCCTGGTATGTATTCACTTGGAACTTATAATGACTTAAAATCATTAATAATAGATGCTGCAAAAGGTGTTTTACCTGATGTTTACATGGAAAGAGTCGTTGTTACTAGTATTTTAAATGGTATAACAGTTAGTAATTCTTACAATTTAAGTGATGTTTTAAACTCCAAAACTTATGTGCCATTAAACGATATGGATCAGGTAATAGTTTATAGTAATGCAAGAGTTGAAGGTGCTAAAGAAGTATCTATAAGTGGATATGGTGTTCGTAATATTTCTACAACTTGGAAAGAAAATTTAAGTGTTTATGATCTTATTTTCAGTGCAACTCAGATTAATAATCCTGATTTTCTTAAAAATTTATTAAAATCAAGAATTGATATCAAAAGATTTAATAATGAAACAGGAGAGTTTAATACCTTAAGATTTGAATTTAATAATCAAGAAGAATTAAAATCCACTCTATTATACCCAAGAGATAAAGTCTTATTATTTAGCACTGGTACAACAGAAAATATTGATAAAACAGTTGGAATGTTTGGCTACGTTAAGAAACCAGATTTATATACCCTAGAGGAAAATATGTATGTAGAAGATCTTTTGTTACTTTCTGGTGGGTTTCAAATTAGTTCTGATCAAGAGGAATTAATTGTTAATAGACCTGAATTAGATGTATTAAATGAAAGAGTTGTTAGAAAATACAATGTTAGAATAGACAAAGATTATTTACTTGGTTTAAAAGATAAGCCAGAAAACGGATTTTTACTAGAAGACAGAGACATTGTAGTTGTTAAACAAATACTTGGCTTTCAAGAAACTGTAAGAATTAGTATTTCCGGAGAAGTTAATTTTCCACAAACTGTGGTTGCCGAATTTAAAAATTCAAGCTTAAGAGATGTAATTGATTATGCCGGCGGTTTAACTTTATATGCTAATTTAGAAGCATCATCTTTAATAAGAAAAGGAAAAATAATTACACTAGACTTCAGAGATTTAAACGCTGAGCAGATATTTGAAGACGGCGACATTATAAACATCGCATCTGACAAAGGAATTGTTTCCACTACAGGTGCTGTGGCAAATGAATCTAATTTTATATGGGAAAAAGGAATAAAAGCAAAAAGATATATTAAAAACTCAGGTGGAAAATTATCTGGTAAGGGTGGAAAGTCCTATGTTGTATTACCAAATGGTAAAACTAGAAAAATTGGGTTTTTTAAAAACCCTAAAGTCCTACCTAAATCAATTATAGTAGTAAAATTTAAACCTGAAGGTGAAGATGGAGTACGTCTCGAAAAATTCATTAATGACCTTACCGGAACTTTACAATTTATATCTGCTACCCTAACTTCTGTTTTAATTGCTACAAAACTGTAATAAACATGAAAAAAAGACAGACTAATTTGGAAATTAATTCCTTCGAAGATTCAATTGATATTATATCTTTTTTAAAAAAAGTTTGGAAAGGAAGAAGATTAATAATTAAAACATCAATATCATTTTTTTTTATTGGATGTTTTGTTTTTCTTTTTAGTCCAGTGGAGTATACTTCTCAAACTACCTTTGTACCGCAAGTAAGCGATGATGAAATTTCAACAAATAATAATTTAGGTTCTCTTGCTTCACTTGCAGGCATCAATATAAATTCAAATGTACAAAGAGGTGATTCCTATTTGTCTCCACTTGTATACACAAATATTATAGATTCAGAAGAATTTTCTCTTAAATTACTTGATGAAAAAATAATAAATTCAAACCGTGAGAAATTCACCATTAAAGAATATTTATTGGCACAACAAAGTTCTTTCGATTTTCTCCGAATTATAAAAAAATATACCATTGGACTACTTTTAAATATCGAAGCAGATGAGATTCATAGTGATCTTCTCAAAAATTATAATTTCATAAGTAATGAAGATTATGCTTTAATTCAATTTTTTAGATCAAAATTTTCTATAGAACTAAATGAGCTACAGGGTTATATTAAAGTTATTGCAAAAGATCAAAATTCTTTTATTAGTAGTCAATTTGTTGAAAAGATAACTAAAAGTTTACAGTCTAAAATAATTGAGATTAGAACTAATAAAATAAAGGAAAGATTAGAATTCTCAAAAGAACAGTATGAATTAAAGCAAGTAGAATTTGACATTTTACAGATAAAACTTGCACAATTTATAGACTCTAATAAAAATATTTCCACAGCACGTTTTAGGTCAGAATTACAAAAACTAGAATCTGAGTATCAATTACAACAAAATATCCTTATTAACTTAGCTTCAGAGTATAACAATAACAAAATAAAACTGAATAAAGACACCCCTATCTTTTCAGTTATTGACGAGGTTTCAGTACCAAATAAAAGATCAAGTTTGAATATAACAATGACAGTTTTTATTTTTGTATTTATTGGAATATCACTTTCAATCGGCTATGTTTTAGCAAAAGAACCAACAACAAATTTAATCAAAGAAATTAAAGATTAAATATAATTTTAAATGTTACTTATAATAGATTAATTAAATTTTTTTACATACCACTTTACAGTATTTTTAATATTTTCCTTGAAATTATCTGATGCTTTCCACCCTAATTCATTGTATATTTTACTTGAACTTATTGCATATCTAAAATCATGACCAGGACGATCCTGAACATAATTTATAAGTTTTAAAGAGGAACCCTTAGGTCTACCAAGTAACGAATCTACTATATTAATTATTTCATGAATTAAATCTATATTTTTCCACTCATTGGAACCTCCAATATTATATGTTTCTCCAATCAAACCATTTTGAAATATTAAATGTACAGCTCTTACATGATCATCTACATGTATCCAATCTCTAATATTTTCTCCATTACCATAAACTGGAATTGGTTTATTATTAATTATATTTTGAACTACTAAGGGTATAAGCTTTTCATTAAATTGATTTGGACCAAAATTATTTGAACAATTAGAAATAATTACTGGTAAACCATATGTATCCTTGTAAGTTCTTACAAAATGATCTGAGGATGCTTTAGAAGCTGCATAAGGAGAATGGGGATCGTATTTAGAGGTTTCCGAAAATAGTCCATCCTCTCCTAGAGAACCATAAACTTCATCAGTAGAAATATGATAAAAAAGTTTATTTGAATAGTTGTTTTTCCAAGAATCCTTAGCAACCTCCAATAAATTTAAAGTTCCGATTATATTGATTTTGGCAAATTTAAGAGGATCATCTATGGATCTGTCAACATGGGATTCAGCCGCTAAATGAATAACTCTTGAAATTTTATATTTATTAAAAACATCTATAAGTAAACCTATATCACAAATATCTCCCTTAATAAAGTGGTAGTTATCTTTACTCTTTAAGTCATTCAAATTATTAATATTACTTGCATACGAAAGAACATCTAAATTGTAAATATGATAATTAGGATAATTATTCACAAAGAATCTTACAACATGAGACCCAATAAAACCTGCTCCACCTGTAATTAATATATTATGATTCATTATATAAAATTTTTATACACATTCTTAAACTAACTAAATGGTCTATTTGTTTAATATTAAACGTATTTATAATTTTAGAATTGTCTAAAGTTGAATTTTTTGGACGAGTTGCTTTTTGATAGTATTCTTTAGTAGATATTGGCTTAATGATTGTGTTAAAGCCACAGATAGATTTAATTTCATTTGCAAAATCATACCAAGAAATATTTCCACTATTTGTATAATTATAAATACCAGGTTGCCACTTTTTGTTGTTTATTATTTGTAAGATAATATTAGCTAAATTACCAGCGTATGTAGGTGAGCTAAACTGATCATCTATAACATTAATTTTATCATTATATCGCATTTTTGTAATCATCTTCGTTAAAAAATTATCTCCAAAACTTGAATAGACCCAGCTTGTTCTTAAAATAATACATGATGGATTGTTTTTTATACAAGCAATATCACCTAGCAATTTTGATTTACCATAATTATTTAACGGATTTGTTTCATCTGTTTCCAGGTATGGAAGTAATGAGCTTCCATCATAAACATAGTTAGTTGAAATATGTATTAATTTACAATTATTATGATTAGACCAATTGGCAATAAACTTTACTGATTTATGATTAACTTTATTAGTAAGCTCAAAATTACATTCTGCACCGTCCACATCAGTATAAGCAGCACAATTAATTATTATGTCAGGTTTAAATTTATCTAAATTAATACTAATATTCTTAAAATTGGAAACATCAAAGGAGTTACGATCTGTAAATATCCACTCAAAATTATTATTTATGAGTGAATTTTTTTTTAATTCACTTCCTAATTGCCCCTTTCCTCCTGTTACTAAGACTTTCACTAAAATGGACTAATAAAATTATTGAACTTTGATAAATTTGAATCTTTCTCTGAAACTATAATTTCATTTTTCTCTATTTTCCAATCTATATTTAGATCTGAATCATTCCAAATTATTCCACTTTCAGATTTGGGATTATAATAATCATCTACTTTATAACATATAATTGCAGATTGGCTAAGCACCGCAAAACCATGAGCAAATCCCTTAGGGATGAACAGTTGATTTTTATTTGTATCTGTTAACAAGGTAGTTTCAGACATTCCATATGTTCTAGAGTTCTTTCTCAAATCTAATGCAACATCTAAAATCTCACCTTCTATACAACGAACTAATTTAGATTGTGCATATGGTGGCTTTTGAAAATGTAAACCTCTTATCACACCTTTAAATGACTTTGATTCATTATCTTGAACAAAGTTTATATTACCAAGCAACCTATTTATACTTTTTTGACAGAAAGACTCTATAAAATAACCTCTCTTATCTTTGAAAATATTCGGCTTTAGTAAAATTAAACCATCAATCTTTGTTTTAATTAATTTCATTTCTTTAAAAGGTTTAATAAATACTGACCATATTCACTTTTATGTAAAGTTTGGGCCAAAGTCATTAATTGTGTAGAATTTATGTAACCCTTGTCAAAAGCTATCTCTTCAATGCAGGCAACTTTTTTTCCTTGACGTTTTTCGATAGTTTGTATAAAATTTGAGGCTTCCAACAGAGAATCTGGTGTTCCTGTATCAAGCCAACTATAACCACTTCCTAAAAGCCTTACATTTAACTCATTATTTTCTAGGTAAATATTATTAACCGATGTAATCTCAAATTCTCCTCTATTGCTTTTAGTAATTTCTTTAGAAATCTTAACAACAGAATTGGGATAAAAGTATAAACCAATAACAGCATAATCACTTTTTGGATTTGAGGGTTTTTCATCAATTGAAACAATTTTCCTGCTTTCATCAAAACCTAAAACCCCATACCTCTTGGGGTCATTTACATAATATCCAAAAATAGTAGCCTTTTTAGTTTGTTTAACTTCTTCAATTGAATCAAACAACAACTTATCAAAGCCATTACCATGAAATATATTATCTCCAAGGACTAAACAAACATCATCTGAACCAATAAAGCTTTCAGATATGATAAAAGCTTGGGCTAAACCTTCTGGTTTTAATTGCTCTTGGTATGAAAGCCTGATACCAAGTTGCTCCCCAGAACCCAACAACTTAATATAGCTAGGTAAGTCTTGAGGACTAGAAATAATTAGAATATCTTTAATTCCAGCATAAAGCAAAGTAGAAAGGGGATAATAAATCATTGGCTTATCATAAATACACAATAGTTGTTTTGAAATACTTTTTGTAATTGGGTACATTCTTGTACCATCCCCTCCAGCTAGAATTATTCCTTTCATATTACAAAGTTAACAATTCTTTACATTGAAAATCTTTAATATAAAATGAAATTTTTGTTGTACTTAATTATTGATTGATTATTTATTATTAAAGAGAGTATTGTTAAACAATAAGTGATTTAAGTAATATATGCAGCTATATATTTATTTAAGCTAAAGAAATTAACAAAAAATATGAAACAGATTCTCTAAGATTTAATATATTTCCTCAATATTGAGTGTAAAACTATAAACATTTACAAAAACAAATATCATTGAAATATAAAGAAACACTATATTTTATTGCAAAATGCTTGACAATTTCCTTGGAAAATGAAAATAAGCAATTAATAGAAAAGCAGTTACAATATGACAAAACAGATTGGGATTCTATAGTTAGGGTGAGTACTGCTAATTATGTACTTCCAGCATTGTATTGTAATTTAAAAAGTGTAGATTTTTTAAAATATTTACCTCATGATTTGGTTGCTTACATGCAGTATATTACTAATTTAAATAGAGAAAGAAATAAACAAATAATTAAACAGGCAAAAGAGTTAAATAAACTATTGTTAGCCAATGATATTAAACCTATCTTTTTAAAAGGAACCGGTAATCTTTTGGCTGGAATTTATGAAGATATTGGTGAGCGTATGATTGGTGATATTGATTTAATTTTATCAAAAAAAGACTATGCAAAAGCAATAACAGTTTTAAGAGATGATGGTTATAACGATGTAGGGAAATATGAATATTATTATCCTGCTAGTAAGCACTATAAAAGTCTTAAAAAAGAAAATAATATTGCCTCGTTAGATATCCATAAAGAGCTTTTAAATGGAAGCTTCAGTCGTGAATTTAATTACAACTTTATACAACAAGATAGACAAGTTATAAAACAGATTAATGTTTTGAGTTATGCGAACAAATTAAATTTATCTATACTTTCAAATCAAATAAATGATAACGGACATTATTTTAAGATGATTCCATTAAGAAATGCTTATGATGTTTTTTTATTATCAAAAAAAACAAACGCAAAAAATGCTATCAATAAATTAAGCAAACTAAACCATCAGTTAAATTGTTTTTTAGCATCGTGTCATGAAGTTTTTAATAAGATAGAAAGTTTAGAATATAACAAAACAAAAAAATCAGCTTCCTATTTAAGTGTTTTCAACAGTCAATTTGACAATATAAGAACAACAAAAATACATCACAAACTCATTAGGATATATCTATTTTTAAAACTTAGATTGAGCATTCTAATTAATGTAATCCTCTATAAGGATTGCCGAATTTGGTTGATTAAGAGGTTGACTGATAAAGAGAGATATAAAGAAAAACTAATTCGGCTAGGTTTTAAAAAATAGCAGTTTTATCTATTTGAAAATACCGCCTATTTTTCTTTATCAAAAAAGATTAACTATAACAAAAACCTAAAAGTATTGTTTTAATGCTCTTTTTCAATATAACTTTACTGCTTTGAAAAAATATTTTTTACCCATTACTCTGAATAAAATAAAACATCATCTTCTTTTTTATTAATAAATTCATGTTCCAAAGTTTTACTTAAACCCTCCTTTAAACTATAAGGTGATTTAAACACACTTTGTACTTTGGAGGCATCAAATTGAGTTGTTGCACAAAATTTCTTTACCCTAACCGATGAGATGGATAATTTTCTTCTTATTAATAATGATATAAAATCAAAACCATAACCACCAATCATGCCTAAAATGTAGGGTATTTTAAAACTAGATAAATTTATATTCATTTTTTTTTCAATAAGCTGGGTTAATTCATCCATTGAAAAATCAGGTTTGTCTACATAATTATAAATATGATATCCTAATTCAATATTATTAATTCGATCTTTAATAAAAGCTACAATATTTCCAACATAGGCCATTGATTTTTTATTTTGTCCTTTACCAACCATCATGAATTTTCCAGATGAGATCTGTCGTAAAAGATTATAAACATTTCCTCTATTTCGTTCCCCAAATATTACAGTGGGACGAATTATAGTAATTGACTTTTCACTCGGATTATTTTGATACCACTCTTTGATTGCTAATTCTGCCTGCCATTTACTTTTTCCGTAATGATTAAATGGATCCTCAGGGTGATTCTCATCAGGATTAGCTTTATTTAATCCATAAATAGCAACAGAACTAGTGAAGATTATATTTTTAACCCCTGCATTATCCATAGCTTGAAGAACATTCTTTGTTCCCTGAACATTAACATCATAATAGAGTGATATTGGTGAAACATCATCTCTGTGTTCAGCTGCCAATAAAACAACACTCTTAGTGTCCTTAGATATTTTTATTTCATCTATATTTCGAATGTCTCCATTAACTGTAATATTATCAAAAAAAGGACTTGGATTTTTATCTATATTATGAACATTAAAATTAGATAATTCCTTGATTAGAAAAGAACCTACAAAACCAGATCCTCCGACAATTAAAATTTTTTTAGATTTTCTTTTGGGCATAATAATATAAAAAATTTAATAATAAAAAAATGGATTTAAATATTCCAAATCCTAAACCTTTTTTATAAACGATCCAATTATATTTTAACATTGTTAATTTATTAGATGAAATTGAATTAGATCTATCACAATAAATAGCTAAGTTTTCCTTCATTCCTTTAGTTTTGCCTATAATTTTTAAAATTTTAATCCACAGTAACCAATCCTGCCTTTTCCTCAAAGCAGGCATATACATTTTTCCTAAAGCATTTTTATCATAGATTGCAGTTAGACATCCAATGTAGTTATTTCTTAAAAGAATATTATATGTCATGTTATCCAGAGCATTAACTTTTTTAACAAAATCTCCATTTTCGTTATGAACATCATACGAAGAATACGTGAATTTTAATTTATTATCAATTAAAAATTTAATTTGCTTTTCTAATTTTGTGGGCTTCCATTGGTCATCCGAGTCGCAAAAAGATATGAATCTGCCCGAACTTTTTGAAATTGAATTATTTCTAGCTAATCCAGCACCAGAATTTTTTTTTAATTTATATAATTTAATTCTTTTATCATTTATCACGTAATTATTGATTATGCTGACTGTTTGATCATTGGAATTGTCATCGGTTATTAACAACTCCCAATTAGTGTAAGTCTGATTAATAATACTTTGTATAGTTTTTTCTATAAATTTTTCGGAATTATAAGTCGGTGTAATAATTGAAACTTTCACTATAATTATTTAATATTAAAAAAAGACTTAAATTTTTTATTGTCTTCATTAAGAACAAAATTTAAATTATCAATTTCTTTTTTATCAATATCAATTTCTCTTTTTGTATCAACTCTTTTGAAAATGATATATTGTATAAACCTATTTGTTTTAATAAAGTCTAAAACAATATAAAGATTTAACTTTCTCAAAAGATTAGAAATAAGAATCGAATATCTTGAAAAAATTGATAATCTAAATTTCGAAGCAGGGTTTACAACACTATATAGATCTTTTTTTGAGAAATAATTTGAAATATTTAAAAATTTATTTAGTTCTTCAATAAGTTGTTTTGGGTTGTTTTTTATCAAATGGAAGTTAAATATGAATATATTTTTTTTTTCAAATCTAGAAATATAAGGTTCTGAAAGTTTATAGTATTTTGAATATTTTATTAAATTAAATTTATCGCCTTTAATAGCCTCATTTATCGAAAATTCTAACGGTATTTGTCCATTTCTTTTTTTAAATAGATACATACTCTTAAGTCTTTCAAAACTATCCCTGTATCCAATTATTATTTTTGCATCCGGATGATTAATTTTTATAACCTCCGCAATTTTATCGTTGTATATATATGTGTTACTTATATCAATATTAATTTTTTTATTCTCCCCGTAATTAAAAAATTTATTGTAAAATGACTCAGGATTATTATTGTCAAAATAATAGTTTGTTTCCTTTATATTTTTAGGCAATTTAATATCTGGATGATTTCTTAAATTATTATATAACCATGTTGACCCAGTTTTACCTGGTCCAACAAAAAAACAGAAATTATTCATTTTATTTAATTTTTCTAATTATCGTCATGTAGGTTTTATTTCTAATTTTCAAATAAAATCTTTTTAAATAGTCATATAAGGTAAAGTATTGAATCGTTGGTAATAAAGTTTTATCAAAATCTAAATCTTTTATTATTTTATTGAAAATCCATTGATACTTTCCTTTGACCACAGTGTTTTCAAATTTAAACAATTTATCATGTGCTGAAAAGATACCTTCAGAATTTTTAATTCTATCTTTTGCATTTTTTTCAAAATCCCAAGCATTTTCATTGTCTAATAAAATTTCAATCAAAAAATCTATTTTCCAAATAGTGAAAACTGTTGTAGCCCTATATGGCATTTTTGAAGTTAGTTCTCCAAAAAATTTATTGTAAGGCTTATTAGGTTTGGGGTTATGAAGCTTTATATGATTGCCGCCAGATTTAATAAATGAATCCAAAATTAATTCAAATAAATTATTATTTACTTCACTAGTCAAAATCAGGTCATCAATAAATGTTAGTACATAATCATAATTTTTTGAAAGATTAATTAATGCTTTTTTTAATGATAATGACCATGAGACATCAGTTCCAACATTTATATTTTTAATAAATTCATAATTTTTTGAAAATTTTCTTTCGTTTGACAAATAATACAAATCATAATTTAAATCTGGCCAATACTTTCTAATACTTAAAAAATTTATTTCTGCTAGATGCAAATAATTATCATATGAGATGATAAGCCCACAAACTTTATTTTTCATTTTTGAACATATTTAGTGATAAAGCAAGTGTAGCCCAATATAAAGGCAAACTAGTTAATGTATGAAAGTAAATTAAGATTAATGATGTGATAGCAATACTTTTTCCCACATTAGATATGTTTTTTAGTTTAAAAAATATTTTTCTGTAGACTAAAGTAAAAAATGTTATTCCAATCAATCCAATATCAAATGCAACTAGCCCTCCGTAAGAATAAGGCTTTAAATTGATTAATCCGTCCCTCTTAAATCTTGAAATAAGACCAGGATCAAAACCAAATTCATACATCTTATTTAAAAATTCGGTAGACCATGATCCAATTCCATATCCAAAAATATTACCATTAAGTATAGTTGTATAAGCTACCGATACTGAAAATTCCCTTGTACTTCCAAAAGATGTAAACAGTTCAAACAAATCTGAAAATGAATTACTTTCATAAAGTGTTAAAAAAGTAGCATATAAAATCTTGAAAATTCTTAAATCATAAAAAAAGTAATAAAGCAAAATTGAAATAGGAATAACAGAAAAAAGAAAGTATAAGTTTTTAGAGAAAATTAAATAAATAATTAGATTAATTAAAATGATTAATCCGATTGTTCCTGAGGCTGTTGCCATAACCATAAAAACAATGGTTAAAAAGAAAAAAAGCGTTTTCCTCTTATTGATTATTTTTTTATTAAATGCATATAAAGAAAATACTGAAAAAAAGTATAAAGTATGGGCTGCATAAGAAGGCTCTGGTGAAAAAATAAGTACTCCTCTGCCAAAGGCAGTTAGAGCCTCTGATGAAAATCTTCTAATTAATAATTTGAGAAATGCATCAATTCCCAAAGACTTCAAAATTTCAGGTAAAAAAAGTTGAAAAAAACATAATAATAACCAAGAATACAATATGTAAGTAAATACTCTTAAAGATATTTTGTCATGAAATTTATAAAAATAATGAAATGAAAATAATGGGGTTGTTAACATAACAAATGTCAAGACACTTGTAATTTTAGTTTTCAGAAAAACCAAGGAGAATATAAGATATATAAAAAGAAATAAACACCAAAAATTTAGTGATTTTGGAAGTTTTCCTTTACAAAAAAATAATAATCCAAACAAAGCAAATACTGAACCTATTGGCTGCACCTCAGCATTAAGAAATGGTATAAAAGATATGTAACAAAATGATGTTAAGAAAAAAACAATATCTGAGTATCTGTTTATTGTCATATCAATGAATAAATTCTTTATTTTTCCACAAAACTTTTAAACCTAGCGGGTTTAGTTTGTAAATTAAAAACGATAAAAATATAATCGGAAGCAGATAAAAATTATTTAGCTTAATTTTTTTTAAGAATAGCAACTCGTAATATTTAGATGTGAACGAAAATTTTTTCTTATTTTCATAAATCGAGTCTGTATTTAAACCTTTTTTATCCCCATGAAAAATAACTCCTTTTTTAATATTTAAAACACCAAGGTTATTTAAGTCTATTTTAAACCCTAAAAATGATGAAAGTTTCTTCAATTTTTCTTCATCATTTAAAACAAGTTCTTCATAATTAATTATAAATATCTTATCGGAAGATTTATTATTCTTGATATAGTTTGTAATTAAGTTCTTATAATTAATTATTTCTTTATAGTATTTGAATGATTTTAAAAACGGAAAAGAATCAAAATAATTACAATAAGATTTAAAAATTTCTTCGGCACCTCTATTTAAAATTATAATTTTATCATTTTGATATTTATCTAATGAGGATATTATTTCATCAATCAATAATATGTTTCTTGGCGTTTTTTCTATAAAAGTTTTAGTATCAGTTTTAGAGAGAAGTTTTTTGTAGAGAGAAATTTTTTCATTAAATATATCTTGTTTACTATAATTCGTGTTTTTGTAAAAAGAGTTGACAGCATTTTTGTTTGCTTTAAAACCCCACTCTAATAAGCCAGTATTGTTTTTTTCTATAGAGTTTATCCCCAACAAAAACCAGGTTTCTGGAAGTGAAAAAGTTTTTTTGGAAGACAAGAGAGCTCTTTGTAGTAAAGTAGATCCCGATCTCGGTAAAGAAATAATGTAAATAATATCTGGTTTAGAATTCATAGCCAAATGTATCAATTTCACATTTAAATTTTCTTTTTACCAAATCCATTTTTTTTGGTGTAAAATAATTTCTAAACGGTAGACTGTCAGGTTTATTTGATGCTATTATATAATTTAAATATTTTTTTAGTAGTTCATGAATACTATTCGTGCCAGTTTTTGGCAGGTGAACAAAAATAAATTTATTAGAGTCTGCTATCATTTCATTTTGTAGTTTAAATTGAATAAATGTGTCATTATAAAAGTTTTATTATACAAAAACCTTGATTTTAAATAGTTGAATATAATAGTTGAGATTAAAAAGGAAATTCCAATGCCAAGCAAATTTTCATAAAAAACAAATACTAAAATTGAATTAATTGATAAATATATAAAACTTAATCTAGCAAGAACTTTTTCTAATCCTATTACTTTCATTATTTCACCAGTGTGACCAAATGAAAGATCTATAAACTGAGCTATAGATAAAATGATTAGTAATCCATATGCATCCCTAAACTCATTACCAAAAATTTGTATTAAATATGGACCAAAAGTTATAATTATTATCAGAAAGATTAATCCATACATCTTTAGCCATGTGTTGACTTTAATTACAAGCTCATTTATTTTTTCAAGTTTTTTTTGATTAAAAAAATATCCGACTCTTGATGAAATAACTCCTGCTGAGACTACTAGAGGAATTAATGCTAATGATGATATTTTTAGAGCTATATCTAATTTTGATATGAATACATTTTTATTAAAAAAAGCAAGAATTATAAAAGGTATTTGTTGTGATAAAACAAAGGTCATGTTAGTCAAAAGATAAGGAAATCCTAAAATTAGATTATTTTTAGAATGTTTAAATGAAAAACCTGAAATTGATTTTAATAATTTGATGTCAAGGAATTTTTTCAATAATATTTCACTTAAAATAAATTGAAATAATATTGAGAAAAGAAATATTAGAGCTAATATTTCGATGCTTAGGGAATATTTGACAGCAAGCATCAAACAGATTAGGAAAAAAAGAATTAATCTGCCTAAAACCCTTCTTGATAAAACACCTGCCCAATTAATTCTTTTTCCAATTAGTATAGAGGAGTTAAGAAATGACAGCATCGATGGCAATATAGCAATGACAAAAAATAAAACATAAACTTTACTATTAACATCATTGTAAATCAAAAAAAAATAACTAATTGGAGCAAAAGTTATGAAGGAGATTAATATGTTTATTTTACTTGTTTTAATTAAATCTATATCTGTTTTTTTTATTTGAATATTTTTCACTGTATTTCTGCGAACAACAAAATCCTGACCAAAAAGAAATAAAGTTGTTAATAAAAAAACCATTCTTTCTAAAAAAACAAACTTTCCATATTCTTCTATTGATAAAATATTAGTTAGTAAAATACTAACTAAAAAAAGACTTAAATAATCTAGTAATTTAATTATAAGAGAATAAAATGAATCCTTAATAGCTGTTGTAAAATAATTATTTATTATTTTTTTAAAAATCATATTATAATAATTAAATCAAGGATTGTTTGAATTGACACATAGGTAAAGTATTTGTATGTTTTTTCAGAAAAGTTCTATTGTTTTAATTTAACACACTAAAAACCAATTATTTAACAATTCCCTTCTGTTATATAACATATTTTTTTTAGTCCCCCAATCAATCACTTTAAATCCAGCATGCTCACATATAGCCTGCCCAGCAGCAGTATCCCACTCCATTGTAGGGGCAAATCGAGGATAACAATCTGCAGTTCCCTCTGCCACCATACATAATTTTAAAGAGCTGCCTTTAGAAATTAAATTAACTTTTCCGTGGGTATCACACATTTCCTGAACATATTCTTTTGTTTCTTTAGACATGTGAGATCTACTTGCCACAATTGTAAATGTTGTATCCTCTCTCTTAAGTGGTAATTTATTACTTTTCAATATTAGAGTCTCGATATTAAAATTATCAAAATCAACTTTTACCTTAAAGGCACCAATTTCATTATTAGAAAAATATAAATCACCCGAAACCGGAACGAAAATAACTCCAATAATTGGTTTTTGTTTTTCTACTAGTGCTATGTTAACTGTAAATTCTCCATTTCTTTTTACAAATTCTTTAGTTCCATCTAGTGGATCAACAATCCAAAATCTGTCCCATTTTTTTCTTTCTTCAAAACATATTTTTTCCCCTTCTTCAGAGAGAATTGGAATTTTAGTTTTAGATAAAACCTCAATGATTTTATTATTTGAATCAATATCAGCCTTTGTCAAAGGTGAATTGTCAAATTTTGATTTTATTTCAAAATCGTCTGAATTGTAGACCTTTAAAATCTCTTCTCCTGCTTCAACACTTGCAATTATTGCAATCTTTAAATAATTAACTATTTTATTCATTTTCTTTATTTCTTAGATCTTTTTAATTTTTTGAGCCTATCCACCAAACCATAATTGAATCGATACCATAATTTTTCGTGTGTATAATAAAGTATAATCTTTGTTAATGTTTCAATAAATCCAATTTTACCTCCACTTAAGAAATTTCCTAATACTAATCCAGAGATCAAAATTGTATCTATTGTTCCAATTAATCTCCATGTGAAAGTTTTTATTACGTGCCTAGCTTCAGGATTTGAAATGCCTTTTTTAAACCAAACTCTTTCATGCATGTAATATAAAATCATTTTAGTTATGACTTCAATTAAACCGATTTTGATACCTGCATTAAGATCTCCTGAAACAAGAAAAGCAATTAAAATCGTATCGGAAGTGGCAATAAATCTCCAAGTGAAGGTTTTTGCAATATGTCTCTTTCTAATTTTAAGTTCTTGAAATATGCTTTTCATATTGGTTTTTAGGCTTCGATTTGAGAAATTTAATTACTAAGATCCAATACCCCTGTATATAAAACCTATTTGTTCTAAATGACTTTGATTTAAAATATTACGACCATCAAAGACAAAAGCGGGCTTTTGCATACTGTTGTAAATACGTTTCCAATCCAGAGTTTTAAACTCATCCCACTCGGTAAGAACAGCAATGGCATGAGCACCTTTGCTTGCCGTGTAAGGATTATTTTGTGTTTTTAGAAAATTTATGTTTTCGTTCTCTGATCGGCTTTTCAAATAATTCAAATCCGATTGCATCTGAGGAGCAGTCACTTTAGGGTCGTATACTTTGATTATAGCTTGTTCATCAATAAGTAAGTCCGCGACATAGATAGCAGCAGACTCTCTGGTATCATTGGTATCTTTCTTAAAAGCCCAACCAAAAAAAGTAATAGTTTTTCCGCTAACTGTACTATAGAGTGTTTTGATTATATTCTTGGCAAAACGTTCGCGTTGGTGGTTGTTCATTAGGATTACTTGATGCCAGTAATCTGCTACCTCACTGAGTCCTAAAGATTTAGAAATGTAAACTAAATTCAAAATATCTTTTTGAAAACAAGAACCTCCAAAACCAACAGATACTTGCAAAAACTTTGGTCCAATGCGACTGTCCATACCAATGGCTTTGGCGACCTCTTGTACATCAGCTCCTGTTGCTTCACATAGCTCCGATAGGGAATTAATGGAAGATACGCGTTGTGCTAAAAAGGCATTTGCCGTAAGTTTAGAAAGCTCTGAGGACCAGACGTTAGTCGTTAGAATATTCTCTTTTGGCACCCAACTAGAATAAATATCCACCAAAGCCTGTATAGCCTCTTTGCCTTTTTCTGTATTCAAATCTCCCCCAATAAGAACACGGTCCGGTACTGCCAAGTCGCGCATAGCAGTACCTTCGGCCAAAAACTCTGGATTGGAAAGTATTTGAAAATTGACTCCATTTCCTGTATTATCTAATATGTTTTGAATAGCCTCAGCGGTTTTTACAGGAAGTGTTGATTTTTCCACCACAATTTTATCACTTTTAGCCACTTTTGCAATTTGACGTGCACAGAGCTCTACATACTTTAAATCTGCAGCCATTCCTTTACCAGCTCCATAAGTTTTGGTAGGGGTATTAACTGAAATAAAAATCATTTCTGAATTATTAATAGCTGCATCAATCTCATTTGAGAAAAATAAGTTACGTCCACGGGCCTCGGCTACAACCTCATTAAGACCTGGTTCATAAATAGGAAGCTTGGTTAAATCTTTATTGTTCCAATCAGCTATGCGCTGAGTGTTAAGATCTACCACGGTTACTTTGATATCAGGGTTTTTCTGTGCAATCACAGACATAGTCGGACCACCAACATAGCCAGCACCGATACAACATATGGATTTAATTTTCATTTTACTTACTTTTTAAATAGTTCCAAATCAGAAATCATCATTTCCTTTACTAAAGATGCCAGGTTATGCTCTGGCACCCATCCCAATTTTTCTTTGGCTTTAGTTGGGTCTCCAATGAGCAAGTCGACCTCTGTAGGTCTAAAATAACTTGCATCCACAGATAAAACTTCTTTTCCTACCTCAAGCTTATAATTTTTGTTATTACAAGAAGCTATAAAGCCCTTTTCATTGACACCTTTTCCTCTAAACTCCAGCTCAATACCAACCTCTTCAAAGGCCATACGGACAAAATCTCTAACGGAGGTGGACTCCCCTGTAGCAATCACCCAATCTTCGGCTTTCTCTGCTTGCAAGATCATCCACATCATACGAATATAATCTCTTGCATGCCCCCAATCTCTTTTGGCATCAAGATTTCCAAGATAAAATTTTTCTTTTTGTCCAAGTGCAATACGAGCCACAGCCCTGGTAATTTTACGGGTTACAAAGGTCTCGCCACGTCTGGGTGATTCATGATTAAACAAAATACCATTACAGGCAAATATATCATAGGCCTCTCTGTAGTTTTTAACAATCCAAAAACCGTATATCTTTGCCACTCCATATGGCGATCTTGGGTAAAAGGGAGAATTCTCATCATAAAAACCTTTCTCGTTTTTATTTTCAGACATACCGCCATAAAGTTCAGACGTGGAGGCTTGATATATTTTTGTCTTTTTCTCTAATCCTAATAAACGAACAGCTTCCAAAATTCTTAGGGTTCCTAAAGCATCGACTTGACCAACGTATTCGGGTATGTCAAAAGAAACCTTCACATGGGACATGGCCCCAAGATTATAAATCTCATCGGGTTGACACTCCTTTATCACCCTTGTAATGTTCATGGAGTCTGTTAGGTCTCCATAATGTAATTTAAATTTTGAGTTTGGATCTAAATGGTATTGGTATATATGATCTATACGTTGGGTATTTAAAGACGAAGCTCGCCTTTTAATGCCATGTACCTCGTAACCCTTTTCAAGTAAGAATTCAGCTAAATATGAGCCATCCTGACCTGTAACTCCTGTAATGAGTGCTACTTTCATAATTTTACTTCTTTGATGTTATCAATATTATCCCGAAACCAGGCATAAGTTTTTTCTATACCTTCTTCTAATTCCGTACTGTATTGCCAACCAGCAGCTTTCATTTTAGAAATATCCATAAGTTTTCTAGGTGTACCGTCGGGCTTTGTAGTATCCCAAATAATATCACCTTTGTGTCCGGTGATTTTTTGAATGATTTTTGCCAGTTCTTTTATAGTAACGTCCTTTCCGGATCCTATATTGTAAAGATGTCCATCTAATTTATTTTCCAAAGAATAAACTATGGCTTGAGCTAAATCATCAACAAATAAAAACTCCCGCATAGGGGTTCCAGAACCCCAAAGTGTTACAGAGGAGTGATTGTCTTGTTTGGCCTGGTGAAACTTACGAATCATAGCAGGCAATACATGAGAAGATTTTAAATCAAAATTATCGTTGTATCCATACAAATTGGTGGGCATCAAACTCAAATAGTCCCTGCCATACTGTTTTCTTATGGACTCACAGGCCTTGACTCCCGATATTTTAGCCAGTGCATACCATTCATTGGTTGGTTCCAAAGAATCCGAAAGTAAATAATCTTCTTTTAAAGGCTGGGGCGCAAATTTTGGATAAATACAAGAACTTCCTAAAAATATAAATTTATCAACACCATTTTTAAAAGCACAATCAATTAAATTATTTTGAATTTGCATATTTTCCATCAAAAACTCATAAGGAAAATCATTGTTAGCCAATATACCTCCAACTTTTGCAGCAGCATTAATAACTATCTCGGGCTTTTCCAAAATATAAAAAGCATTAACAGAAGCTTGGTCTCTGAGGTCTAGTTCTTTGCTGGTTTTACCTAAAAGATTAATATAACCTTTGGCTTTTAGAGCTCTCCACACAGATGAACCCACCATACCTCGATGTCCTGCAATATATATTTTACTTTTTTTTGAAATCAAAATAATTTATAGTATTAATTAGACCAATATCCAAATCATATTTTGGTTTCCAACGAAGTTTTTGTAATGCCATAGAAATATCAGGTTTTCTTCTCATGGGATCATCTAAAGGTAAATCATTAAAAATAATTTTTGATTTTGATTTTGTCAATCTCAGAATTCTTGATGCTAATTCATTAATTGAAATTTCATCAGGGTTTCCCAAGTTTAAAGGCCCCACAAAATCAGATTTAGTTTCCATCATCTTAATCAATCCATGAATTAAATCATCGATATATTGAAAACTTCTTGTTTGGGTCCCTTTACCGTTAATTGTTATTTTTTTATCGTTGATCGCTTGGTTAATAAAGTTTGAAACCACTCTTCCATCATTAATAGCCATATTTGGACCATATGTGTTAAATATTCTTACAATTTTTATTTCCAAATTATGTTCTCTGTGATAATCCATAAATAATGTTTCTGAACATCTTTTACCTTCGTCATAACAAGATCTAAACCCTATTGGATTTACATTTCCGTTATATTTTTCATTTTGCGGATGAATCTCTGGGTCTCCATATACTTCACTTGTACTTGCTTGAAGGATTTTTGCATTGTTTATTTTTGCAAAATCCAACATATTTATAACTCCAATAGTGCATGTTTTAATAGTTTTTATCGGATTTTTTTGATAGTGAACTGGAGAAGCAGGACATGCTAGGTTGTATATTTCATCAATATTTTTTCTATAATATGGCTCAATAATATCATGATTTATAAACTCAAAATTTGGATTACTTTGTAAATCAATAATATTATTGATTGAACCTGTAAATAAATTATCAAGACAAATAACTTTATGACCCTTGCCGATAAGAGCCCTGCAAAGATGAGATCCAATAAAACCCGCACCACCTGTAATTAATATATTTTTTTTATTAATCAAAACTTCAACTTTTAAAAAAATTTATTACGTTTTTAATTATATAATCCTGATTAGAAGTTTCTAATTCAGTGTGAATTGGCAGGGAAATAACTTCTTTAGAAAGAATATCCGTATTAACTAATGATTGATTACTTTGATATGCCTTTTGTTTATGAATTGGTATTGGATAATATATCATATTAGGAATACCCATATTATTTAAATAATTTTTAAGAATATCTCTTTTATTATTTAAAATTCTAATAGTATATTGGTGATAAACATGATCTGAATTAACATTTACATTTGGAGTAATTATTTCTTTGATATCATTAAATGCCAAATTATAATTACTAGCCATAATCTTTCTGTTTGAATTATAACCATCCAAGTACTTTAATTTAATATTTAAAATTTCAGCTTGAATGGAATCTAATCTGGAATTACATCCAATAATTTCGTGGTGATACTTAATTTTTTCACCATGATTTACAATCATTCTTATCTTTTCTGCTAAATTATCATCATTTGTGAAAATTGCACCTCCATCACCATAACACCCCAAGTTTTTAGAAGGATAGAATGATGTTGTCCCAATATTACCCAATGTTCCAGTGTATTTTGTATCTCCGTTTGGAAAAGTATATTTACAACCTATTGCCTGGGCATTATCCTCGATAATTTTAAGTTTATGCTTATCAGCAAGCTTAATAATTGAATCCATATCACAGGCTTGTCCGTATAAATGAACTGGAACAATGGCTTTTGTTTTATCATTTATATGTGGTTCAATTAAATCAGCAGTAGTATTAAAGGTTTCTAAATCAACATCACAAAAAACAACCTTAATTCCCAGTATTGCAGCAGCTTCAGCTGTAGCAATATATGTCCATGAAGGACATATTATTTCATCACCTGGCTTTATGTCTAATGCCATAAATGCTATTTGCAATGCATCAGTTCCATTTGCACATGGTATAACATTTCTGACATCTAAATAGGTTAAGAGATTTTCAGTAAATTCTTTGACAATGGGGCCATTGACAAATCTACCAGATTCAATTGATGATATAATATTTCTGTCAATTTCGGTCTTGATTTTTGAATATTGACCCATTAAATCAACCATTTGTACATTAATTTTTTTCATTTACTTTTTTTATGGCTTCGCCAAGGTCAGACACAGATATGACTAACAAAAATAATATTTATTTATTATTAGTTAAGCTAATTTTAGCTTAACACTATATCCAATAGATTTCAAATAAATCCAAATATTATTATTTGAAATTCTATTTACTATTCCCTTTTCATTATTAAAGGATGATAATTTAAAACTATCTCCAACATTTATAGACGAAGATTTACTACTTGTAAAATGGTAACTTCTGTTTAAATATTTTTTCAAAATATTAATCTCAGATTGTTTAACTACTGCTCTTTTACCCATCCAAAACATGTATCTGACCACTAAGGGAGATTCAAAAACCCTATTAATATCTTTATCCTCTATGTTAACAAGCACCATTGAAGGTAAAACTGGTTTATATATCATTTTTCTACGATCACTCCACAGTTTAAATTCAGAACTTGTAGGACAATATGCTTTTATTCCAAAAGATAAAAGCTGCTCTTCTACTTTTTTCTCGCTTCTTGGTTTTGTGTGTAAAACATACCAATTCATCTGCTAGTTTTCTTATAAAGAATAATCGAATTTGAATCAAGTTTTTGATTTAACAAGAAACTAACTTCTCTAGCAATTTTCTTTTTAATTTTTGGTTTAATATTTTCCAAATATTCTTCGTTTACTTTTGATCCCTTTATGATAATTTCAATATTTCCGCTATCAATTCCCATGGCATATTCTCCGGTCAAAGCGATTTTATCAACATCACCGATTCTTTCAATTACAGTTTCAACAATTTCTTCCAAACCCAGATGTTGCCTAACAATTTTTTGTAAAACAGCAAACATAGGATGTGATGTATTAGCGTTGTATATAACCCTGTTATTTTCTTTAGATTTAAGAAGATATCCTGCTCCGGAGAGATTATTTAATTCCTTTCTTATAGAATTAGTAGATTCGTTGAATTCATTTGCTAGGCCATTTAGATATCCGTTATTAGCGGCACTAATAAAGAATTTTATAAGCATCCTTAGCCTGGTTTTAGATGTGATTAGCGAACTTAACATAAATTAAGTAACAAAAGTACTTATTTTTAAGTAAAAAAAGTACCTATTTTAAAAAATTTATACAAATTTCTTAAATAGAATCAGAATATAATTAGTAAATAAAATGTCTAATATCTATAACTATCAGACTTATATGGGCCGTTTTTATCAACACCAATGTATTTAGACTGAATATCATCAAGGGCAGTAAGTTCCACACCTAATTTTTCCAAATGTAACTTTGCAACTTTTTCATCCAGGTGTTTGGGTAGAGTATAAACCTTATTTTCATATTTTGATGAATGTTTCCAAAGTTCAATTTGGGCTAAAACTTGATTAGTAAAGGAATTACTCATTACAAAACTTGGGTGACCTGTAGCGCAACCTAAATTAA
>MDTB01224457.1_pt1 | contig 24191 bp, 20 predicted proteins | sample 811161 | NCBI WGS metagenome assembly MDTB01 (sample SAMN05326650, study PRJNA326480) | marine metagenome | isolation source: seawater | place: Mediterranean Sea | collected 2009
AAAAAAAAATCTCATCTTATAAAAAGCAATATTTCAAAACTGTTAGGAGATAAAACTTTTATTATAACTATAATCTCATGTAGTATTATATTAGCTAGTCACGCAATGTATTATTCATTCTCTGCAATTTATTGGAAAAAATCTAATATGAATCTTATACAGGTGGGGTTTTTATGGAGCTTTGGTATTCTAGCAGAAATAGTTTTTTTTATATTTATAGACAAGATAAAAATTAAAAATATTTTTTTTCATGCAATAACTTTTGTAGGAGTCATAGCTGTAATAAGATGGTCCCTAACATTTTTATTTAATAACTTTTTTATACTAATTTTTATACAATCTTTGCACGCTTTCACTTTTGGATTAGCCCATTATTTAGTTATGTATTATATTCACACTAAAATAGATAATAATAATAAGCTAATAGCACAATCACTTTACTACGCGTTATCTTCAGGTATTATTATGTCAGTTTTTACGATTGCTGCAGGTTTGTCTTTTAAATATAATGATAATGGTAAAGGTTTCGTGTTAATGGCTAGCTTCTGTATGGTAAGTGTAATACTAACAATCTCAAGGAAACTTATTAAAAAAAATGAAATTAAAAAATAAAATAGATATAGATATTTCTAAGTTAAATAAAACTTATATAGATGATAAAAAAAATGAAATAAGAGCACTTCAAGATATTTCTTTTAAAGTGAAAAAAGGATCAATGCTTGCATTATTAGGACCTAATGGAGCAGGGAAGTCTACATTGATAAATATTTTAGCAGGAATAGTTAATAAATCTTCAGGTGAAGTAACAATCAATGGCTATAACCTGGAAAAAGAAGAAAGAGCTGCAAAACAATCAATAGGAGTAGTTCCCCAAGAATTAGTAATTGATCCTTATTTTACTCCGAAAGAAACTTTAGATTTTCAGGCAGGGTATTATGGTATTAAAAAATCTAATAAAATTACTTATCAAGTATTAAAAAATTTAAAGCTAGAAGATAAGTCTGATGCTTATGTTAGAAATTTATCAGGAGGTATGAAAAGAAGATTAATGATAGCTAAGGCTATGGTACATTCTCCACAAGTTCTCATTTTAGACGAACCAACAGCAGGAGTAGATGTAGGTTTAAGAGAGCTTTTATGGCAAAATATTAAAGATCTTAATAAAAAGGGTGTAACGATTCTTATTACTACACATTATTTAGAAGAGGCTGAGGCCTTATGCGAAGATGTTGCTATTATCAACAACGGTCAAATTGTAGTTAATGGTAATATTAAAGCATTAGTAAAAGAAATTGATAAGAAAACTCTAAGAATTTATTTTGAAGATTTACAGGTATTACCACAAAAGTTGAGAAAAACTGGTTTTAGAAAGAATAAAAATAATGAGATTTTTATTAATTATAAACCATCTAAAATTTCTGTAGACTCTTTAATAAAAGAAGTAATAAGATATAATTTAAAAATTAAAGATATTTCTGTAAGAGACGCTAACTTAGAAGATTTATTTAAAAAAATTATAAAATAATAACTACTTTGCCTTCCAAGTTACTAAAGAAGACATAAGAAAATTCCATATTGATCCGACAATAGCACCAATTAGCCCCGATAGGTACCATACACCAGATATACCTGATACATTTCCTATAAATAAAAGGTTAGAAATACCTATATTAGCAGATGCACCAATTCCGCAAGTTAAATAAAAAATAGTTAATGCTTTTAAAGCAGAGAAACCTCTCTTCCTTCTATCTCTGTAAGTGAGAACATTATTCAAGAAAAAATTTGATGTCATAGCAATTAAAGTAGATATACTCTGAGCATACAAGAAATCAAAATTTAAATTAATAAAAAGATATAAAAAACTAATATGAACAAATACTCCAGTTCCTCCAATTAAGCAAAATGATAAGAATCTAGCAGGAATAAATTTACCAAATCTGCATTGCCACAATAATAAAAAGTATTCCCATAAAACAAGTGAATCTAGTTTAGATTGTCCATATAGCCTTTTTTTAAATTCAAAAGAAATTTCTTTATATTTTAGTTTTTTATTAGTAGCTGAAAAAATATCCAATAGAATTTTAAAACCAAGTCCAGATAAATTTGGAGCTAAATTATCAAACACATCTCTTTTTATTAAAAAAAAACCACTCATAGGGTCTGTAAGTTTTTCCTTAGATATCTTATTAGCAAGAAAGTTTGCCAGTTTAGAAAGCAAGTTTCTGTAACTTGAAAGACCTTGAGCATTTTTATTATCTAAGAACCTACTTGCTACTATTAATTCTAGATTATCATTTTTTAATAATTCAAGCATCAAAGGAATTTTTTTTTCATCATGTTGTAGGTCAGAATCCATTATAAGCAATAAATCAGAGGCACTTGATAAGCAACCCTCTATTACTGCAGAGGATAGGCCTCTTCTTCCTATCCTTCTTATACATCTCACATAATGTTTTTTAGCGGCTAGTTTTTTTACACAATCATAAGTTTTATCTCTTGAATTATCATCTACAAATATAATTTCATAATTAGTTTTACCAAGAGCATGCTCAATTGAATCAACAAATTTTTTCACATTTTGCGATTCATTGTATGTTGGAGTAACAATACTAAGTTGCATTTTTATGACTAATTCTTTTTATATAAGGTAAAAAATTATTCTTTATCCAATATGATAATACTATTAAACTTAAAGTCCAAGATAAATAACTATACCTTCCTCCTACGTGGTAAAATAACAATAATCCAATTAAACTAAGAGATGATAAAGCTATACACCTAATTAATAGAGGAGAATTTTTAATTACAGTAAAATAAACACAAGTTATAATAGCAATATGATACCAAACTTCATATAGCTTAATTTCTCCATGAATATGGTTTATAATTTTTTTCCATACTGAAATATTAACATTAAGAACAAATACTGATTTAAGTAAAGTTACATAATCAGAAGGTCTTGCGCCTAGATTCCAATCTGTATATGCGGCGACTGTTAAAGGAATAAACTTTCCTGTAAATACATAATTATGTACAGGCATGACAAGTATAAAGCTAAACCCTAAAAATAGAAAATGTATATTATAGTTTTTCTTAATTTTTATATTTATAAATATAAAAAAAAATATCAGTATAATACAAGCTGGGAGGATATTTGCTCTAAGTCCTATGCAAAATGATAATAAAACACCTAAAAAAAATGAATTTGAAAAGCTTATAGTATTTTCTTTTTTATAAAATTTTATTAGTAGTGATAAAGCTGATAAAAAGAAAAGATATGATAAGGGTTCACCGAAACCTCTTAGTGTTAATTTTACATAGTAGTAGTGAAAAAAACCAAATGATTCGAATATGGGTATCAAAAACCAAAAAAGTAAAAAATATTTAGCCCATTTAGCATTTAGTAGTTGATAAAAAATATTATAAATTACAATAGGAAAAAAGGTTAATATAAATAATAGCATCCAAGGAGATTCTCCAAAAAGCAAATAATTAATAATCCAAATATATCTATAAAAAGGCATCAAATCATAAGCTTCCTCTCCTCCCATAAAAGCAGTCTTGAAATCACGAATGGAAATACTATCAGAAATTAGGTGCGCAAAATGAACATAATTTAACCCATCATTTCCACCTTCAAATAAAATAAACTTATCTAGAAAATTTGGATAAAAATAAATAGAAAATAAAAAGCTCAAACTAAAAGAGGCTAAAAAAAATAATGCTTTATCTAAATTAATTTTTTTAAATAATAAAACTAATATCATGAATCCTGCAAAAATAGTTAATAAGTGTTTGATATAAAACTTAATTTTATATTTTAGTGGTAAAAATAGCTTAGCTTGTAAAGGAAGTGTTTTGCCACTTTCTATTAGCCATATATCTAAATGTTTTGATGAATTACTAGAAACACTATTTAACTTAATACATTTAAAATCTTTAAATTCAGTTTTTTTTAGGTTCAATCCAATATATGCTAATCCTCGCCAACAGAATTTGACATTAGAATTAAAATAATCCCTAGGAAATGAGTATTTAATAAAAAAGGGAAGTTTCTCTCTACTAGGCTGTTGCTTGCCATAAGTATTATATCTTGTATCATTAAAAGCACCTAATTGTAGTTGATATCTGTTAGTCCATTGAATTGTTTCAACAAACCTTGTTTCATTACTTTTTTTTATAATCTGAGAAACTGATTTATCATATAAATTAACATCTGGGCCAGCTATAGAATTTGGAAATATTTCTTGATAATCAATATTTAATTGATTAAATATCTTGCTAGGTAATTTCTGTTTAAATATACTGTCTTTATAATTTTCCCCTCCTATGAAAACATTGCTAGACTCAGATATTTGAGGAAGTTTTAGATTTTGTTTTATGACAAAAATTAGAGGTATCACTAAAAATACAACGAGCCATCTTTTTTTTTTGGAAGTAACCTGTGACGAGTAAAATAATAAAGACAATAATTGATAAAATATTAAAGAATACCAATTATTATTAAATAAGCCCAAGCAAAGCAGTGAAAGGAAAAATATTAAAGTAAAAGAAAATATTTTTTTTTTTAATATATTTTTTAATATATCCATTTTTCCATAATATATTATAATACAAGGATAAGGTAAAAAATATTTAAACTTATATGAAAAAAATACAATTAAGTAAGTCTTCAAAGGGAGTAATAAAAAAATTAAAAAAATTAAAAAATAGTGATCTCATTAAGGAGATACACACCTTATCTTCGGTTGAGGCTAGAATAGAATTTGCTAAAATAAGAAATTACTTTGCTTCAAAAAAAAAAATAGAAGTTGGTACAATAAAAGATTTTAAGATAAATAAAATTCCTATTAGATATTATAGAGCAAAAAATAACTCTCCAAAAGATATTCTTCCCGTTATGATTTATTTTCATGGAGGAGGCTGGGTCTTAGGTAATCTAGATACACATGACCAAGTTTGCAGAAAACTTATAGCTAATTCTAAATATGATATTCTTTCTGTTGATTATAGTTTAGCTCCCGAAGCTTCTTTTCCAAAGGCTATAGAGGAAAGTAGAGAAGTTCTCAAGACTATTTCTCAGAGTGACCTAGGTTTAAAAATTGACAATAGCAAAATTATAGTATGTGGAGATAGTGCAGGCGGTAATATTGCCACTGTTTTGTGTGACTATAATAAACGTATCTTAAAAAGTAATATTTTACTTCAAGTTTTAATTTATCCTGCAACTCATATGTTCAGCTCATATGATTCTAAAGATAAATATGATGGATTAATTCTTAACAAAAAATTAATGAAATGGTTTCAAGATAATTATGTGCCAAGAAAGATTAGAAAAAAATACTATGATGATATTAGATTATCTCCAATTAAAAATAAAAATCTAAAAGGCTTGCCTGATACTCTAATAGTTTTAGCAGAATGTGACCCATTATATGATGAAGGCTTTTTATATGGAAAAAAACTTGATGAAAATCAGGTTAAAGTGGAAATAAAAACTTATAAAGGTTTAATGCATGGTTTTTTGACAATGTCTGGAGCTATAGAAGAAGTTGATATTGTTATAAAAGATATAAATAAAAAAATTAAAAGTTATTTATAAATAGATTTTTATATTGTTTTAAAAATAAAATTTGCTAACTGATTCATTTCTTTGTGAGCAATACTATTTTTAGCAGTAGACCCCACCCAGTCTTTTTTTTCTACAGCTTTTTGGAAATCAGATCTTAGTGAAATTTGAGGAGCTAGTTTCCATTGTGAGGGAAGCACTTCACTTATTTTTTCTCTAGGTAAAATTTTTTGAGGGTGTATTCTAGAAGGCACAATAATTCCTTTAGTTTCTCTAGAGTCTTTAGAAGTTGTTATTACTCTCTCTATAAGAGGAAAAGATGCTTCCCATTCCAAGGAACTTAAACCTACTGGTATAATTACATGATTTACTTGATGTATTAATTCACTAAATGTTCCTAGTTCTATAGGTGGAAGGTCTGCTATTACTATATCACAATCAACTGCAATATTTGATATAGAAGCACCCCATGTTTGTAGAGCATGAAACTTATTGTTAGGAGAATTAGGGAGTGTAAGTTTTTTTAATTTTAGTCTATTTATATTTGCATCATTTAACCATAGCGAGGATGATCCAATAGGGTCCGCATCAATCAATACACAGTTTTTTTTATAATTTGTAGCTAGCGCAGCTGCTAAGTTAACAGCTATAGTTGTTTTTCCTACTCCCCCTTTTCTATTAGTAATGGCTAAAATGTTTTTTATCATAAATGAAAGTTATTATTTAATACTATATTAAAAAAAATTATAGCTGTAAGGAAAATAAATAGTAGTCTTTTTAGCCCTCTCAATAAAGTAGGAAAAATTAATTTTAAAATTATAACTATAACAATACTAAAAATTAGTTTTGAAAAAAAAATAATTTTACTCCTGCATATTTTAAATTATTATTCACCAATTGCAAATCCCTCTCTTCTTGGATCTGCAATACCTTGCCATTCATCATTTTTTTTCCATATAATATTTAAACCACTAGTCATATCTTTAAACTTAATAAGGTGTCCCTTTTTCGTCAGATAATTCTTTAGTTTATTATCAATATTTCTATTTTCTATTTCTGTGAATTTACCTCTAGAACAATAATGAGGTGCTTTTGTAGCAGTTAAAGGGTCAATATTAAGAAACAATATTTCATATGCAACCTTTGTAACATAACATATTATCCTACTTCCTCCAGGTGAGCCTAAAACACCTAAAAGGCTATCATTGGAAAAAATCAATGTAGGAGACATACTTGATCTAGGCTTTTTATTGGGTTCAATTTTATTGACTATCAATTCACCTTTATTACCTTCACTAATGAATGAAAAGTCTGTGAGTTGGTTATTCAAAAAAAACCCTCCAACTGTTATGCCCGAACCAAAAGCAAACTCTATACTACTAGTTAATGCAACAGCATTCCCATCTTTATCTATGATGCTAATATGTGTAGTAGATTTTTTCTCGTAGTTTTCTCCAGTTTTAAAACTCTTGTCACTCAAAGCTTCAATTTCTCCATGCTTAAAATTATTTATAGCTTTAGAATTACTAATTAAATTAGATCTTTTTTTTAGGTAATTATCTGAAATTAGATCATTTAAAGGAACTTTAAAGTATAATGGATCGGCAATAAAGGCTGCCCTATCTTTATAAGCTAGTTTAGAGGCTTCAACAAATAAATGCTTTGATAGAAAAGAATAATTTTTATCAATAAACATTTTTTTATTTTCTAATATACCAAGAATTTGTATTACTCCTACTCCACCAGATGTGGGAGGAGGAAAACCACAAACTTTGTATGAGTTGATATTCTTACACAAAGGGTTTCTTAATATAGTTCTCCATTTTTTAAGATCACTGAATAGAATATGATTAGGTAATCTCATTGATATTTTTTCTGCTAGTAATCCTTTGTTTAAAGAATAGGGGTTTTTAGATAGTATTTCTAAGGACTCTTTTAGTTTTAAGTTTTTTACAACATCTCCTACTTTTATTACTTTTCCATTTGAGTAATAAGTATCTTGCACAAAGCGATTATTTTTAATATGAGGAGCCCATAATAGTAGTTTATTTAACCTTTTCCCCATCTTAAATCCCTCTGAATAAATTAAAGCAGACAAAAATAAATCTTGCCAATCCAACTTTCCAAAATTAGAGTGAGCATCAGCTAACATAGTATATAGTCCAGGAACTCCAACAGAGTAAGGTTTTTTTACTGCATCAATAAAGTTCATTTTTTTTTCATTAACTAAAAACATATTTTTATTTACTAATGAGCTAGCTGTTTCTCTTCCATCATAAGCATAGATTCTCTTTTCAAGATTATTATAAAAAAGCATAAACCCTCCTCCTCCTAAACCTGATGACTGAGGTTCTACCACAGATAATACATTTTGTGCAGCAATGGCAGCATCTAAAGCATTTCCTCCTGAAAGCAATATTTTTTTTGCTGCTAAAGATGCCCGCTTGTCAGCAGTTACTATCATATATTCTTTTGAAAACTTATTATCTAGTTGGTTAATATTAGACGAAGGTTCAGGATTTTCTCTATTGTACTGCTTAGACATTACTTCAGTAACGTAAATAAATTGTGCCAATAAAATATATTTGATAAAATTTATGTAAATATGTTTTATAAAAAACTCCTCAATTAGGAATATACATCGTGCAAACTATTATTGCTAGAAATATCAAAGATTTAAAAAAAATTTTAATGAGCATTAATAAAAACCAAAAGGTAGGACTAATTCCGACTATGGGATGTTTGCACGATGGACATTTGGCATTAATTAGAAAATCAAAAAAATTAAATTTATTCACAGTAGTTTCAATTTTCCTTAATCCATTACAGTTTAATAATAAAAAAGATTTAAAAAGATACCCCTTTCAAGAAAAAGAAGATATTTCTTTATTAAAAAAAAATAAAGTTAATCTTGTTTTTATACCAAAGCTAGACGAAATTTATCCAAATGGTTATAGCACTAATCTGAATGAGAATTTATTAAGTAATATATTATGTGGTAAATATAGAGAGAGGCATTTTTCAGGAGTAACAACTATAGTCCTAAAATTATTTCTATTAGTAAAGCCTGATATAGCTTTTTTTGGAGAAAAAGATTTCCAACAATTGCTAATTATTAAGAAAATAGTAAAGGATTTAAATTTAGAAATTGAAATTTTAAGCGTATCAACTGTAAGAGATAAATATGGTTTAGCTCTTTCTTCAAGAAACCAACTGTTGAAAGAAAATGATTTAAAAGTTGCCAGACAAATTTATAGAAAATTAAAATTATCAGACGGAAAAAAATATAAATATACCAAAAGCTTAGTAAAATATTTAAGAAAAGAGTTAAATAAAAGTGGCATCCAAAACATAGAATATATTGAAATTAGGTATTCATCTAACTTACTAAAACCAAATAAATTGAACTCTAAAAAAGATACTAGAGTATTCGTTGCTGTAAAGTTTGATGAGATAAGATTGATTGATAATTATAAATTACAAATAACTTAGTCAGCATATAGTCGTATTTCTGTATTTTCAACACTAGCAAGAGATAAAGAGTTAACAGACAATCTATCTATAGGCATTCCCATTGAAACTAAAGAACTTATTACTTTACTAACATTTTTTTTAGCCTTTGCTGCTCTTTCTGCTTGTTCACTTGCATTACCTGCAGACGAGCTAACTGCCACTAAGGTAAATTTTGATTTAGGCGCTTTATCCAAAGTAGCACTTACTGCTCCAAAAAGATTTTGTTCATAATTTTCTTTTTCATTAATTCTGAATACTGCTATTGGATTAGGTGATACGTTACTGTCTGATCTTTGATCATTATTTGATTTGTCATCAATAGCTGGAAGCGAGTTTACAGCACCTAACCCCAAACCAAAAGTTTCTCCAACCGCTATTGCACTTGCAAGTTGGGTAAGCCTCCTTCTTTCTGCAGCTAAAAAGATATCTCTTCTCCTGACTGTTTCATTTAATTCCTCAAGTATTCTTAAAACGTCAACACTTCTTCTTTCTAAAGTATCTTGAAATGATGACAAATTTCTATGGTCTTCATCAACTGCACCTCTCAACTTTTTAGCCGATCTTGCTTGTTCTAAAAGATAATATACTCTAGTAGAAAATAGAGCTATTCTATTTCCAACGTCTACTAAGTTTTGTCCTTGAGCTCCTACGTTTGCCAGTTCAGTTTGTGCTTGTTCATATTGATTTAATAAAATAGGATTTCCAGGAGTAGTACCAATTTGTAACCTTGCAGATATCGCTGCAACTATAGAGTGATAATTTTCAGCACTTTGAATTCCATTGAAACGTAACTTATCAAAGCTAATTAAACCTTCTTTTATATCATTATCTAATTTAAGATATTCTTCTTCCATCTCTACAACTCTTTGTCCAACATAAGTGAAAATAGGAGGAATTTTTCCATTGCTCCTATCCATATTATTACTTGATTCGGTTATATTAGCTTCTTCATTATCAGAAAGTAATGTATCGATAGTTTCTTCTGTATTATTTGTAGATTCAAATTCTTCACTAATTATTTCAACTTCACCAAACGATTCTTCATTTTGATTATCTTCAATTTTAGTTATAGTTATTTCTTCAGTGTCTTCGGGATCAAAAGAATCGCCTTCTATTTCTCTTACAACAATTTCTTCGTTAGTTTCATTGCCTGATGGCCATAAGTCTGTTAATTCACTATATGAACAACTATAAAGTAAAAACATTATTGAGAAAGAAAAAAAGTATTTTATATAAATTCTAATCATATATTTGTCCTTAAAAATATATGATACTAAACCGTGTTAATAAATCAACTCTTTGCGAACATCAAAAAATATTCGCTATAATTCTGTTGTAAAAATACAACATTTAAAAAATTTAGTTTTTCTGTTATTTTTAGGTATTTAATTTTTTAAAAAGAGCCCCTGTAGGCTAACTGGATAAACCACATGACTACGGATCATGATTTAGGGGTTCGAATCCTCTCAGGGGCGCCAGAAAACCTAAAAGTCATATTATGAATTTACTATCCAAAAATAAAGCTAACTTTGTACAGCTAACACCTTTATCTTTTCTTTATAGAACAAAAGAAATTTTTCCTAAACGGATGGCTTGGATTTATGGCAAAAGAAAAGCTACTTATAATGAGTTTTATGATAGATGTAAAAATTTAGCTGCGGCTATAAAGAGCTTAGGTCTTAAAAAAGGACAAGTTATAAGCGTCATTCTACCAAATGTTCCAGAGATGATTGAATCTCATTTTGGAATACCTATGAGTGGAGCAGTTTTAAATTCATTGAATACTAGGTTAGAACAAAGAAATATAGAGTTTATTCTTAAGCATAGTAAATCAAAGGTCTTAATATTTCATGAAGATTATATGGACTTGGTTATATGTATTTCCAAGAAAATTAATATCAAGATGATTTTAGTTAGAGATGTTAAAAAAATACCACTTCCAAAAGGATTTTTAGATTATGAGACTTTTCTTAGCAAAAATACTTCATCAAAAATTGATAAAATACCAAATTATTACCCTCAAGATGAGTGGGATACTATAACTCTTAATTATACATCTGGTACAACTGGAAATCCAAAAGGCGTATTGTATCATCATCGAGGCGCTCATCTAATGTGCTTAAATAATCAAATGGTTTGGAAAATGGGGTATCACCCTATATATCTTTGGACACTTCCTATGTTTCACTGCAATGGTTGGTGTTTTCCTTGGACAATAGTAGCACTTGCAGGAACTCAAATTTGTACAAATAAATTTACAGGAAAAGACATAATTAAATTAATAGATAAAAATAAAGTAACACATTTGTGCGGAGCACCGATAATATTGCAAATGATAATAGATAATAGGAAACTTAAGAAAAATAAAAGAATTATAAATATAATGACTGCTGCTTCTCCACCATCTCCTAATATTTTAGAGGATATTGAAAAAAGTGGTTTTTCCGTGACACATGTGTATGGACTTACTGAAAGTTATGGGCCGGCAGTAATTTGTGAATGGAAGCCTGAATGGAATAAGATAAAATCTTCTAAAAAAAGAGCAAACTTAAAGTCAAGACAAGGAGTAAACTATCCATCATTGGATTTCTTAGATGTTTTTGATACAAAAACATTGAAACCTGTTAAAAGAGACGGAAAAACATTAGGCGAGGTTTTTTTTAGAGGAAACATTATTATGAAAGGGTATTTAAATAATATTAAATCGAATAAACTTGTTTTTGATAAAGGTTGGTATCATACAGGCGATTTAGCAGTAATATATGAGGACGGATATATTGAATTAAAAGATAGGTCCAAAGATATAATTATTTCAGGAGGAGAAAACATTTCTTCAATTGAAATAGAAAAAATTATAATAAATAATTCTGGAGTAAAGGATTGTGCCGTTATTGGTATAAAAGATGAAAAATGGGGAGAAGTTCCATGTGCCTTTATAGAAAAAAAAAGGAATAGTTTGACTTCAGAAGACATTACAAACTATTGCAGAAAATATTTGGCAGGGTTTAAAGTTCCCAAAAAAATCATATTTAAAGCTTTACCTAGAACTGCTACTGGAAAAATACAAAAATATAACTTAAGAAAAATGATTACTTAAAATCATGACAAGGTTTAAACTGACAATAGAATATGATGGTGCAAATTTTATTGGATGGCAAAAACAAAAAAAAGGGTGTTCAATTCAAGGTACAATAGAAAAAGCAGCAAAAAAATTTTTACAAGAGAGAGTTAATTTAGTAGTCGCAGGAAGAACTGATGCTGGAGTTCATGCTGAAAATCAAATAGCTCATTTAGATATTAATAAAAAACTAAATATTGGTAATATTTTATTAGGACTAAATTTTTATATTTCAAAAGAGAAATATGGAGAAAATATAAGTATAAAAAAAGTTTCTAGTGTTTCTAATGAATTTAATGCTAGATTTTCTGCAAAAAAAAAAATATATGATTACAAAATTTATAATAAAGAATATAGAAGTCCTATCAATTCAAAAAACACTTGGTGGGTTACTAAAAAACTAGATATTGTTAATATGAAAAAAGCAGCACATTTTCTTGAGGGTAAATATGATTTTTCTTCATTTAGGGCTGCAGGTTGTCAATCATTTTCTGCAATTAAAACAATAGAAAAAGTATCTATTAAGAAAAATAAAAATATTATAACAATTAAGTTTACGGCACGTTCCTTTTTATACAATCAGGTAAGAATTATGGTCGGGACTCTAAAAGGTGTAGGCACAGGCTTAATAACGCCTCAGCAGTTTAGAAAAATACTTAAAAATAAAAATAGATCTTATGCAGGCATTACAGCACCAGCTAAAGGACTTACTTTAAAAAAAGTTAGCTATAAATAGCTAGGTATTTAAATTATTATAAGAGATGATGAGTTCTTCATAAATTTTTTGAAGCTTATCTAAATCTTTAATACTTATATGTTCATCTACTTGGTGCATAGTTTTTCCTACAGAACCAAATTCATAAACAGGACAAATATCTTTTATAAAGCGAGCATCAGAAGTCCCACCTGTAGTAGATAACGTAGGATTTTTTTTTGTAATTTTATATATAGATTTTTCTAAAAGTGATAAAAAGCGATCAGGTTTTGTATAAAATGGTTTGTTGCTTGATATAATCTTTAACTTAAATGAACAAGTATTTTCTGAACAAATATTTTTAATTTTTTTTATAAGTAATTTTTCATCATAGCGAGTATTATATCTTATATTTATGAAAGCTTTACATTTACTAGGAATAACATTACTTGCAGTATTTCCAGTATCAATTGAAGTTATTTCTAAATTAGTTTCAGGAAAATTTTTTGCTTGTAGTTTTAAATTTAAATTATTTAATTTGTTACAAACATTAGTTAAACTAGTTAAAGGGTTATTTGCTAAGTGTGGATATGCTACGTGACCAGATTTTCCATTAGCCTCAATAGAAAAAGATAGGCTTCCTCTACGTCCAACTTTTATCATTTCCCCTATATGATTTGGGTTTGTAGGTTCTCCTACAACACAATGATCTATTTTAATTTTTTTTTTCTTTATCCAGTTAACTACCTTTGTTGTTCCATTAATAGCTATGCCTTCTTCGTCTCCTGTAATTAACATTGCTAAAGAAATATTTAGTTTATTATTTTTTAAAACATTAGCGCAGGCCATTACCCAAGCAGCTATTGCTCCTTTCATATCAGATGCACCTCTTCCATGAAGTTTACCCTGAGATATTTTACCTAAAAACGGATTATGTTTCCATTTACTGATATCACCTTCTGGCACTACATCAGTATGTCCTGCAAAACAAAGCACTCTATTTTTAGCTGCTGAACCTTTTTTAATAGAAAACAAATTGTGTATCAAATCTTTATTTTTTTTAGAACCAAAGGGAAGGTCAGTATTAATAAACCCTATTTTAGAAAGTTTATTTTTTAGAGTGTTCATAGCACCATTATCATTAGGCGTTACTGACTTCTTATTGATTAATTTTTTTGCAAATAATGTAGCTTCTGAAAAATAGACCATAATTACTTTAATTTAAATTAATTTCTTAATACAATATAATAACATAAATAAAAAAGGCTATAATGAAAAAAATTTTATTATTAGGTAGCGGTGAGCTTGGAAAAGAGTTTGTAATAAGTGCAAAGCGTATAGGTTGTGAAGTAATTGCTTGCGACAAATATCCTAACGCTCCTGCGATGCAAGTAGCAGATAAATCAGTTGTTTTTGATATGTTAGATGGAAAGAAGTTATTAAAAATAGTGGAAAAGCTAAAGCCAGATTTTATAGTACCCGAAATAGAAGCTATTAGAACTGAAGAACTTTTCAATATTGAAAATCAAGGAATTACTGTTGTGCCAAGCGCTAAAGCAGTAAATTTAACTATGAATAGAGATTCTATAAGAGATCGAGCAAATCGTCTAAACATTAAAACAGCTAAATATGAGTATGCACATAATTTACATGAACTAAACGCAGGCATAAAAATAATTGGTATCCCATGTATAGTTAAGCCAGTAATGTCTTCCTCAGGAAAAGGACAAACATTAGTAAATGATTTTAAAGAAGTATCTTTAGCATGGGATAATGCAACTAAAAATATGAGGGGAGATAGAATTAAAGTAATAATAGAAGAATTTATAGAATTTGATTCTGAAATAACACTTTTAACTATAAGACAAAAAAAGTTAAAAACGCTTTTTTGTTCTCCTATAGGACATAAACAAGTAAATGGAGATTACGTGGAAAGTTGGCAGCCTGAAAAAATTGAGCCAAGACTTTTAAAAAAAGCTCAAGATATATCAAAAAAAATTACTGAAGATTTAGGGGGGGAAGGATTATTTGGGGTAGAGTTTTTTATTAAAAAAGAGGATGTTATATTTAGTGAATTGAGTCCTAGACCTCATGATACAGGTATGGTTACAATGTATACTCAAAACTTATCTGAATTTGATCTGCATGTTAGAGCAATCTTAGGGTATCCTATATATAATATTTCTATTTTAAGAAAAGGTTATAGTACTGTTATAAAAGCCGATACATCTGAAAAAAATGAATTTGAATATAAGTTTGCTGGAATAGAGGAGGCGCTCAAATTAGGCGATATTGATATTAGATTATTCGGTAAACTTAAAGCATGGAGTTCAAGAAGATTAGGAGTCATATTTTCTGCTAACAGAAGTATGGGAGAAAAAGCAAGAAATTTGATCACTATTCAAAAAAAAAATAATTTTTGACAATATAAAACTTTCATTGGAAAGAATTTTATATTTACAATAAAATAATATTTATTTATTAGTAGGTCTCTATGAAAGAAGGAAGTTAAATGAACTATTGGCTTTTTAAAAGTGAACCTGGAAGTTGGTCCTGGCAGGACCAACTCAAAAAAGGTTTAGTAGGAGAAGGTTGGGATGGTGTAAGAAACTATCAGGCTTCGAATAATATGAAGAAGATGAAATTAAGAGATAAAGGTTTTTTTTATCATTCTGTAACTGAAAAAAAAATTGTTGGTATAGTCGAAATAATAAAGGAATATGAGCCAGACCCAACTGACAAAAATAAAAGATTTGGTATGGTGACTGTAAAGGCTTTAAAAACACTAAATAAAAGTGTAAGCTTGAATGATATTAGGGAAAATAAAAGTCTCACTGATTTTGTAATGCTTAGACAAAACAGGCTCTCAGTTCTTCCTGTAAGTATAAGAGAATGGGATATAATTTGTAAGATGGCTCATACGAATAAATGATTAAAATTTTGTTTTAAATGGAGTAATAAAAAATGAAAGATGTTTACAAAGTTTTAGAAAACTTTGCTTCTGATGCATTAGTAGATAAAGATAAATATATTAAAATGTACACTGAATCAATTAATGATCCTGAGGGTTTTTGGAAAAAGCATTCTAAAAGAATTAATTGGATTCAAAATTTTTCTCAAGTTAAAGATGTCAGTTTCGATAAAAATAATTTGTATATCAAGTGGTTTACAGACGGGACACTTAATGTTTCAACAAATTGCATAGACAGACATTTAAAAAATAATAATGATAAAGTGGCTTTGCTTTGGCAAGGAGATAACATTGAAGAGGTAAAGAAGATTTCCTATTCAGAGTTACATAGAGAAGTATGTCTTATGGCAAATATTCTTCTCAAATATAATGTTAAAAAAGGAGATAGGGTTACCATTTATATGCCTATGATTCCTGAAGCTGTATATGCGATGCTAGCGTGTGCTAGGATAGGTGCAATACATTCTGTAGTATTTGGAGGTTTTTCTCCGGAAGCCTTAGCTGATAGAATAATAGACTGTAAATCTGAATTTGTTATAACCGCTGACGAATCACTAAGAGGAGGAAGAGTTTTTCCATTAAAATCTAATGTAGATAGTGCTTTAACCAAAACGAATTTAGTTAAAAATGTATTAGTAATAAAAAGAACGGGTAATGATATAAGTTTTGATGAAAAAAAAGATTTGTGGTGGCATGAAGAAAAAAATAAAGTAGACGAAGATTGTAAGCCAGTTGAAATGAATGCAGAAGATCCTCTTTTTATATTATACACTTCAGGGTCCACTGGAAAACCTAAAGGAGTCCTACATACTTCAGGTGGTTATTTAGTTTATGCTTCGATGACACATGAATATATTTTCAATCACAAATCAGATGATATTTATTGGTGTACTGCTGATGTTGGTTGGATCACTGGTCATTCTTATATTGTTTATGGACCATTAGCAAATGGTGCTACTACTTTGATTTATGAAGGGCTACCTAATTATCCAGATGCTTCAAGGTTTTGGCAAATTTGCGATAAGCATAAAGTTAATACTTTTTATACAGCTCCTACTGCACTTAGAGCTATAATGAAAGAAGGTAATGATTTAGTAAAAAAAACTAGCAGAAGTAGCTTGAAACTACTTGGAACAGTGGGGGAGCCAATTAATCCAGAGGCATGGAAATGGTACTATGAAGTTGTTGGCGAGAAAAAATGCCCTATTGTAGATACGTGGTGGCAAACAGAAACAGGAGGTATAATGATTTCGCCATTTCCAGGTGCAACGGATATGAAACCAGGATCGGCAACTTTGCCTTTCTTTGGAATTCAGCCGTCTATTGTTGATAATCAGTCAACTGTTTTAGAAGGAGTGGCTGAAGGAAACTTAGTTATAACAGAAAGTTGGCCAGGGCAAATGAGAACAGTATATGGAGACCATCAAAGGTTTATTGACACTTATTTTTCAACTTTTGATAATGTTTACTTTACGGGTGATGGTGTAAGAAGAGACGATGATGGTTATTATTGGATTACTGGAAGAGTAGATGATGTTATAAATGTTTCTGGTCATAGACTAGGTACAGCTGAAATAGAGAGTGCTCTAGTATCGCATGATTCGGTAGCTGAAGCTGCAGTAGTTGGGTTTCCCCATGATATTAAAGGACAAGGAATTTATGCCTATGTTACTTTAAAATCGGGAATTGAAGGAAATGAAGAGTTAAATGCAAGTTTGATAAAGACTGTAAGTACTTTAATAAGCCCTATAGCAAAACCGGAAAAAATTCAGTGGTCTCCAAATCTTCCAAAAACTAGATCAGGTAAAATAATGAGAAGGATTTTAAGAAAAATTGCTGCTAATGAGGTAGAAAATTTAGGAGATATCAGTACTTTAGCTGACCCAAGTGTAGTTGAAGAATTAATTAAAAATAAGAAATTAAAAGTATAATACCTAAGTCTCTTCTTTATATGTGATCACTGGTCATATATAAAGAAGAGACTTAGGTAAAGGCAATTTATATATGAACAGTGATTATTTTTAGTGTAAAATTATTAGAATATTTTTAAAAGTCAGATACTCTTCCTTTTACTTCCCAGTCACCATACCTAGTTGGTTCAGGTCCTTTTGGTCCACCAATTTCCTTCGCTATTTTTTTTTCCTTTTTTTCCTTTTTTTTCTTATTTTTATTACTTTTAATTTCTTTTTTTATGAGATTGTTCATAATTAAATTTAACAGCATTTATTATGAAAAATAAAGATAAAAGTAGAGAATTAGTAAAAATAGGAATTCAAAAGCATTTGTCAGGTGTGTCATTAAAAAAAGTAGGAATAATTTATGATAAATATTTTTGCGATTATAATTTTAGCGCTAGAGAGAAATCTTTTGTTAAACATTTAACTATGGTTAGTATTAGAAATCGCGGTACTATAGAGTTTATTATAGCTAAATACTTAAAAAGACCCCTTCCTAAAAAACTACAGGAAATAAAGGCAATACTTATTATGGGAGTTGCCCAAATTTTATTTAGTAGAGTAGAAGACTATGCTGCGGTTAATACTTCGGTGAATTTCTTTAATGGTAAATTAACAAAATGGAGGGCGTTAGCTAATGCCATATTACGAAAAATAATAAGAGAAGAAGGTAATATAGAAAAGAAATATAACAATATATTAAATATTCCTAAATGGATATATAAAGCATGGGTAGCTCAATATGGAGAAAGGGTAACAAGGAATATTTCAGACGAGATCTTTCTTGAGCCGTATTTAGATATAAATATTAAAGAAAATTTTGCTTACTGGAAAAAAGAAATAGGAGGAGAAGAGCAAATAAACAAAACATTACGGCTAAAAAAAGTTGGTGATGTTAAAAAACTAAAAGGATATAATGAAGGGGCATGGTGGGTGCAAAATATAGCAGCTCAAATTCCTGTAATGTTATTTAAAAACATTAAAAAAAATGAAGAAGTATTAGATTTATGCTCTTCACCAGGAGGTAAGACCTCTCAGCTATTAAACAAGGGAGCAAGTGTAACAGCTTTAGATATTTCACAAAAAAAAACTGAACTTCTCTATAACAACATAAAAAGACTTAAGTTAGAAAAAAATCTTAAAATCATAACAAAAGATCTAATGCAATGGAAAACTGAAAAAAAATTTCAAAAAATAATCTTAGATGTTCCTTGTAGCTCTACGGGTACGGTACGAAAAAACCCAGATATATTATGGAACAAAACAGAAAAAGATATAAAAAGAATGGCAATTTTACAAAAAAGATTATTAGAAAAAGCTATAAGTTTATTAAACCCAAAAGGTGTTTTGATTTATTGCAATTGTTCACTTCAGTACGAGGAAGGTGAAAATGTAATAGAACATATTATAAAAAAAAATAAAGTAAAAATATTATATATTAAGGATAATGAATTAAAATTTTTTCCCAAAAAAATTTTTAATAAAGGATTGATAAGAATTCAACCTTATAGGTATAATAATAAAATAAATGGGATGGAAGGATTTTTTATAGCAAGACTTATAAAAATTTAAAACAAAAAAATATAAATTGAAAAAAAATTTAAACATAGCTGCTTCTATTCTTTCTGCTGACTTTTCTAAATTAGGAAAAGAAGTTAAAGACATAGATAAGGCAGGAAGTGATATGATACATATTGATGTGATGGATGGAGCCTTTGTTCCTAATATTACTTTCGGCCCCTGTGTGATATCAAAAATTAGACCATTAACTAAAAAGCCTTTTGATGTACATTTAATGATTAATGACCCTTCTAAGCATGTAGATGATTTTATATCTGCAGGCGCAGATATATTAACCATCCATTATGAAGCAGATCAACATCCAATAAGAACACTTGATCATATAAAAAGTAAAGGTGTTAAGGCAGGAATAGCTATAAATCCAGCAACTCCAGAAATAGTATTAGAGAGTTTATTAGATTATACTGACTTAATTCTCGTTATGTTAGTAAATCCAGGTTTTGGGGGACAAAAGACTATACCGTCTCAAATTAAAAAAGTTAGAAAAATTAATAACATGATAAAAAATAAAAATAAAAATATATTTCTAGAGGTAGATGGCGGTGTTAATTCCAAAAATATTAAAATATTAAGACAAGCAGGAGCAAATTTAGTAGTTGCTGGAAGTTCGATATTTCAAAAGGGGCCAAAATATTATTCTAAAAATATTTGTTTATTAAAAGTTTGACAGGTTAAGAAGTGAAATTAACAAAAGTTGTTAAGAACTTTTTCTTTAAAACAAGAATATATAATTATTATTTATTAAAAAATAATATCAGTGAAATATCTTTTACGCCTAAAGATGCTTGGCCAGGAGACCCAGTCTTAGGAGATCAATTAGTTCAAGGATATTATAATCTTGCAAATAAAAAGGTTTATTCACCTGAGAGTACATTATGGGAAATTTTAAATTCAAATAAATACTGGCTAAAAGAGGCTCATAGTTTTTCATGGCTGAGGCACTTAAAAGCTAGATCAGGTCCTCTAGCAAGAAAACATGCAAGGTATCTGATATTAGATTGGTTGAAACTTTATAAAAATTGGAAATATGATTCATGGGAGTTAGAAGTGCTTTCCAGAAGAATTTCCTCTTGGGTAACAAACTTTGATTTTCTTTTGGCAGAAAAAGACGAGGTTTTTTCATATACTCTTATTGAAAGTTTATTTAAACAAATTAAACATCTCAGAAACCAAGCAAGTTATAGATATTTTTTATCTTTAGAAAAAGATTTAGGGCTAGAAGAGAGTTCTGTAAAAAAAATAAAAGTACTAAAGGGACTTTTTCTATCAAGTATATGTTTTGATGATGAGAATGATAGATATAGCAAATATAGAAAAATATTAATAAAAGAATTAAAAATAAACTTTAATGAAGAGGGGTTACATATGACAAAATCTCCATCTATTCAATTATCTATTTTAGGAGATTTAGTAACAATTAGAGAAGCTATAATTTCTAAACAAATATTATTACCAGAATTATTAGATATGACTATTAAGAAAGCATCACATGCTTTGAGGTTTTTTAGAAAAGCAGACGGAAACTTTGCAGTGTTTAATGGATCTAAACAAGAGTCTAAATTTCTTATTGATAAAATTTTAAATCAGGCTGATGGAAAAGCAAGAGGAAGAGGACCCTTAAATTTACCCTTAAGTGGGTTTGATAAAATAGTATGTCAAGGAACTAGTATCATTGTAGATACTTATAATAATAATCATAAAGGATCCTTATCAAGAGCACCACACGCTGTTGAGATAAATATAGGTAAGGTTAGATTAATAGGCTCTTGCGGAACTATTCATGAAAAAAACCAAGAATGGAAAGAAAGTTTGCTATCGGCATCTGCTCATTCAACTATGATTATAGAAGAAAGTGACCCTTTTAATATGAAAGAAGTAAAGAATGAATTAAGTTACAAAAGGTATAAAAAAAATGAATCAGAGATAATACATTTAACACATAATGGTTATAAAAATAATTTTTCTGCACTTTGTTGTAGGACAATTGAGGTAAGTAAAACAGGCAAAGATATTGCTATATTAGATCAAATTTTAACAGATAAAATTTTAAAATTTAAGATAAGAATACATCTTAGTCCAAAAATAAAAGTTTCATTATCACTAGATAAAAAAAAAGCAATTATACTTTTTAGTGAACAAGGTTGGAGTTTTAGATATAATGGAGACGTAAAACTTAGTTTAGAGCCAAGTATTTTTATAGAAGATAATGGAAGAATAAGAAAAACCAATCAACTAATTTTAAGCGGTGAAACTATAAAAGACAAAACAGAAGTTTTATGGGGAATTACTAAAAATTTGTGATTTTTAAGAAACTATACATCCAGCAACGGAGAGCCCAACACCAAACCCCATCATAAGGTACTTATTTGAAGGAGAGAATTTATTTTCATTTTGTAATATGTTTATTGCTATAGGTATAGTTGCTGAAACTGTATTGCCTAGATTTTCTATTCTATTAAACCATTTCGAATCAGAAATATTTAATTTCTTTTGTAATTTATTTAAAACAACAGCGCTAGCTTGATGAAAAATGAAAGTATCTATCTCCTCTATTGCATGACCTGACTTTTCTAAAAGCTCTTTAGTTGCTTCAGGTACTAAACTAAGCGAGAATTTAAGAACAGCTGGGCCATCCATGTAAAAATGGTTATTCCTATTATTATTTTTCTTTACAGTCAAAAACTTTCCTCCCTCTCCGGCGGTTTTAAATACAAAAGGTTCAATATTATTTGTAGTTGATTTTTCTATAATTACTGCTGCTGAGGCATCACTAAAAATTGGTCTAGATGTTCTATCATTTTTAGGTATATATTTTGAATAAAAGTCTGCACAAATTATTATTATTCTATTAGCACAGTTGTTTTTAATTAATGAAGTTGCTATTGATAAAGCATAAATAAAACCTGAGCAACCCTGGTTTATATCAAATGCTATAGAATTTTTGGTTAATCCTAGTTTATCCTGTAATAGGCAAGCCCTAGTTGGCAAAGGTATACTGGGTGATTGAGATACATAAATAATGCCATCAACCTCTTTATTAGTTTTCTGTATACAAGCTCTTCCTACATTTATGCTAAGTGATTCAGGGCTTTGGTCTTCTCCTAGAATATATCTATTTTTTATCCCAGTTTTAAATAGTATTTTGTCATAGTTCCACTCAGGATTGAGCTTACATAATTCATCTAAACTCTCTTTTTTTTGTCCTAATTCATAGTGACTTGAAATAATTTTAACCATTTAATATCTTATTAAAAATTAAAGAAATTTTATTTTTTATATGTTATGAACTAATATAACTGATAAAAAAAACATTATGCAAGATTTTTATGGTTTCTTTAATGAAAGTAAAACTTTTTATAAACTATTTATAGTTTTATTTACTTCTATAATAACTTTATTGTTATCAAAAACCCTATTTTACAAAATTGGTTTTGTTGATAAGCCTAATTTACGATCTAATCATGATAAGCCAATAGCTCTTGGTGGAGGTATAGTAATTATACCACTTATTTTTTTAACTTCAGTAACATATGACCATGCATGGGATAGTAATATATTAATTAGCTTAGCTATTCTTTTTGTTATATCTATTCTAGATGACATAAAGAATATTAAACCCTTATATAGACTTTTTTTTCACTTCTTAGCAGTTACTATTTTTGTTTTATTATATATAAACCCTCAGTTAGTAATATTTATTCAGCAGAACAGTTTTTTTTATTATATTAGTACGTTAGTAATTATTTTATTTGTAACTTGGTTTATTAACGCGTTTAATTTTATGGACGGTATAGATGGCATTACTTCTGTAGAAGTGCTTTCTATATGTATAAGTTTAATTAGTCTTTCTTACTTTATACATCAAGAAATTAATGTATTAGCTTTTTCAATCTTTATAATTACTTCTATTTTTTGCTATTTTAATTGGTCACCAGCAAGAATATTTTTAGGAGACTCGGGTAGTATACCTTTAGGATTTTTAAGTATTTATTTATTATTAGAGCTTGCTCTAGAAGGGTTTTGGTTATCAGCTATCATATTGCCTTTATATTATTTAATGGATGCTAGCTTGACTCTTTTTAAAAGAATTATTAGTAGAAAAAAATTCTGGCAGGCTCATAAAGAGCACTTTTATCAGAAAGCAATAAGAAATGGATATACTCATAGCGCAGTAAGTCTAAGGGTATTATTAATAAATAGTGGGCTATTTTTACTTTCTTTTTCTGCGGTAATATATGAAAATGAATTCACTTTTTTTATTTTGAGTCTTATTTGGTGTTTATTTTTCATGTACTTATTTTCAAAAAATATTAAATAAAAATGAGAAACTTTCTTAACATAAAAGTGTTATTGGCTATTTTTATAGATTTTGTTTTAGCTGGAATTTCTTTAAATATATCAAATTACATACGCTTGAATTTTATGGAAGATATAAAATTAGAGACTATTTGTTCTTCGTTATTACTCCCATTAATTTTCATTTTTCTAAAAATTTATAAGAGGCCCTGGAAGTATTTTTCAATATCTGATTTGTGGACCTTAGTTAAGGCCTGCTTGATAGCAAATATTTTTATCTTTTTAACTATATTTATTTTTAACCGTTTGGAAAATATTCCTAGACTAGTAACAATTTTAAACTTTTTTATTTTAGTTTTTCTAACAGGAAGCATTAGGATAATTTACAGATCATTATCAGAAAAATTTTATTTTTTCTCGTCAAAAAATATTTCTAGAATTCCAACTTTGTTAATTGGTACAGCAGACAATGCCGACTCTTTTATTAGAGCAAC
>MDTB01056841.1_pt1 | contig 24190 bp, 15 predicted proteins | sample 811161 | NCBI WGS metagenome assembly MDTB01 (sample SAMN05326650, study PRJNA326480) | marine metagenome | isolation source: seawater | place: Mediterranean Sea | collected 2009
GTTATGGTCGTTGAAGTCATGGGACGCCATGTAGGCCACATCGCTACCTGGTCAGGAATGGCCGGAGGAGCGACAATAGTCCTTATACCTGAAGAAAAGTTTGACATCAATCTCGTTGCTGAATCCCTAGTTCGTCGGCACGAAGCAGGCCGTTACGCTTCAATTGTTGTCGTAGCAGAGGGAACACTCCCAGAGGACGGAACAATGGAAATTCGTGAACCCAGTATTGATCAATATGGGCATCAACGTTTAGGTGGCATTTCAAATGTGATAGCAGAAGAAATAGAAAATCTGACTGGTTTCGAAACACGCGTCACAGTCCTTGGGCATGTCCAAAGAGGCGGCTCCCCAAACCCATTTGATCGGGTGCTGGGTACAAGATTTGGCATTGCCGCTATTGATGCAGTGCATAATAGGGAATATGGAAACATGGTTGCTCTCCAAAACGGAACCATAGTAAGTGTCCCACTTCAAGAGGCAGTAGGTTCACTTAAGAAAGTGAGTCCGGAAATGTGGAGTACAGCAAAGAACTTCTTCGCTTAGACTGGTCGCTCCACTGGTTCTAAATCACCAAATTCTTTGACTACATCAATAATGTTGAGAGGAATATGGCCTGAATGCAATTCAAGCGTGAAGAGAATTTGGATAGGGGTAGCGGCTTGTTCTATTTGAACGAGGAGCACAGACTCTGTTGGTTTTCCGGAATCAACGAGTACCTGAATTAGTCCTTCTGCTTCACTGACGTAGATGACGTCGCCTATCTCATGGCATGTATTAAGAATCGCAGTGAATGGATCGGATATCTCTGCGAAACGAACAACACTTGATGATTTTTCCTCTTCGATTTTTTGCTTTATATCAGGAAGGTTGTTTCTTCCATTGTCTGTCGCCCCAACAAGCGTTGCGTATGCTGCATTCAAAGAAACAATGAAACCGTCATCAGTTGCATCTCTTGATGTGTCAGGGTGCGCAGCGAGAGCTTTTGCACGATACAAGGACTTGATCTCTTCCCACGGTGTGTTTCGAGTAGCGCCAATAAGTCGCAGTGATTCGTCAATATTTGCTTGATTCAAAAGTATCTCTAGTCTTCGGAAGCGGATTTACGACTGGGTTGGTAATTCATTGCTAATTCAGTTTTTTCATCTCCAGCTATTCGGGTATGCCACATGCGCCTAGGTTCATTCATATCGTATGATGTCACTCTATGCATGAGTCGTCGATTATCCCAGACCACTGCATCACCCTCGTCCCAATCATGGAAATAAGTTCGTGATTCGTGCGTTGCGAACGCATTAAGTTCATCAAGGAAAACTTCCGATTTGTTAGGTTGCATACCTATGATGCCATGAGCATGTCTTCCGATAACTAAATTAGGTCGTTTCGTTTCTGGATGTTCTTTTACAAGCGGCCGGAGGGGCACATCCTGATCATGGAAACCATAATAGTTGTATGTTCCATCATCGTTTTTTTCGTTGGGTAGATACCCGTCCCTTCCTTGGCTGTAATAGTAGGAATGAAAAGCAACGAGCTTGTCAATTTTTTCTCGCTTCGCTTGATCTAATGCTTCATAGGCAGCCCTCATGTCAGCCCATCCTGTTAAACCCCCAGCGGTAGGGATGATTTCGGCTGAGAAAACAGCGCCTTTCGCTTGAATAGGCATATACGTACTGTCATGATGCCAGCCTTCGTTTCCTCGGATTACTTTAACAACATCATCATTGGACTCTTTATGTATCTTTCCGGTTTGCCCTAGATTGCTTATCGCTGTTCTTGGGAATTCAAGATTTCCAAATTTTTTTGCGAAATTGTCTTGGCCTTCTTTCGTAAGGAAAACTTTTGGAAAAATAAGTAATGCGCGTTCATTCCAAAGACCGTGGATTGTATTCCACTCTGTTGCTGTTAGGTCTTCAAGATCTGCGCCCGTGATGACGCATCCAAACTGTGCTTCTTTCAGGTTCTTTACCCGCATGCTTCAATTAAATTGGGTAAATAAGTATTTCGCAATTTCAGCATGCAGCAATACCTCCGCTATTTGGCACTGCATGCTGCAAGGTGATTTGATAGGGGTACCCCACTTTTTGGAAATATGGTAGATCACGAACGCATAGAACGAGCAGTCACAGAGATCCTTCTCGCTATTGGCGAAGACCCAGAACGCGATGGCTTACTTGATACTCCTCAACGTGTCGCAAGAATGTACGCCGAAGTCTGCAGTGGAGTCAGCGAGGATCCTTCTCACCATTTAGAGAAAACTTTTGACGTCGGCCATGACCATGACGAACTGATCCTAGTGAAAAATATCTCACTGTATTCTTTATGCGAGCATCACTTACTTCCCTTCATCGGTGAGGCACATATTGGTTACATACCTAGTGCTAGCGGCCGTATTACTGGTTTATCGAAACTCGCTCGTATTGTTGATGGTTACGCGAAACGTCCACAAGTCCAGGAGCGTTTAACAACTGAAATTGCTGATGCGTTGGAACGGATTCTTCAACCCCGTGGCGTTATCGTTGTAGTAGAAGCTGAACATCTGTGCATGTCAATGCGTGGCGTTCAAAAACCTGGATCCAATACGGTAACAAGCGCAGTACATGGTATTTTCCGTGATGATATGTCTTCTCGAATGGAAGCGCTCCGCATGATAGGAAAAACTTGATTCACCAAAATCGTTATGTGAGATTAAGCTAAAACAATGGCTGAAAATGAACTCATCGCAGTTACTGGGTCCACTGGCTATGTTGGAGGTCGACTCGTCCCACGCTTACTTGAGTCCGGCTACCGGGTTCGATGCGTCACCAGATCCGAGGGTTCCTTATCCAATCGCTCATGGTCTAGTGATGTTGAGACGGTCGTTGCTGACCTTCAAGACAAAGACCAAACTCATGCTGCTTTAGCTGGAACTGACCGAGCGTTCTACCTTGTCCACTCAATGACAGCTGAAAGAAATTTTGCTGAAGCTGAAGCGAATATGGCAACGGTCTTCGCAGAATCAGCGCAAGCAAATGAACTAAAACAAATTGTTTACCTCGGAGGTTTAGGAGATGACAATCTTGAAAAATCAATCCATCTCAAAAGTCGCCACAAAGTAGGTAACCTCCTCGCAAGCGGTAATACCCCAGTGACTGAATTACGAGCCGCCGTCATTATCGGATCAGGAAGTGCTTCATTTGAAATGCTTCGTTCACTCGTTGAAGTGCTCCCTGTCATGATCGTCCCTCGCTGGGTTACCAAAACAAAGTGCCAACCAATTTCTATAGGTGATGTTTTACGCGAACTTCTACAGGTACTGGGCAAAGACGAAATAGAAAATAAGATTATCGAAATCGGTGGTCCGGAAATAGTGACATATCGAGAGATGATGCACGCATACACAAACGTAACCGGATTGCGCCGCCGTGTTATTCTCCCCGTTCCCGTCTTAACCCCACGGCTATCTTCCCACTGGGTCAACCTCGTCAGTCCTTTGCCTTTTACCCTCGCAAGAGCACTTATAGATTCGCTCACAACCGATGTCACCGTCCAACATAAAACCGCGGACCGCTCCGAAGATCAACGCGATACGTTAGAAAACGCAATTGGTAAAGCAGTAACAAGAGTAAAAGAGTTAGAGATTCCAACGAGATGGTCTGATACAAGCACTTATCGCGACCCTGCCCGACCTGAGCCATCGGACCCTGAGTGGTCAGGAGGAAAAATTCTGGTTTATCTCACAAAAACAGAATCACTAGCTCCCAAAGAAAAACTTATGCAAACCGTTACTTCTGTCGGAGGTAATAACGGGTGGTTTGCCTACAACTGGATCTGGGCTATTCGAGGTTTCATTGATAAGTTACTCGGCGGAGTGGGTTTGCGTCGAGGAAGAAGACATCCAACTGACCTTCGAGTCGGAGATACAGTAGATTTTTTCAAAGTAACTTCTCTAACAAGTGACCGCTTACAATTACTTGCAGAAATGAAAGTCCCTGGCCATGCTTGGCTTGAATGGAATGTCGAAACCAGCAACGAAGGTCAGCATTACATAACCCAGCAAGCTCTGTTCGTTCCCCGTGGAGTACTAGGGCGGGCTTACTGGTATGCACTGCTCCCTTTTCATGTGATTATTTTCCAAAGGATGCTCCGAAACATCGTACAAAAAGCTGAATCTTCAAAGGGTTAACTTTGCGATTGGACCGCATGTCTTCCTGCGAGATAACCAAATACCATACACGGCCCTAATGTTCCTCCAGCTCCCCCGTATGCCATTCCCATTGCAGATGCCATAGCATTACCCGCTGCGTAAAGCCCTTGAATAATTTCGCCATCAAGGTTAAGAACCTGAGCATTTGCATTTGTTAATGGGCCTCCTTTGGTGCCTAGCGCTCCAGGCCGAACTTGCACTGCGTAATAAGGGGGTTTATCGATGGGTCCTAGTGTTGCAGATTCTGTTCGTGTTCCGTCACCCCAATGAGTGTCGTTAATACTTTTTCCACGGTGGAAGTCTGCATCGTCCAAGTCAGCAACCTGAGCATTCCAGGTAGCTACGGTCTCTTCAAGTTGGAGCCCGTCACAACCGATTATGTCAGCTAACGCAGGTAAGGATTCTGCTGTGGTAAGCCATTCCGGTACTGTTCCTTCACCCCGGTATCGACATAGACCATGCCGCACGAGGTATTCTTGGTCAAGAATCATCCAAGCAGGTAGGTTGACGTATTCGAAACTACCTGCTTCTAGGTGGTGGAATGCTGCACCGAAAGCATTGTAGTTGGAAGCTTCGTTAGCGAATCTTTTTCCTTTAGAGTTCACCATGATGCAACGTGGGTTAACACGTTCACGGTTTACCATCCAAGGAATGTAATTGCCTTCATCGTCTGTTATGTCAATGACAGGAACCCACCACGCTTCTTGCATATTCCCCAATGCTGCTCCGGCACGCATTGACATTTTGAGTCCATCGCCTGTGTTCGTTTCTATTGAAACCGGTCGCTCTAAAGGACCTCGTATAAAACTTTGGACTAATTCAGGATTCCACTCGAATCCACCAGTTGCGATAACAACTTTGTCTGCTTTGACCTGAACTAGTCCATTATCTGTCTGGAAGGTAACGCCTTCGACCACTCCATTAGTGATTATAAGATCTTCAGCTGTAAACCCTGTTTTAATCTCGACACCTAAATCTAGTGAAGATTTTACGAGGCGACCTATGAGAGCTTGTCCGCAACCACGAAGATCTTCTGCTGCTCGTTCTTTAATTAACTCTCTGGGTATTCCAGTGGCGGCGCCTCGTCCAAGAGTAGTTTCATTCATTAGAAGGTACGGCGACATTTGGCGGCTTTGACTTATGGCGTTTGACCACTCCCCTAATTCTTTGAAGGAAAACAATGGGCATTCCAGCGACCGTCCACCGGTTCGGTTCCCTCCTGGATTTTCAGGGTGGTAGTCAGGGAAATCTTGAACAATTTCAAAGATAACTTCAGTGTTAGCTTCAAACCACTGGACCATTTCAGGTCCGTAATCAACGTACGCTTCAATCATTTCTTGACGCATCCGGCCGTGAGATAATGATTCTAGATAAGTAAGTATTTCTTCTCTAGAGTCTTGAATTCCTTGATCAATCATGTGATGGTTACCGGGAATCCAAATCATTCCTCCGCTCATAGCGCTTGTGCCCCCGACAACTGATGACTTTTCAAAGACACCTACGCTTTGGGCTCCATGGCCTGCTGCTGAAACAGCTGTCGCTAGCGCCGCTGCCCCTGAACCGAGAACGAGTACTTCAAAATCAGCCATACGGAAAGAATAGGAGCGTTTAGAACCTTTACCAAATGAGCTTAGAAGTTCACTCCTTTGGTGTAACCCCCGTCAACGATGATGTTGCTTCCATTAATCCAGCTTGCTCTTGGAGAAGCAACAAAGGATACGACGTCAGCGACTTCATCCCCTGTACCCATTCGGTTTTGCGGGTGCATAGCGACATCACGATTATAAATTTCTGGGTGCCGAGACCGGATATCATCCCATCTATGACCTTCGATAAAAATAGGGCCAGGTGATACCGAATTAGCTCTAATACCTTCTTTGCCCCAAGTTTGCGCCAGTTGGGAAATCATTCGAATAGCAGCAGCTTTAGTCGCACCATAACTAGGTGAGATCGGAACGTCATGATGTTCAATTGCGGTAATCGTCGCTATTTGAACGATTGCTGCTGCTGTCGATTCGACCAAATAGGGTTTTGCTGTTTCATAGAACATTGCGTTTCCTAAAATATCAATATCAAAACTACGATTCCAAGGATCTGGGCCTTCGCCATGCTGTCCACTGGCGCTCGCATTTCCAATGCATATATCAACACCCCCGAGGCTACGTGCAGAATCTTTTACCCATTCAATTACTGCGTCAGAGTCAGAGAAATCACATAAGGTTCCAACTGCTGCACCTATCGCATTATATGCTTCGAGTGCTTGATCTAAATCGTCTTGTCTGCGGCAGCAAATAGCGACACTTGCACCTTCTTGCAGGAATCGTTGAGCGATATACGCTCCAACTCCCTTATGACCTGCTGAAATAAGTACTTTTTTGCCTTCGAGTCCTAAATCCATTTAGGTTCTCCTACCCGCAACATTAGATGCGTTCAATGATTGTACCGGTTCCTAGACCGCCGCCACAGCACATACTGATCAAACCTAATCTTCCATTTGACCGGTGAAGTTCATGAACTGTTTTTGTTATGAGGAGCGGACCTGTTGAACCTAAGGCATGCCCAATCGCTATTGCTCCACCATTTGGATTGACCCTGTCGTCAATTTCTATTCCGAGTTCTTTTGCCCACGCTAGGACTACAGCAGCGAATGCTTCATTAATTTCAAAGATATCTATGTCATCAGTTGTATAACCAGTGTCTGAAAGTAGCTTTTGAGTAGCTGGGATGGGACCAGTTAGCATCAATGCGGGGTCGCTACCAACAAGACATGAGCTCACAACTTTCGCAAGCGGTGATAACCCAAGTTCTTTCGCTTTCTTCATGCTCATGACCAGAAGCGCAGATGAAGCGTCTGCTAATTGAGACGCTGTACCAGCAGTATGAAATTTCGCAGGTTCGGCAAAATAACCTACGCCAGCAATGGGTTTTAGCTTAGCTAAGCCTTCATAGGTGGTTTCGCGGAGCCCTTCATCCCGATTATGAATGGAACTGCCATCTCCGTGGACGTCAAATGGGATTATTTGCCCATCGAATCTTCCTTCTTCCCAAGCTACCGCAGCACGGTTTTGAGACCGCACTCCAAAGTGGTCTAACTCTTCACGAGTTAAATTCCACTTTTCCGCTATGCGTTCCGCTCCTTCGAGTTGATTAGTGGGATCATATAGCTCTTTGTACTTGTCGGTATAACGCTCTCCTAGATATGCCTCACCTTCATCATTTACCGGGATTTGAGAAGCCATCGGAACGTGGGACATTGATTCAACACCGCACACGACAACGATCTCTGCCATGCCAGAAGAAATTAACGAGTGCGCCCACGTGTTAGCGTGTTGACCAGAGCCGCACTGTGTAGATGTCGTTGAAGCCCCCACATGCACTGGCAAACCAGCAGCTAACCATGCTGTGCGCGTAACGTTATTCGCTTGCTCCCCGACTTGAGCTATGCATCCCCCCGCAACGTGGTCAACCATATTTGGGTCAACATTGTTTCTTTCGAAAAGCGACTCTAGGACATCTCCAAGTAAATCTGTGACATGAAACCTTGACAGGCGACTATTTGGCTTCGCTGTAGCTGATCGCACCGCATCTACAATTACAACATCTCGATCATTATTCACCGGTATCTCCAAACGTTTAGGTTCTTTATTATATTAGGGGAACTAAGACCATGTGTTCTGAATTACTCACCAATGAAATCAGATATGGTTTTATGAAAATGGCGAAGACGTAGTTCTTGATCAGACAGCCAAAGCCCCGGATAGCCGGCGCTTTGCATACCGGCTTGCACCGATTCCAAATTCGAAGCATCTTGGTCAATAACTAAGCCAAGCGACCGAGTGCTACCTTCTGGCCTAAAGTCATGCTTTGGAAGTTTTGGCCATTCTTCACCTTCAGGGATTAAGTCAAACATCCAAATATCGAAAAGCATCTTGTTTGGATCTATTGGGTGAGGCCTATGCCTAAACAGCATTAGGTCATCAGAATGCATATTTGTTGTGACATTTGGAAAAACTAAATAGTTGTAATCATCTGTTAACTGTTCATCATGAAGGTCAGTGAAGTCTTTTCCTTGTTCTACCTGAGTTGCTCTTTTGTGGTGCTGAACAGCTTCACGAATCCCATTGATAGGACCCTCATATGACGCAGGGTCCATACCAGCTTCGCTCAGTAGGAACTTTAGCGGTGGTGGGATTTCACCAACAGAATCAACGCGTGGGCTGAGTAGGCCAAAGGGAATTAAATACCTACTGTGCTTATCGTATAAATCAATCTGAACATCAAAATCCTCTTGGTACCAAAGCAACTGCGGGTGAGTTATTTGCGTATGATAAGCCTCAGCAAAAGCATCTACCCCCGCTTTCCAGTTACAGTTCCATTCTGCTGTAACCCATCGAGTCATAGCCATACGTTCAAAATGGTAAGGTTCGAAATGGCCTATGAGTTCCCCTAGGTAATTTTCCAGCGGTTCGACTTCTGTGTTTAGACTGAACCAGACAAAGGTCGCCCATGTATCGCAAGGGAGTTCTGATAAGCCGCTACATGGAGGTTTTCCTTGTGGAAAGGTTTCGAGATCTGGTATGTCAACAAATGTTCCATCTGAGTCATATTCCCAACCGTGATATCCGCAGACAAAACTTTCTGCACTCCAAAGCCCCTCATCAGCTAGGCGATTTCCACGATGCATGCAGACGTTATGGAAAGCCTTTATCTCATAGTTTTTTTGCCTAACTAAAAGCACAGATTCTCGCCCTATATTCGTGCAGATGAAATCACCCGGCTCTGGAATCTGGTCCTCGCGGCAGCCTAAAAGCCATACTTTCGTCCAGATTTCATTCCATTCTTTCTCCATGAAATCAGCGGAGGTATAGCGTTCTTTAGGAATAATGTTAGTTCCCAAATTCATATCCGGCGTTTTATTCAAAGGTGTTCCATGAGGGACTTTCTTCGGGTCGCTTCTACTTATGTGATTCTTTCGAATACGTTCCATTTGTTTCCAATCAGAACTGCACGCGTTTGGTAAACCCGCCATCAACCATCAGATTCGTTCCTGATACCCAACTAGCTGCGGGACTGGATAAAAATACAATACAATTTGAAACTTCTTCTGGTGTACCAAGCCGGCCAGTTGGGTGGTCACGCTCTATTTTAGAAAACCATTTAGCCATGGTGTCTTTGAGCATCTGCCAAACGCCACCCTCAAAATAAATCGGGCCAGGTGATACACAATTCACACGTATCCCATCTCTTCCGACTTCTTGGGAAAGTTGTTTGGAATATACCAACAAAGAACCCTTCATAGCGTTATATGCTTGAGGCCCGCCGAAAGTTTCAACTGAAGCAGTCGTAGTAATAAATGTAATTGCTCCTCCCCCAGATTCTCGCATGTGCGGAATAACCACTTCACAACCGCGAACCGTCGACAGAACATCTACTTCAAAACTCTTCCACCAATTACGCTCACTATCGGCACCGCCACCTGCGCTCACGCCGGGAATAAAAATATCTACACCGCCTAATTGCTCAACCATCTCCTCCAGCCAAGCTTCGTAATCGCTTTTATCGTTCACATCACAAGCGCGACCAATGGCACTTCCTTTACCACCAGATAATTCACGTAGTGTTCGTGCAACTGTATCTTCGGACCGTGAGCATATTGCCACGTCGCAACCTTCATCAATTAGCTGGTCAACAACTCGCCGCAAAATACCTTTCGTCGAAGCTGGAATAATTACTCGTTTACCTTTAAGACCTAATTCCATAGAACTTCCCTCTCTTCTAACTTTTTAAAGGATACATCCATTAGTAATCTATAAGTAAAGGGTGCAGTGTAAAAAAATTTTCTTTCATAGTTAATCCTTAGATCCAGACTACTACCCCACCTAAAGGTGGGTTATTAAAGTCGTAGCTCTGTGAAAATGTCTTGAACAGCGGATTGACCGCACAAAGCCCTGAAGTAGGAATAAATCTAACTGCCTATACTGCCTGTAAGGAAACAATTATCTCTCAAAAGTGCAACACCTTTACTAGAGGCCACACTCTTTCAAAAGAAAGGTTTAGTCCATTGTCTTCCTCAACTTAAAAACGGTCTTTAGGCTTTCAATCTATGATTTGATTAGGAGTCCTTGACCTTTCTATATGAATGAGGGAACATAGACATGGGTAGAGAACAAAAATTTGAGAAGTAAAAATCTCAGGAGAATGCTTTAAAATTATGAAAATGCGCCTCACCTTATTTGTTGCCACTCTTAGTTTGATTACTGCTTTTACCCCTTCGGCCCTAGCAGACGATGACCCCATGATCACAATAGAAGGCAACGGATGGGGCCACGGAGTCGGGATGAGTCAATATGGGGCTTACGGCCGAGCATTAGATGGCTATAACGCTCAAGAAATTCTTCACTTCTACTACCCGAATACACAATTAGTTGCATCTCAGTCCGTACCGGATGACCTAAACATTCATCTCTTTAGCGGAGAAGGCGCAACCATTACAACAAGCGGGTCGGTGAGCTTGGAGGATTCAACCGGAGAGATTTTTAAGACTATCGAAATCCCATCAGTTTTGAATGTCTCAAGAATTAATTCCTCGTTGACTATCTCGCTTGCTGATGGGACGGACATATGCATTGAGGAGACCGAAAACGAAACAATAAATCACTGCTTAACTGATCCTATTTCAGTTGAGACAGTAGAAGGTGAGCCTATTCAGACTGAAGCAGTGAATCAGTTTACGAACATTGGTACCTCAGGCAACAGCTACCAATGGGGAACACTCACGATTCGCAACAGAAACCTTTCCGGAGGTGGCATTTTCGTACTTCTGGAGGACCTACCGATGGATAAGTACTTATATGGGCTAGCTGAGGTCCCTGCCAGTTGGCCTAATGCAGTATTAGAGTCACAGGCTATCGCTGGAAGAACTTACGCAAACGCACGTGTTAATTCGCGTAGAAACAATAGTTCTTGGGCTCTTCCTTGGGACCTTTATTCAACGGTTAACGATCAGCATTACACCGGTTTCACTAACGAATCCGGTGGAAGCTTTAATAATTGGAAGCTCGCTGTGGACTCTACTTCTCAGAACGTTATTCACTATAACAACAACCCAATTTATGCCTATTACAGTTCCTCAAACGGAGGCTACATGGAGTCCAGCGCTTACGTATTCTGTTCGGCAAGTAACCACCCTTGTTCGGATACTCCATATTTACAGTCAGCAAAAGATACTTTTGATCATGTGAATAATTCGGGACATAGCTGGGTGAGGACTTATTCAGGGCAAGATTTGGGGAGATATCTCGCAGACTCCTCAATAGGTTCGATAGGAACAGTTACTGGGGTCCAGATCGGAGGGGATATTGGCGTTTCTGGGAGGACTGACCAAGCCGATGTGACTATCTTTGGAACTTCTCGAAATGTTACGGCAAAGGGTAATACTCTAATGTACGCCATCAATAATGGCGTAAGAGCTGATGGCGGCGGATATGAGTCAGAGATTCTTTCAACGAAGTACTACATCAACAACTTCTATAATCCCATTAACGAGATAAATCAAAGCACCACGGGTGTATTGCCGACTGGATGGAGAGCAGCAGAATCTGGAGATGACTTCGGAACAACGACTGCCACGGGTGATTTCAATGGAGATAATTTGGAAGATATCGTTATCGGCGTTCCAGGAGAGGGAGTCGGCCCTCAAAGTAATGCAGGGTTGCTTCATGTTGCTTTCGGTGGCTCAGGCGGCTGGGGGAATACTGTCACCGCTTACCAGGGAGAGAACGGCTGGCCAGGAGTAGCCGAATCCGGAGATGGATTTGCTTCGGCAATTGCTGTAGGAGATTTTAATGGAGATGGATTCGATGACTTAGTTGTTGGTACCCCAGAAGAGGACCTTGGACGCACGAACCAACTGAAGGATGCAGGAGTCATAACGGCATCTTATGGATCCCCAACTGGACTAAATAACCCAGTTCTAATGCATCAGTACAGCCCAGGTATCGGAACACACTCGGAGATAGGAGATTTGTTCGGTGCTGCGCTTGACTCAGGCGACATAAACGGTGATGGATATGATGACCTCGTCGTCGGCGTTCCTGGCGAGGGGATAGCCCGCAGGTCAAGAGCTGGAGCTATACATGTACTTTACGGATCCGCTTCAGGATTAAGTGGTATTGGTAGCAATCTATTCCATCAGAACACGCCAGGAATAAAGAGCAGCGCGGAAGCAGGAGACTCTTTCGGTAAATCCGTAGCAGTAGGTGACATAAATGGCGATGGATACGATGACATTGCAGTAGGTGTTCCCAGTGAAGGAGTGGGCTGGGGTCGACGCGCTAAGGACCGTGCAGGTGCCGTCCACATTATCTATGGTTCCTCAAGTGGCGCCTCAGGAACAGACAGTCAATGGTTCTATCAAAATACTTCCGGATGGCCAGATAATTCCGAAAAGGACGATTTCTTTGGTTCCTCATTAGACGTAGCAGACATTGACGATAATGGCTACGCCGACATCATCGTTGGTGTGCCCGGTGAAGATGTTGGTTCGAAAGTTGATGCTGGAATAATCCAAATTGCGTATAATCCAGGAGATCATGCAACGACTTCCACTAGCGTACAAACTTTAAACCAAGCAGTTCCTGGTGTCGCAGGAACCATAGAATCAGGTTCAAAATTCGGTACGTTTATCTTGGCGACTGACGTTACAAATGATGGTATAGCAGACATACTTGTCGGAACCCCTAACAAAACAGTTGGAAGTAAGCAAAACGCTGGGATCATTTCACTTTTTCCGACCATTGAAGGAAAACCGTCTTTAATCAGTGATCAAATGTTTCATGCAAATCAAAACTCCTTCGCTGGTTCTGCTCAATCATCTGGTTTGTTCGGGACAAGCATCGCAGCGCTGGGAAATGACCTGATCATAGGGTCCCCGGGAAGGAATGTTTCCGGTTCAATAAATGCCGGCGCTATCTATTACTTAAATCGATAGATATCTTGCTGATCGGCGTGACGAAAGATGCCCTCTCAAGCGAGATATAGTTAAATCATGTTTTCAACCCCAAATACGATTATTTCATCACAAAAGGCTTCAAGAGGACGTCTATTAGCAATGGCTTTCGTGTGCATGTCTTTAATAATTTCTACTCTTGTGGTTGATATTGCTACTTCTGAACCAACGTTCGCAGACCATCAAAACCCCACTGACTCTTCATGGATGCCTTTTATAGGTGAGTATAAAGTATGGTGCACTCTGGCTACTGGTACTGGACCCTGCGCCACCCATCACGGAACATGGGGTATTGATTTTGATACTCCAATCAATGTACCTATTTACGCAACCGGTTCAGGTCACCTCAAACAACTATACGGAGGCTGCAGTATGTACGGGGGCGCATGTAACTCCGGAGCAGGTAATTGGCTTTCAATTGACCATGGCGACCATTGGTCTCGCTACATACATCTCTCTTCATTTGCTGCAGGAATTTCTGTTGGTGATTGGATTGAAGGAGGACAGCTAGTTGGATATGCAGGACTTTCTGGGACTACAAGTACTGCATCGCATCTTCATTATGATGAGACATCCCCTCAGAACTTACCGGTAAACAGAATATTTTTCGGGCCTTTCCTAGCATGCCATGATAATACAATCGTTCAATATCCAGATATTCTCGGAACAACTGACTGGCAACAAGTCCCCTATGGGACCTTAATCAGAAATGATAATTACGAGTGCTTAGGTGGAACTACACCCGATGATTCAGCTCCCTCGGTTGACAATCAATACGATCAGGATACTGCTGGTTTTCTTCCTGCATCTTGGACAGGCGCTGAAAGTAATGACAGCTTCGGAAGCACCCTAGTTACGGGCGATTTTGATGGAAATGGCGAATTTGATGTTGCTGTTGGCGTACCAAATGAAAATATCGGAGCTACTGAGAATGCAGGAATCGTGCATGTTATAAGGAATCTGCCTCGCCTAAGTCTAAACCAAGGGATATACCAAGGCGAAGACGGTTTACCGGGTGTTCCTGAAGAGAACGACAGATTTGGGTCTGCTTTAGCAGTAGGTGATTTTGATGCTGACGGGTTTGATGATCTGGTTATTGGATCACCCTTGGAAGACCTTGGTGGCTTAAACCAACTTGAAGATGCTGGAATAATAGTAGCTTCTTACGGTTCTGCATCAGGTCTAGAAAACCCCACAATGATGCATCAGTACACACCAGGGATCGGAACACGTTCAGAATCAGGTGACTTATTTGGTTCAGCTCTTGATTCAGGAGATATTAACGGAGATGGCTATGATGATCTGGTTGTAGGGGTTCCAGGCGAGGGCATTGCTCGAAGAGATCGTGCCGGAGCTGTTCATGTACTTTACGGCTCTGCAAATGGTTTAAGCGGAATAGGAAGTGACTTGCTTCATCAGAACACCCCCGGTATTAAAAGTAATGCTGAAACTGATGATGCCTTCGGACAGGCACTAGCTGTCGCAGATATTGATGGTGATGGCTATGACGATATTATTGTAGGAGCACCAGGCGAAGGGGTTGGATGGGGTTCTCGTGCGAGGGACAGCGCTGGTGCTGTCCATATTATTTACGGTTCAGAAAATGGTGCATCTGGGACGAATAGCAAATGGTTCTTCCAGGATTCAGCGGGTTGGCCTGATAAGTCTGAAACAGGTGATTTCTTCGGCGCTTCAATTGACGCTGCAGATATTGACGGCGATGGCGCTGCAGATATTGTTATTGGCATACCAGGCGAAGATGTTGGTTCCAAAATTGATGCTGGAATGATACAAGTCAGTTATAACCCCGCAGGACATGCCGCTACACTAAGTACTGTTCTGTCCCTGAATCAGGCTGTTCCAGGAGTAGCTGGTTCCATCAAATCAAAATCAAACTTTGGAACATTTGTTCTAGCAGCTGATGCTAACAGCGATGGCACCCCAGATATTCTGGTTGGAACTCCTAATCGTTCAATAGGTAATAAAGCTAATGCTGGCATGATGTCTTTTTTCCCGACAATTAATGGAGCCCCATCCTTAAACACTGACAAAATGTACCATGTTAACCTTCCTGAATTTTCAGGGGTAGCTCAATCAGATGCACTATTTGGGAGTAGCGTTGCCGTTCTAGGAAACAATATTATGATTGGAGCACCTGGCAGGATAGTTTCTGGCCTACCTGCTGCTGGTGCTGTCTATTATTTAACTGAGGAATAGAGTCAAACAATTTGCATACATGAGATATTCAGTTTGTCTTTAGAATTATCTAATTAACTTGGCTGAGATGGGCTACTGGTTAGTTCTAGAGATGTCCGATAAGATTTAGGCATAGTAAAAGCCAGACTGTAGGTACTGTTAAAATGAGAAGCAAACAACGAATTTCATTTCGTTTGCACCTTAAGCTGATCCTCAGCGTGCTTGTAGCGTTTTCGCTAGTTCAGCCATCTGCGTTTGCCACTGGCCACCTAAAGCCAGACGCTTTGCCAGAATACGACGAAGAGAAAAATGCTTCGATTGTAGAGATAAATCCCCCCGAGACATTCTCTAATGATTACGAAATAACCGATAGCGGAGAACTAGCTAAAGATAAAGCAGCTGAAATGCTAGAAAGATACCCAACTTTGGAAGCTAATCCTTACGCCATACTTGTCAGGTTCAGCGAAAATGCCTCGGACGATCAAGTAGAGGATCTTCTCGCTCAGACCGGGTCAAAAATTGTTGATTTTTACCCAACTGTAAATTGGTACCTTATAGAAACTCCAAGAGGAAATACAAATACCCAAAAGATATTTGGCGAGAGTTACATAGTGGAATCGGTGGCAATTGACTCAGTGATACGAAGCAATTCTATTAATACCAACGACCCGCTAATCAATGATGTTTGGGGCTTAGATAGCAATCATGGGGTTGATGCTTCAGTAGCCTGGCCCATTTCTCAAAATGCTTCAGAAGTGGTTGTGGCAGTAATTGACTCAGGTATTGACCCAAACCATCCAGACTTACTAGACGCCATTTGGATAAATACAGGCGAAATTGCTGATAACGGAATTGACGATGATAACAATGGCTTCATTGACGATACATATGGGTGGGACTTTACAGGAGAATACGACAACACGCCACAAGATGAACACGGACACGGAACTCATGTAGCAGGAACGATTGCGGCAACACGCAATAATGCTGAAGGTATCGCCGGAGTAGCCAATAACGTGAAAATAATGACGTTGCGTTTCTTGGATAAACAAGGTAACGGAATCACCTCTTGGGCAATTAATGCTCTTGAATACGCTATTGCGAATGGCGCAGCAATTTCAAATAACTCTTGGGGCGGCGGACCATACGAAACGCCGCTTTACAATGCTATTGCACAAGCAGGGAACGTTGGGCACCTCTTTGTTGCTGCGGCGGGGAACTCAGGAAACAATTCTGACTCCTTTCCCATGTATCCTGCAGCATATAATCTCCCAAATATCCTCAGTGTCGCTGCTATCAATTCCACAGGCGGGCTTGCGGGGTTTTCAAATTATGGCATCAATACGGTTGATATAGCTGCACCCGGTGTAAGTATCCTTTCGACAATGTCAGGTGAATCAGAAAACTGCCCTAATCCAGGCACCCCTTGTTATGTAAGTTGGCAAGGAACATCCATGGCCGCACCCCACGCCGCAGGCATTGCAGCCATCATGCTGGGGGTAAATAACGGCTTATCGCCTGAAGAAATAATTCAGATTATGCAAGAAACTGTCCGTCCGACATCTGAACTAAATGGGAAAGTTCGTTTTGAAGGAGAGCTTGATGGCGGTGCCGCAGTTTCTGTGGCCGCCTCTTCTGGGTCCATCAATTTCATTGGTTACAGCCCGGGTCAAGAAATCATACAAGGATCAACTATTTCTTTATCAGCAGTCGCTGTTGACTCAGATGGGACTGATATTTCAGAAAACATCAATTGGAAAGATGAAAATGATGTAGTCATTACAATTGGGGACTCAATCACCTACACAGCCAACACCTTAGGGTTGCTTACCTTAAAAGCAGAAGTAACCAACAATGCAGGGGATACATTTCAAAAAATTGCATACTTCAATGTCACTGGACCTTCCTTAATAATCTCCAGCCGAGACTCTATTCTGAGAGCTTCACCCGGAGACACAGTAAATATTGAGTGGAACTGGGAAGGACCTTCCAATGAAACCCAAGAACTTAACGCCACCACACTAAATAAATTTCAAGTCGAGTCAACCGACCAAACCAATTACCTACTTCCAGATGACCGTACACCAGTTGAACTCACGTTAAATTCCACTGGTTCTGGTGCAATTGTTGATGCCATGGTTGGCATCCGGATAAACCATTCTTGGCCGGCAGACCTTACTATGTCACTTATACATCCAGATGGAACTGAAGTCGTGTTAGCTAACCATAATGGGAATGGGAACCATAGAGATGGAAGTGAGGTTTGGGGTGAAGGGTCACAAAGCTGCAGCGGAGACCTAGCATACTTCGCTGACTCTGCAACGCAATCAATAGTAGATAGAGGAAAACCATTTTCAGGATTTTCGCGGCCTGTGGAGAGCTTGGGAACTTTATCCGGAAAACCTGCCGCAGGTGAATGGACTATCCGGATCGTTGATGGATGGGCACAAGATTCAGGAGAATTATTTTGTGCGCAACTTTTACTAGCTACTTCTGAACCTGAAACAACTATTACGATCAATCAACAAACAGATATGGATGCGGCTATCGCAAACTGGGAACTTCCTGACCCCTTTACATTCTCGGGAATTTATGGATTTACTTTCCCTCAGACATCGCTCGGGCCGGAATATGGAAGTTGTTGTGTTCGGATTGGTTTGCCTTCCGCACCAACCGATATAACAGCCTCAAGGACCGATAGCAATATAACCGTATCTTGGAGTGCAGCAGCAATGAGCATACTCACTGACCCGATTTCTGGTTATGTTGTCGACGCTTATAGGACGACTAATAGCGATATAAACTCTGGTAGTTGCATCACCGAAAACACCTCTTGCACTATTACAGACTTATTGCCAGGGTACGAGTATGACATAGTAGTTAGGTCCGTTAACAACACTGGTTCAAGCGAATCCGTGGGCTATACAGTGCCTATATTTGAAAATATTTTTAATCAGGGAAACGCAAACCTTAAAGATATTTCCGAATCAAATGATAATTTTGGAGCAGTCATCCAAGTTGGTGATTTCAATAATGATGACAACTACGACTTAATCATTACTGCCCCGAATGAGACAACTGACTCCGGATTGAATGAAGGAACTGCGCACATTCTTTACGGATTTCCATCCCTTGATAATAATGAATTACTCAGCCGAAATAACCCTGAAGCCAACAATGGAGACAACGCAGGATTTGGGAAAAGTTCTGCAGTGGGAGACTTTAACGGTGACGGCTATGACGATTTGATCATTGGGGTGCCTCATGAAGATGTCAATAGCGAAAACGATGCAGGAGCAATACAAATCTTTTATGGCAGCGCAGATGGTTTCCCTAATTTAGTGACAATTCATCAAGACTCTCCTCAAATCGGTGGAGTAGCTCATGAAGGAGACCTTTTTGGTGCGTCTATCGCAACGGGGGATATTAACGCAGATGGTTACGACGATGTTGTAGTAGGAGCACCTCAAGATTACTACTGGCCAAACGAGCGTTATTGCGGAAAATACTCATGCGGACCTGTAGGGTCAATAAACGTAATTTTCGGCTCCCCTAGTGGTCTCACAGGTTCAGATGATAGGTATTTCCGCCAGAATTCTCATCGTGTAGGTGGACGGTCTTGGGTTGGAGACCTATTTGGCGCAGCCGTGGCAATCGGTGACATAAACGGCGATGGATATGGAGATGTGGTTATAGGGTCGCCTGGTGATTATTACAGCCCTAGAGCTCGTTACTGCAGAAAATATTCCTGCGGTAATGTTGGATCAATTAATGTTTTATTTGGTTTCGAAGGCGGCGTCACGACTATAGATGATCAATACATTCGCCAAAACTCTCACCAAGTCGCCGGCAGATCTTGGGATGGCGACCGATTTGGTGCTGCCGTTGCTGTTGGCGATATTGATGTTGATGGATACGCAGATCTAGTAATCGGATCTCCTGGTGATTATTACAGGCCCAGTAGTAATTATTGTCGTAATCAAGGCTCTGCGGCTTGTGGTCATGTAGGTTCAATCAACATTATCTATGGAACCCAAAATGGATTATACGCCGGTAGTCGAGACAGGCTGATAACCCAGAACACTAAAGGCGTTGCTGAATTTTCCCAAAAGGGAGATGAATTTGGCTTCTCGTTAGCGCTGGGTGACCTAAACGATGATGGATATCTTGACTTGTTGGTAGGTGCCCCAGGTGAAAGCATTAATGGCTTACAAGGTGCAGGAGCGGCTCATATTCTTTATGGGACTTCTGCAGGAATCCAAATAAATGGAGATGAACTGCTTCATGCTGATCAAGATACCTTTACTGCCGCAAGCGAATCTGACGCAAGGTTTGGAGAAGCTTTACTGATGATTGAGGGTGAGATAATAATTGGTTCTCCTGGAGCAACAATCATGGGAGCTTTGAACGCTGGAGCGATTTTCTACCTGTCATCCTAAATCTTTTCATCATTTTGTTTTGATTGAGGTCAGGCTTATAACCCGAAGGTGGCTGGTTCAAATCCTGGCCCGCCACAGTTTCTCAGCTTTATTCTTTTCTAACGGTTCTGAGGAAAGTTCGAATCAACGAAAACTTTCTAAATTTGGCCATATTTTTTAACAGAAATGCAACTTTTGCCAATAAGGCTTTACGTTCAAACACTCTGCTTAGAACTGCTGACCTAGCTTGGGCATCCTCCACTGAACCATAGATTACTCCTGAAGAAATTCCTTTGTGCATGGAAAAGTCAATTGGTAGATACTGGCACCGTATACCCTGTTTCAAAGCATCGGTAATAAATATGTATTCATCTCCGAGAAAATTTTCTGACCCCGCGCCAAATGCCTCATCAAAATAGATCCTAGATAGCCGAAATTGGTTGACCCTGATGGCCATTTCAACAGTTCCAGTTTTAGCTGAATTAAAAAAATTTAACTTTCTGCTTCGATTAGAGTAGCTCTTTCGATAAAAGCCGTCTTCATTTAACGTTCTTCCAGAGATTAAATGTGTATCTGAGTGATTTTTAAAGTAGTCAACGATTTCCCAAATATTATCAATTTCCCAATCAATATCGTCGTCACCAAAGAATAAGTAATCACCTTTTGCATTATCTATCATATAATTCCTACTTTTAGTAACCCCTAAAGAATCTAAATAGCTAACTCTTGTGTCGCCTCGCAGTAGGTGCATTGGAATTTGGCTTTGATTATTTCCTTGAACTCCAATCAAAATTTCTACCCTAGGATCAATTTCCGGCAAATTTATCTCTTTGTAACGCTCAGATAGTGTGCTGTAGCCCAAGGTAACTATTGGATTATTCACAATAAACTCTTGCCCGAACATATCGCATTAACCCAGATGAGAATCCAGAGTAGACTTGCCCTATCATTCTCAGCGCAATAAATAGTGTGAAAGCTATTGTCGGTTCGATCACATCTCTTGTGCTGAATAGAATTAGAGCTCCAAACATCAATAACATCCCAAACGCAGAAATCAATGATATTGATTCGCCAGCCAAGATTCTCGTCTTCACCTTTTCGGCATTCGTTACTGGTTTCTTTTCGAGTTGCAATTTCCTGAATTTCCTTTGTTCAATATATTGTCGTTTCATTTGCAAAGCGAAAGTTTGAAATAGAATGACACTCAGTATCAAATTACAAAGACCAAAAGGGACTGAAAAGTAGAAAAGAAGAATCGAAATGAACACAAAGCGACCAACTAGCGTCAGTAGAGCTGTTAGTTCCATAGCAGTAGCCCATTTCCAAGAATTAGCAAATCTGCTTGAGCTATCTTCGGTCAACGCTTTTTCAAAAATATTCAACCGATAGTACTCACGAATAAAGTTTATGATTCGTAATAGTCCGAAAACTCCTAAGAAAATTACACTTAGGACAATTAAATTTGAGGATGACCTTGGTTCAGAGGGGAGAATTAAATCTGAAAATAATTTTGCCAACAGCAACTCGGAGATGGAAACTATTGTGGCCAGCGTCACAAGTCCCATAACCATTCGTAGGTGTTTTCTCGAAGGGAATAGATCTTTGGTTGCAGACCATAATTCGATAGCGACTCTCACCATATTTAACTCCTAAAAGAAGTCGAGGCTCTCTTTTATTACTGATTCGATTTCGTCCTTTTTCTCTTCCGTTATCGACACTATTTTCCGGATATCTCTAAAAGAGACCTCCGTTAGGTCTCGTGAAATAACAACAGGGGACATTTCCGGCAACCCAACCCCTAAAGCGTAATCAGTGTACTTAATGCCGCTTCCATGAACCGCATGTTCAAGACCTTCAAAAGTTACCAATGAGCATGGAATCCCAAAGGCATGGCAGACGATCATGACATGCATGGCACTTGTTACGACCTCGTCATAGCAAACTAATTTTGAAATAAACTCTTCAATTGCCTGTGGGCTCGACATCAAAACGCTAAGTTCATCAAAATTTTCTGGCAGTTTCAAAGGTACACGCTCATGGGAAAAGTGGCGAACTAAAGCAACTCTTCCGTTAGTGTCTCCGTGGCGAAATGGGAATATTCTAGAAATTATGGCTGCAGGGTCTCCAAAAGAATTAACAACCGGACCACCACAATCTTTAAGATAACTTGCCGTTAGGGGACCTCGCACAGAGAAGTATCTTGCACGTTTGTCTAATGGGTGTTCGTGGCTGGATATCCCTGTGCCTACAACTAGAGACCTCTTATTAATAAATCTTCCTATAGATCCTACTCCAACAATATGTTTTGGAGAAGATTTCACGCTTCCGGTCGGAGGAACAAATTTAATTTTTGCCTGAGAATAGTGACTAAAGATTAATGGTGAAAGCCAATCTCCAAAATTCCCTGGAAATGGCCTAACCCACCATGAAAGAGCTATTTCTTTTTCAGAATCTCTATTGACATACCTGCTGAAAGTTCGTGCAGCACTAATAGCGTTTTGTTCCTGATCGTTGAGCATGCAATCAGAACTTAGCGATTGGATCAAACTTTCCATTTTCTCTTCATCACCTTTGATTCCGTTTGCGACTATCCAACTGGTTACCTTTCTTCTTTGTTGGATATTTACACCTGGTTGTTCCTTCGTTGCACTTGGTAGAGCAGTCCCAGCAGGAACATTCTCTGGGTTTGCCAATCTCTCATCATTTATTTGATTTTCCGACCCTAGAATCAGGCCAGTTAGACCAGACTTATCTGATATGGAGATAAGTGCCTGACTTATCTTCCTTGGTAATTTTGCCAAAATTAATTTTGCGGATGCTATGACTATTTGTTTGAATCCCATAGGACCTTCCAAAATATTCTTCTGATGTTGTGCTGCTTCACCTTTGAACTCCTCTACGTTACCACTTGCCCCAAATGCAAAAAATGCAGGATGCACAGTTTGCGAAGTATATTTTCCTACTACACACGCAGATGGAATTAGCTGGAACGTTAGATTATCAGCGTTAGATCGCCATCCCTCCTCGAAGAAATAATCATCAGTTGCAAGAACATCTAAGGTCGATTCTAATTGATGAGCATCGTTGATCATTTTTCTGGCAGAGGGCGAAGTCCCAACACCCCAAAAACATGGCTCCCAAAAGCGTGAGCGCATATTGTAACCAATCTTTGTAGTAGAGCTAAAGCCCCTTTGAAACCCTATTATGTCCGCAGTGCTTTCAAGAATAAATTCTGGAACACCAAGAAGGCGACAATCTACGTCAATCCAGAACACTCTTTTATCAGGATTACTTTGACAAACTTTATGCAAAAAGGGAACTTTTCTACGACAAATATCAATCCAGTTTTCATTTGTCCCCTTCTCAATTTCTTCAATAAAAAAATCTAGACCAAGGGAGTCGAGGTTTTGTTTAAGTTCAATTCCGTGATTTCGATAGTAATCATCATCGGAGTAGAAAGAACAAAATATAGCTTCTGACACAGTTCCTTATCTTAACAGATGATGGCGCATCAATCGGAGCACGGTCAGTTATCTTAGCAGGTACACATATTGGGACATGGGCACTTGTGGGAGCAGGATCAGTAGTAATTGAAAATGTCCCCAATCATGCCTTAGTAGTAGGCAATCCATCCAAACAAATAGGTTGGTAGGCAGAGCAGGAATCCAATTAACACAAGAAGGATCTATTTGGATTTGCCCTAAACCAAAAGAAGAATATGTGGAACTTAATAATCAAATGCAGCTTCTTGGCTAAAAAATAAAATGAAGCATTTTTTCAGCTCACTAAAGGAAAAATATCTCCAAAATCTGAAAGGTATTGGCCTGTTTGCGGCTTAAACGAAGCTAATGCTTTTGGGTCAGGTATCACCCGTCCTAAACGTTTCAAATATCGCACATCTGGACCAGCAAACATGATTGCATGCGCTCGGCGGGGATAGGTGAGAACCATTTCGTTACATGCTCCATGAATAAGATTTCCATGGAAAAGAATCACATCACAGGGTTCATAATCCCACCCAATAATATCAAATGATCCCCTGTTATTTTCAATATCGGGAATCTCTGGCAATGAAGTATCAAGCAAAGAGTTATTGTACGAGAACTCTTTACCTGCTCTTTCATAAAATCCTTTCCGCCGAGCTTTTTCTAGGACCTCTTGATGTTTCTTTTTTGAAATTTTCGAATCTCTTCCAACAAGCGGACGATACGCTATATTCCACTTATGCGACCCGCGGACAATTTCAAGGCTCGCCCCTCGTGGAACTGGATCTGGAGAAACCCAAGCTCGTATAAGGTCGCTACCCTCTACGTTGTAATAAGAGGTATCTTGATGCCACGCTGTCGGCATCATTTCTCCTGATGGTTTTACAAACATCTGATCCATATA
>MDTB01064798.1_pt1 | contig 24189 bp, 23 predicted proteins | sample 811161 | NCBI WGS metagenome assembly MDTB01 (sample SAMN05326650, study PRJNA326480) | marine metagenome | isolation source: seawater | place: Mediterranean Sea | collected 2009
TGCAATCACAGTGAACGGTTCAGAAGGAACAACAGTCGAATATGCAACTTGTTGCCACGCCATAGCAGGTGATTCTGCCATAGGACAGATGCTTGGAGGAGCTGGATTATTAATCCACAGGAAAATCTGTAAGATAGCAAGTCGTCAAAAGGAAAAGGATGCTAGTAGGTGGACCGAAGTTATTTGGGGTGAACCTATTCACAAGTTATTTGTAACTCATCTTAGGTTAGAAGTTGAGGATACCCCTGGAACGCTTGCAATAATTGCATCTGCAATAACTTCGGCAAATGGGAATATTGTCGACATTTCCATTTTACCCAATCAAGGATCAAATTTAACTGTCCTTAAAACATCAATAGAAGTCAAAAACCGGCTTCATCTGGCTGAAATTTTTCGACAGTTAAGAAGAACAGAAAAAATTCATAAAACTGTAAGAGTTTAGTTAAATAAAGAAAAAAAGTGTAAAGTTATTTTTTAGGTCTGTAAGCTTTGCAAACCTCATCATCTAGCATCAAAATTGGTCCTCCTATTAGTTCTAACCCATAAGGTACAGCTGCAAATATACCTTTTACAATACTCTTACCCTCTGTATCCTTTAATCCCTCTAATGTTTCACAAATAGCCTTTGGTTGTCCGGGTAAATTAATTATCAAAGACGAGTTTCTAACAACCGCTGTCTGCCTTGATAGAATAGCAGTTGGAACGAAATTTAAAGATATTTGTCTCATCTGTTCTCCAAAACCAAGTAATTCTTTTTCACCCACTGCTAATGTTGCTTCTGGGGTTACATCCCTCTTAGCTGGCCCCGTACCACCTGTAGTAAGAACTAGGTCACAATTCAGCTCGTCGACAAGGTTTATCAACGTTTGTGATATAGTAGTTTGATCGTCGGGAATCAATCTTTCTACTTCGGTCCAAGGACTTACTATAGCTCTAGATAGCCAGCTTTTTAAACTTGGTATACCTTGATCTTCGTACTCTCCTCTACTTGCTCTGTCACTAATAGAAAGTAGTCCTATCTTTATTTCTCTTATTTCACTCATTTTAACGTCTATAATATGTGTATGAATAATGATAATAGTAATACCATTTTCTTTATTACAAAAGAAACGCTGATTCAAAAATCACACATGATGCTGGAAATCGCAAAAAAAGAGGGAATCCAAAATGCCAGCGTTGAAATTTCCGAAAGTAACGGTTTTTCCGTTGGTGTCAGAAAATACGATGTTGAAACAATTGAAAAAACAAGAGAAAAAAATGCCCTCATTACAGTATACGACGGATACAGCAAAGGATATGCTGAAACATCTAATTTTTCTGAATTTGCAATTCGTGATACCGTTCTTAAAGCAATTGATATTGCTAAATACACAGCTGAGGACTCATATTCCGGCCTTCCTGACATAAAGGACTTAGAATTTTCTCCCAAACACCTAAAACTTTTTTTTCAATGGAATCTTACTCCTGAAAAAGCAATTGAACTTGCTTTAAAAGCTGAAAACTCTGCCTTTAATGTAAGTTCTCAAATTAAAAATAGTGATGGAGCCACTTTATCCTCTTCTCATGGGCAGTTTTACATGGCAAATAGCAAAGGATTTGAAGGTGGATATACCCATAGCCGACATGGACTATCAGTTTCGCCTATTGCTCAATTCAAACAACAAATGGAGAGAGATTACTGGTATACAACTGATAGAAATCCTTTGAAGCTCTCAAACCCTGAGGATGTTGGTCGATATGCTGCTGAAAGAGCTCTATCAAGACTTGGCTCCCAAAAAATCTCTACCAGAAATGTTGCAGTTCTTTTTGATGCTCCACTGAGTGCATCACTCATAGGCTCCTTTGTACAAGCAGTCAGCGGAAGTTCCCTATATAAAAAGTTGTCTTTTCTAAGTGAATCTATTGGAAAATCAGTTTTTTCTAATCATGTACAGATCAAAGAGGATCCATTTATTGAGGGAGGTATAGGTTCTGCTCCATTTGATGATGAGGGTGTAACTGTAAAAAAAAGAACTGTAGTGGAAGACGGTGTGGTGCGAGGTTATTTTTTATCTAGTTACAGTGCGAAACGTTTACAAATGAAAACTACTGGCAACGCAGGTGGTTCTCATAATCTCAGAATGTTTTCCTCTTTAACACTAAAAAGCGATAACTTAGATGTAATGCTTGAAAAACTTAATACAGGTTTTTTTGTTACCGAACTAATGGGGCAAGGTGTCAATGGGGTGACTGGAGATTATTCAAAGGGTGCCTCAGGTTTTTGGGTCGAAAACGGCAAGATCATACATCCTGTTAACGAGGTGACGATAGCAGGTAATTTAAAAAATATTTATAAAAACATTGTTGCAATTGGAGCAGACGAATGTTTAAGAGGTAACAAAACCTGTGGTTCAGTATTAATAAGTAATATGACTGTAGCTGGAAAATAACATCAACTCTCCCTACTACTTCTGCGCCGCTCACTCTCTTTAAGTTCTTTCTTCCTAACTCTTAAATTGTTTGGAGTCACCTCTAAAAGTTCGTCATCTTCTATAAAATCTATGGCCTTCTCCAGAGTAAGCTGGATGGGACTTACTAAGTCTATGTGTTCATCCTTACCTGAGGCTCTAATGTTTGTAAGTTTTTTCTCTTTGATTGGGTTAACGACTAGGTCATTTTCTCTTGAGTGAATTCCTATTACCATCCCCTCATAGACTTCTTCTCCCGGCTCCAAAAACATTCTCCCTCTGTCTTGAAGTTTCCATAAGGCAAAAGCAACTGCATTACCGTTTTCTTGAGAGACTAGCGCTCCATTTTTCCTACCAGAAAATTTTTCTTTGGTTTCACCGTAATGGTCAAAAACATGACTAATAAGTCCAGTACCTCTTGTTAAAGATAAAAAATCACTTTGAAAACCCAATAAGCCTCTTGCAGGAATTAAATATTCCAACCTAACTCTTCCTTTTTCATCAGATTTCATATCAGTTAGCTCAGCTTTTCTAGAACCTAACGCCTCCATAACAGAACCTTGATGCTCGTCCTCAATATCCACGGTTAAAAACTCATAAGGCTCTAATAGACTACCGTTTTCATCTTTTTGATAAACTACTTTAGGTCTCGAAACAGCAAGTTCGTAACCCTCTCTTCTTAAATTCTCAAGAAGAATTGTTAAGTGAAGCTCTCCTCTCCCAAAAACTTCAAAAATATCACTATCCTTTCCAAAAGAGACTTTAAGTGCAACGTTTCTTTTTAACTCTTTTTCTAATCTTTCTCTTATTTGTCTACTAGTAACGAATTTTCCATCCCTTCCAGCAAGAGGAGATGTATTTACCAAAAAATTCATACACAAAGTTGGTTTATCAACTTGTAACATTTTCAACGGTTCTACACTCTCTGGATCACAAATAGTTGAACCAATATTTGCATCTTCAATTCCGTTGAGAAGAACGATATCACCTGCTTCAGCATGTAATACATCTTGCTTGGCTAAACCTTGAAATTTTTGTATCAATCCTATTTTAGCTTTTTTGGGAACTCCTTCGAAACCATCAATAATGACAACTTCTTGTTTGGGTAAAATTTTTCCTCTTTTTATTCTACCAATAGCAATTTTCCCAACATAACTTGAATAATCGAGAGATGTTACCTGCATCTGAAAAGCTCCATTAATATCTCCGCTTCCTTCAGGAACTTGAGAGATAATTTGCTCAAACAACACATTCATATTGCTTGAAGTGCTCTCATGATCAAGGGATGCAAAACCTTTCAGGGCTGAAGCATAAACAACTGAGAAATCAAGTTGATCTTCAGATGCACCTAATTTATCAAAAAGATCGAACGTTTCGTTGACAACCCAGTCTGGCCTCGAGCCTGGTCTATCAATCTTATTAACAACTACTATTGGAGACAAACCAAGCTCTAGAGCCTTTTTAGTTACAAACCTTGTTTGAGGCATTGGTCCTTCTACTGCATCCACAAGTAATAAAACCCCATCAACCATTGACAATACTCTTTCAACCTCTCCCCCAAAATCAGCATGGCCTGGAGTATCAACGATGTTTATGTGAACTCCGTTATAGTTGACCGCACAATTTTTAGAAACTATTGTTATACCTCTCTCTTTTTCTAAATCATTAGAGTCCATGATTCTTGCGGAAATATTTTCATGATCTGAGAAGGTTCCGGATTGTTTTAAAAGTTGATCGACTAGGGTAGTTTTACCATGATCCACATGGGCAATTATTGCTAAATTTCTTCTACTGTTCATAGTTGGTTTTAAACTTATTGTGATATTAATCTTACTGGTTGTAAAAGGTCATTCTCAATTATCTTTCCACTTCCAAGAAAACTCTCATCTAAACTATATACTCTAACTAAAGAGTTTTTTTCATCCTTGGTGGCGTGAAAATCAATTTGTATTTTTTGTCCATTTAAAAATTTTTTTTTATTCTCTTGATTTAATACTATTGACGGCCAATGATTTATAAATAGCTCTACCGGCTTAAGTTTTTTATTTAGAGCATCTGGACACTTAACATATAATTGTTGAAGTTTGTTTAAACTAAAGGCGTTTTCGATTCCCAAAACTCCAACTTCGATTCTTCTTAAATCGCATAAATGAGCACAACTTCCTAACTTTTCACCTATGTCTTCAGCAAGTGTCCTAATGTAGGTGCCTTTCGAACAAGTAACATCCAAGGTTAATATTGATTCTTTTAACGAAATAAATTTTAAAGATTTAATATGTATCAATCGCATTTCCCGAGGGATTTTTTTACCTTTACGAGCATATTCGTAAAGGGGTTTTCCTTTGTATTTCAGAGCGGAATACATCGGGGGTAATTGATATTGTTTACCAATAAATGAACTTAAGATAGGTTTGAAATCCAAATTTCTATCAAAAAATTTTGTTCTAACTATTTCTCCCTCACTGTCGCCAGTTGATGTTTTGCTTCCCATAGCCACTTTTGCTATATATCTTTTATCAGAATTCAGTCCAAATTCCGCGAACTTTGTTGCTTCACCAAATAGGATAGGTAGTATTCCACTTGCTAACGGATCTAAAGTACCTGCATGGCCTGCTTTTTTTGCATTAAATATTTTTTTTGCAAAAAATAAAGCTCTATTAGAAGTAATACCTTTGGGTTTATCTAAAAGTAAAACTCCATTTCTAATGAGCTTTAATTCTTTCATTCTTCATTCTATTTTTTTTGGGGTTTATTGCATGCCTCTGCAATTAAATTACTTAAAAACCTACCTTTTTCAAGAGAATTATCATAAATAAATTTTAATTCTGGTGAATGATGTAGCCTTACTGCTTTACTAACTTTTGAACGCAAAAAACCCACGACAGCATCTAATCCTTCTTGAGTCTTTTGCAATGAATCAATATCGCTTGGAAAAGTGCTGTAAAAAACCCTTGCTAAGGACAGGTCTGCACTCAGTTCAACGTCAGTGATTGTAATAAATCCAATTCTTGGATCTTTAACCTCCAAATGAAATAAGCTTCCCAATTCTTTTTGTATCTGATCGGCAAGTCTAAACTCTCTGAAATTAGAATTTTTGTCAAAGCGCTCTCGCAATTTCCCTGACTTCGAATACTTCAAGCTGGTCCCCCTCCTTAATGTCATCATGGCCTTTCAAGGTCAACCCACATTCAAAGCCTTCTTTAACCTCTTTAGTGTCCTCTTTAAACCTTTTTAATGAATCTAGTTCGCCCGTCCAAATCACAACATTATCTCTTAACAATCTGACTGATGCGTTTTTTCTTACTATTCCCTCCAAAACCATGCATCCAGCAATGTTACCCAACTTTGAAACACGAAAAATTTGTCTAATTTCAATTAAGCCAGTTATCTCTTCTTTCTTTTCAGGACTCAACATACCCTGCATTGCATTTTTTACATCTCCAACAGCATCATAAATTACGTTGTAATAACGAATATCAACACTGTTAGCTTCGGCAAGTTTTCGGGCGTTTGCATCAGCTCTAACATTGAAGCCAATTATAACTGCCTGAGAAGCAATAGCTAAATTAACATCAGAGTCTGTTACTGGGCCAACAGCCGTATGTACTAAACCTATTTTTATCTCTTCGGTTGACAGTTGTGTTAACGAAGCTGCAATCGCTTCTTGAGAACCTTGGACATCAGATTTAATGATCAAAGGTAAAGTTTTTACTTCATCCCCCATGTTATCGAAGGCATTTTCGAGCTTTGCGGCCTGTTGTTTAGCAAGTCTTACATCTCTGAACTTACCTTGACGAAACAAAGCTATTTCTCTTGCTTTCCTTTCATCTCCCAAAACTAACAGTTCATCACCAGCTTGTGGAACATCGGTCAAACCCAAGATTTCCGCTGGAATAGAAGGTCCAGCTGATTTGATTGGTTTGCTGTTTTCATCTAGTAAAGCACGAACTCTACCAAAAGATGCCCCAGCAAGGACAAAATCTCCTTTTTTTAAGGTACCAGACTGGACTAAAACGGTCGCCACTGGGCCCCTACCTTTGTCAATGCTGGCTTCGACAATAAGACCTTTGGCGAGATTATTTACTTGCGCTTTTAATTCTAAAACTTCAGCTTGGAGAAGAACATTTTCTAAAAGGTCATCTAAACCTTGACCACTTTTTGCTGAAACCGGAATAAAAGGAGCATCACCACCAAATTCCTCAGGAACCACCTCCTCTGAGACCAGTTCTCCACGGACCTTTTCAATATTAGATTCGGCTTTATCAATTTTATTAATTGCAACAATGATTGGAACCTTTGCTGCTTTGGCATGTGAAATAGCTTCTTTGGTTTGGGGCATCACTCCATCGTCTGCTGCAACAACCAAAATAACTAAATCTGTAGCATTTGCTCCCCTTGCCCTCATGGCAGTAAATGCCTCATGCCCCGGTGTATCTAGAAATGTAATAGTTCCCTTTTTTGTAACAACATGATAGGCACCAATATGCTGAGTGATTCCACCAGCTTCATTGTCTACAACTTTAGCTCTCCTAATCATATCAAGCAGTGAAGTTTTACCATGGTCTACATGACCCATAATCGTTACCACCGGAGGACGAGGAAGGTATTCCACCTCAGAATCAGGCTGAGTTTTATTTTCTGATAAAAATAATTCAGGATCATCCAATTTTGCAGCAAAAGCTTTGTGTCCCATTTCCTCAACGACAATCATGGCAGTCTCTTGGTCTAATACTTGATTAATGGTCACCATTTGGCCCATGGTCATAAGTGCCTTAACTACTTCCGCACCCTTAACAGACATTTTATGGGCAAGGTCAGCAACGGAAATTGTCTCTGGAACATGAACATCTTTTATTACTACTTCAGCTGTAATTTCTTCATCTACATTTTTTGGCTCAGGAGCTGAGCTCTTTGGTTTATGTCGGTGTCCAACTCGCCAACCACCTCCACCTCCACTAGCGTCCCCACGGGTCTTTAAAGCCCTTTTCTTTTGTGCCTCCTCCTTCCAAGTGGAGGAAAGTTGAGATGACTTTATTGATTTTTCTAATTTTTTTTCTTTTGGTTTCTCTTCATCATCAGCGCGAGCAATAGGACGACTGAGTTTCATGGTTGTTGACTGCTGACTAGTGTTTTTTTGACTTTTGGTGTTTTTGGTGGTTGAATGTGATTTTTCTGATCTTGCAGCTGTCATTAAAGCGTTGATAGCAGCTACCTCATCATCTGCATTTTTTTTACTTTTGGAATCTTCTGTTACCTTCTCTAATTCAGTATCTTGATCATGAGAGAGATTATCAGCAGTTTTCTCATTTTCACCCTTTGAATCTGGCTTAATAGTCTCTTTAAGTTCTTTTGACCTTTTTTTAGTTTTTTTTGCAATTTCCGAGGAGTTATCTAGCTCATTGTTTTCAGTTTCTTCATTTTGGAATTTTTTTGTAGGTTCAGATTTTGATTCCGTATTTGAGTCGAGTAATTTTTTTGATTCAACTTGGGTTCTTGAATCCACTAAATTTTTTGAAGAGACTGAATTCGATAAAGAAGTCTCTTCACTAAATCCTGACTCATTATCAGTTGTGTTTTCAAGTAAAGAATCTTTATCAGCTATTTCATCATGCTTATTTTGCGGCCCAGTTCTTTTTACAAAAACTCTTTTTTTTCTGACCTCAACTTGAATAGTCCTTGATTTACCTGTTGAATCAGCCTGCCTAATTTCCGAGGTTTGCCTTTTAGTTAAAGTAATTTTTTTTCTAAGTGTTGGTTTATCTGTTTTTCCATGAGAATTCCTTAGTGTAGCGAGAAGTTTTTCTTTATCCTCCTCAGAAATTAAGTCTGAACCAGAGGATTTTGGAACACCGGCCGCCTTTAACTGCTTCAGCAACGTTTCAACTGGAACTTTTAGTTCAGAGGCAAAAATTTCCACACTGTTACTTGTTGTCACTTGCTACCTCCTTTTTTTCCTCGTTTAGATCAGAATCTTCAAACCAATGAGCTCTTGCTTGCATGATTAATTCACTAGCAAAAGCTTCCTCAAACCCAGTCAAATCAATTAATTCATCGGTAGATAATTCGGCTAAACTTTCTCTGGTTACTATTTTCACATCTGCGAGCTTAGAAGCTATTTCACTTGTAACAGCAGCTAATTCCAATAATTCACTCTCGGTGGTTTGCAATTTTTCCTCTGCAACAAGTGCATCAGTAAGTAATGCATTGCGAGCTCTAGTTCTAAGTTCATTAACGGTGTCTTCATCGAAAGCCTCAACTGATAACATTTCGGTAACTGGTACGTAAGCAATTTCCTCTAAACTCGTAAAACCCTCATCAATCAATACACTTGCAACCTCTTCATCGACATCAAGTTTTTCAGTAAAAATTTCGAGAGTACTTTCTCTCTCTGTTGCAGTTTTTTTCTCTGATTCATCTGCAGTCATTATATTTATTTGCCAACTGGTTAACTCCGAGGCAAGTCTGACATTTTGACCACCCCTCCCAATGGCGACAGCTAATTCGACCTCATCAACCACAACATCCATTGAGTGTCTCTCCTCGTCAACAACAATTTGAGACACATTTGCAGGAGCTAAAGCACCAATGACAAACTCTGCTGGATCGTCAGACCACAATACAATATCAACTCTTTCCCCAGCTAGTTCGTGAGTAACAGCTTGAACCCGGCTTCCTCGTACACCAACGCAAGTTCCAATTGGATCAATTCTTTTGTCAGAGGTCTGCACCGCTATTTTTGCTCTGATGCCAGGATCTCTTGAAGCTGACTTTATTGACATCAAACCCTGTTCGATTTCTGGGACTTCAAGTTCAAATAATTTAATTATAATTTCCGGTGTAGTCCTAGATAATACAATTTGCGGTCCTCTTTGAGATCTATCAACCCTCAACATAAATGCTCTAATTCTATCTCCAGGCCGTAAGTTTTCTTTGGGAATAATTTGGTCTTTTGGAAGTCTTGCCTCAATCTTACCAGCCTCAACTATCGCATCCCCCCTCTCTAAACGCTTGACTGTACCAGATATTATCGACTCTCCCCTATCAAGAAAGTCTTTTAAAACTTGCTCTCTTTCTGCCTCTCTAATTCGCTGCATTATCACTTGTTTTGCAGCTTGTGCAGCAATCCTACCAAAGGCAACAGGTTCTAAATCTTCTTCAATGTAATCCCCAATTTCGATATCAGAGATTTGCTTTTTTGCACTGGCTAACTCTATTTGTTTTTCCTCATCCTCAAACTCCTCAGGTTCTACAACTTGCCACCTACGATACTCATCATGATCACCGCTTTCTCTATCTATCCTTACAACAATGTCAACATCATCCCTAAACCTTTTTTTGGATGCTGAAGCAAGAGCACTTTCGAGTGACTGAAAAACGATTTCTCTATCAACATTTTTTTCTCTAGCAAGAGCATCCACTAGTATAAGAACCTCTCTACTCATGACGCTTTGCCTTTCATTGAAATTTTCTCAACTAATCGAGCTTGCTCAAGCTGTCCAACATCAAACTCTATTTTTTGAATACCCTCATGGCCCATATGCTCTAGATAAAAAAGTGTCTCGTGCTCACAAGGTCTGAAGTCACTCAGGGATAATGTTTTTTTGCTATCTGTAGAAATCAGATTGGTGTTACTCATTTTTCCAAGCAAGCCAGTGTAATTTTTTTTTCCAGCAATACTGTTGCGAAATTTCAATTTTACCTCAGCTCCGATGAATCTTTCAAAATGGTGTATTTTGGTAAGTTTCCTATCCACACCTGGGGATGAAACTTCCAAACGCTCAAAACTAATCCCCTCAACAGGAAAAAGATAAACCAATTGCTTTGTAATAAGTTCACAATCTTTCAAATTAATTTCTCTTGTACCGTCATATATATCAACAAAAATTCTTACTAAACCTCTGTTATCTAATTCAATATCCACGACCTCATAACCCAGTGGAACAAGATAAGATTCAGCAGCTTTTAAGATTCTTTCTACAAACATGACGTCCATTTTTTATAAAAGTTAGTAATTGAAAACAAAAAAAGGGCTCTCGGCCCATCACTTGTGAATATTTAGTGCATTTAACTCTACATTTTAGTTGAAGTGCGAAAAAGGAGCAAGCATGTAGATAAAGTAAAAGTAAGGACTAACCTTTTAAAGAAGAATTTCTGTTTTTGCCCGGTTTTGATCGAGAGGATCTTGATTTTTTTGTTTTAGAAGAGTGGGTGAATAATCTTTGAGGAGCAGATAAAGCGTCAGAATTACTACTTGAGGTTGAACCCCATGAAGTCTGAAGAGGGTTTGGTCTTTTGTTTCCTCTAGGAACTTTCCTCATCGGACCTCCCAACATAGATAAATGAGCGTCATTACTGCTTGGCTGCCATTCGTCTTCGTCTATGGGTGGAGACGATTCATTGTTTATCTCGAGTGAATTTTTTTCGGAAAAATTTGTTTTTCCCCTTTTAAAACCCTGTTTTTTAAATGGCCTATTTTTATTATTAGAGGATTTGAGAGTTCTGGGGTTATGCTGTCTCATTCCAACAGATTTGGACACCTCCGCAATGGCACTTTTAGATAATTCTGATATTTGTCCTCTTTTTAAATTTGGTGGGAGTGCAACAATCCCATACCGGATTCTAATCAACCTACTTACTGTTACACTGACAGCATCAAAAAGTCTCCTGACTTCTCTTTTTTTCCCCTCTTTTATCACCACCCTTACCCATTTATTTGCACCACTGCCTCCAACAAACTCCAAAGTTTCAAACTTTGCAAAACAATCTCCCAACTCTAATCCTTGCTTTAAAAGTTCAATATTTGAATCGTTAAGTTCACCAAAAATCCTAACAGCATATTCTCGTTCAATCTCGGATTTTGGGTGCATTAATCTATTTGCAAGTTCACCTGATGTTGTAAATAATAATAACCCTTCAGTATTAATATCAAGTCTTCCGACTGCTATCCACCTTCCAGATCTTACCGCTGGTAGTTTTTTAAAAACTGTTGGTCTCCTTTGAGGATCCATGCGGGTGACTATTTCACCAATAATCTTATGGTAAACAAGAACTCTGATCGGCGGTGGCACAAGGTTTAATTTAACAACCTTGCCATTAACTCTGACTTGATCTGTAAAGTTAATGCGTTGGCCAATATGAGCAGGAGACCCATTAACCGAAATTCTCCCAGCCAAAATCAGTTCTTCCATTTCCCGTCTGGAACCTATACCCGAGTCTGCAAGAATTTTGTGTAGTTTTGGTGCTTCTTTGTCGTTAGGTTTTGAAGTAGTTTTTTTTACAGGGACTAAATGGTTTTCTTCATCACCGCTCGCAAGAGTTGAATTTGACTCAGATAAAAAGGGAATATCTTCACCTAAATTTTCGATGAGTTCGTCATTTTCTTTCATAGTCTTTTTTCAACTTCCATCAATCTATCATCAAGATCTGTTTCAAAATTTGAAATTGGTGGTAATTCATCCAGGGATATTAAACCTAAATCATCAAGAAATTTTTTTGAAGTTCCAAATAATGTAGGTCTTCCAATACTCTCTCTCTGTCCAACAGAGACAATCCAATTACGCTCCTCTAGAGTTTTGATAATATAAGAAGAAACAGAAACGCCCCTAATTTTTTCAATATCACCTCTCGTTAATGGCTGGCGGTAAACAATGATTGCAAGGACCTCCATAACTGCTCTTGAATATTTTGAATTTTTTTCAGTTTGTAGTTTCTCTAAATAATGCGAATATTCAATTTTTGATTGAAAACGCCAACCTGATGAAACTGCTATCAACTCTAACCCCTTATGTTCCCAATCTTGTCTCAATTCATCAAGTAAAAGAGTAACGGTTCTATCATCAAACTCTCCATCAAAAAGCTTCTTTAGATCATTAACCTTGATCGGGTTTTGACTAGTTAGAAGAGCAGTTTCTAATATGCACTTCACCATTTCCATTTTCACAAATGTTCTCTCTAATTAAAATTTTAGAATAAACAATAAAACTAGTTGTTCTCTAATACCGACTTAAGTGTTTTAAGTGACTTTTTATAAATTCTGGTGACTGCTTCAATTGCAGCTTCATCATCTTCTCCAGGAGGAGGGTCGTTATTCACGTATTTTCTGTAGAATGCGCCTTTAAAAGTAACTTTTGAAATACCATCGACATTTTTTACTGAAATGTTAGCACTGTAATTATTTACTGGGACAGAACCAGGATTTTTGAGTCTGTATTTAAATCTCATCGACTCATCTCTGGTTGATAATATCTCAATTAACCCATTACTGCCATCCCTTTTTGAAATGTATTTAAAAAAATTTTTTTGAGGCGAAAGGGATGAGTATTCAGAGTGCCATTTATCAGACAAACCTAAATTTTTTACCATTTTCCACGTATCCTCAACTGACGCATTTATGTCGATAGACTCTTTTACTTTTTGTCTAGTTGGTCCATGTGAATAGGCAATACTTGAAAACAGAAACATGAAACACACTAAAATTCTTAATAACATATCCCACCTCTTTTAAAAAAAATCTATACTCATCTATTTAAAATAAAATTACCAAAATTTCTGGGGTTTGAACCCAGCTCAACAGTGTTTATGACGTTCAATGTAGACTCATCTAAAATCATCAACTCCTCATCCATCCAATTTGTGACATATACATTCCCTTGGAATGTATCTATACCCTCTGGGAATGAACCTACCGGAACTGTCTTGACAACAGTGTTTCTTAATGTGTCAACAACAGATATTGTATCGTCATACTGGTTAGTGATATAAGCAATTAAACCCGAAGATGAAAAAGAAATACAGTAAGGTCTTTTACCAACATATATGTTTGTTATTTTATTTTTTTTCTTGAAGTCAATAATCGAAATATCGTGACTTTTAACATTTGTCACAAACAGTTTGTCTTCAGTCGGAGTCAAACCCAGACCAAATGGATGGTCACCAACTTTAAAAGTCTGAATTACATCAAATGATTGCTCAGATATTACTGAAACTGAATTATCATCTCTGTTAGCTACATATATCAAACCATTTTTACCAGAAACTACACCAGCGGGAGCTTTGCCTACATGAATTTTTTTAATAAATTTAAAATCTGGATTACTAAAAACCAAGAGGGCATTGTTAAACCAATCAGCAACATATAAAAACTCACTATTATATGAGACGTCTAAACCCACCGAACTTCCATCAATATTAATAGTATTTTTTACTTTCAAAGAAATTGCATCTATAACGCTTATGTTGCTTCCCTCAGCATTGGAAACAAAAACATAATTATTAATTGGGTCAATCGCTATACCTGCTGGAGCAACCCCTACATCAATAGTTTTAATTACCTTTAAATTATCAAGATCTATTACTGAAACGGTATCTTCACCTTGATTGGTAGCGAAAGCAAGGTTTTTGTGAAAACTTTCAGATGAAGCATCTATTGGTAAAAGAGTCAGAAAAAAACCAGTAATTGCAATAACAGAGGAACAAAACCAAATACTTTTTTGTAATAAATTACTATTTTGATCTAGCAAATTTTTCGTCCCCAATTAAAACTGAACCGTCCTGGAGTACTTGAGGAATATTGTACTGACTTATTAAGTTTTGAATCATATCTTTTTCATTGTCTAGAAAACTTTGAACCATCTTCTTCCATTCAGGTTCTCTATATCTGACTGCCATTGAAATTGAATAATCTGTTCTGCTTCCTTTAGGAGCAATCAGAGGAACAAGCTTTACTTTTCTCGACTTTACTCGGGATACTGAATAAGCGGCAATGGGACCCCAAGCGAATGCAACATCAATTTCTCCATTAGCAAGGCTTTTTTCAATTATCATCCCTGGATAGTCGTTGGGATCACTTTGCATGTGAACGAAAGGAACCATTTGGTCGGTTAGGCGATTTTTTACAACCCAATCGGCACCAGGTGACCTAGCAAAAACACCAAATTTTAATTTTTTGAGAATATTGTTATCGAGATTAGAGAAATCATCTGAAGAATTTATATGTTTTAAATCCTCGGTGTCAGGAAGAACCACAACCCATGTCGAGGTATAGTAAGATTTTGTAGCAGTAGCACCCTCTGGATCAGGTGAGGACCCCATGGCAATATCACACTTATATCCGCTAGGAGAGGAGGAATCCTTTGACCTTATGGTATTTCTGAAAAAAGCTAGTCTCTGAGGAAACCACTCGTATTTTAAATCCCAGCCAAGCTTACTAGCAAATAACTCAGCAAGTTTGTTTTCGAAACCCTCCTCTTTAATATTTGATAGAGGCATACTATTTGGATCAGCGCAAACGCTTAAGACCCCCCAATCAGGTTTTTTTTCTGCATGGCTATTAAAAGGTAGCAAAAAGAAAAGGAATAGGTAAATAAATTTAAATTTCAAAATAATTAATCAGTAAATTTTATTTTTCAAAAGACCTGACTCTACCTTTTGGAATTTTTCCGTCAGATCTACCTTTGAGATAAGCGTACAAAAGGTCAACTTTCTTCTTTCCCGTAGATTTATCAACTTTCTTTAAGTGTTGGTGGGCAGGCATTCCTTTTTCGTTCCTACCAATTAATATTACATTATTAAATTCTTCATAGGTAAGTACCTTGAGGGACTCTATTAAAGAGGGACCGACCATACCTTGTTGGTTGTTACCATGACATCTTTCACATGCAGCAGCCCTCCAAACCTTGAATCCTTTCTCAGTCGCTTTGTCAACTTTACCGTCTTTAACAACGTACAATGGCTTACCTGAAAAGGCTGAGGTGTGAAAACTTATAAGAACCATGAATAGAAAATTAAATGCCTTCATATATCCCCCAAGTAGTGATGCAAATATTTAATTTTTTAATTATATATAAAATTAAAAAACATTTTAATTAGATAAATCCCTATACAGTGAATTTCCTAATTCTAGGTATTCTTGGGGAAAAGGCCAATAGCAAAAAAGAAAGGCTAATTCCAGCAAATATATAGGATAAATTAGTTTCTTCGGCCCTCCATTCAGAAAACTTTAGGTTGTACATTTCACTTGCTAGACTTTTCCCATCAATTAAACGTGTGTATGAAAAATTAATCTCACTAGCCAAAAGATTGAGATATTTTTGTCTAAGTTGAGTTAAATGTTCTTTCCCAGGGGAAGCTTGGATTTTAGCAATTAAATTAGGATCAACTTTTGAACTCTCGTTGTCTATAAGTTTTTCATTGTTATCACTTCCTTTCCTTCCGAGGGTGAAAGGGTCAAATTGCATAACTTCATCTTCACCCCAAAAACCGGTTTGTTTACCATCTGAATTTATTTTAGGAATTTTTGACTGTTTAAAACTCCCGACACCCACAAGTAATCCACTAACTTGTTTTTTTGAACCATCAAATCTTGGCCTATATGCTGGTGCTATTGGGGGAGCTTCATGGCCGTCAGTAATGAAAATTAACCTGATATTTGGATCAAGTTTATTAATTATTTTGATAGAGTTGTAAATACCCTTTGAAACTTCACTATCTCCCGCCCAGATCATATTAGTTTCAATAAAGTCAAAGCTTCTTTTTATATCTGAATAATTTTCACAGATTTCAACCGGATTAAATAGAACGCTTGTTTGGTAACCGGCAAATATTCCTAAGCCAATTTTAGTTCCACAAGGCAGCTCCTTAACTGTACCATCAAGAGAATCTCGAATAAAACTTATGCGTGACTTCGGGTCATTTATAGTTCCAAGGTCTTTGGTATTCATGCTCAGAGTTATATCTACAACAATTAAATAATTGTGTAATGGCCTAGGAAATTTAGCATTCAAGTTTAAAACCGATAAAATTAAAGAAAACCAAGCTAAGAACAAAAAAACTCTTCGGGAAAAAAATTTATAAAAAAGGTTAATAAGAAAGGAATTATTCATCGACGATATTTATGGCATTCCCTGAGCCTGTAATTTCATGGTAGTTACAGCAGACTCACCTCTCTCTGGTTTAATGGAGTTGTCTTTCTCATCAAAGCTTTTTTCTGGTGACAATAGTAGTGCCCTCTCTAGATTATAACGCGCACCAGAATGAAATGGACTTAAGTGTAGACATTTTCTATACGTTAACTTTGCCAATTCAAAATTAGGAACAGAGGAGGCTTCATCACTATTTTCTAATGCTTGCACCGCAGAATTCAAATAAATGTTTGCACTATTAAATAATGCTTCTTGTTTAAAATCAACTGAAGCTTTTGATTGTTCAATGTTATTGTAAATAGCAAGTGCCATTTCAACCTTTTCCATTTCAATAAACTTTTCAGCTGCGTAAAATTGCTCCTCAAAAAAAATCGAATCTCCCTCGGAGTTATTATTATCAATTCTAAAATTAGCCTCTTTTATTAGAAATAACTGGTAAGCGTCAGCAATCAATCCAGAACACAAAAAGATTAAAATAAAAAAACTAAAAGTTGTTAATGTTTTTCTTTTAAAACCGACCATTTTGAAACCTCAAAAAAACAAGTTAAAACCATTGGAATAAGCATGGTTAAAGAGAAAAAAAAGGCCCAATTTGAAAAGCTTTTGGGGGGCTGAATTTCTTTAAATCTTGTAGGTAATTTTTGTAGTTTATCAACATCATCAAGTGCCAGCTTAAGTTGATCTGGGTCAGAGGCCTCGTAAACCTTATAAGGAACTCCTAATTCTTTAAAATATTTATTTAAAAAATACTCAGGTATTGCTCCGTAACCCTCAAGCTTTTGAGTTTCTTCATCAATAATGCCTGGACTACCTCTTCCTCTGAGGTAAATCCAGTACATAGAAATTCTTAACCTGATAGCATCATCCTTGATCTTTTGCCTTGTAATTGGATCAATTTGTGCACCACCATCAGATATCAGCATAACTACTCTTGATGCTGTGTAAGGACGATCTTCGAAATAATTCAAACCTTTAGTCAATACTGCTGCAATATCTGTTTCTGCTAAACTTCTTCCCAATGTCGAGGCAGCTATGGCATTTTGAATAACATCATGTTTTCTGGTTAGAGGAAAGACTTTGATGGGTCTAGATGAAAAATTAATTAACCCAAAGAAATCTGATGGTCTATTTTTTACAAAACTGCTCAAGACATCTCTAGCTGCAACAGCCTTGGTACTTAAGGCATCGCGATTAAGCATTAAACTTCTATTCGGGTCGACTTTTCCATAGGGTTGATCCATACTTCTACTTCTATCAAGTAACAATACAATTTCTGCTCCAGTACCAACTCGTTCGACCGTGGTTTCCTCAGACCGTGGATTGGCAAAACCAAAAAGTAAAGAGGCAATACTTAAAGATGCTGTAATCCGAATTAAAAAATTCAAAAATCTGGAAGTTGCATCAGATGGAACAATCGGAAGATTTCTTACCTCCAAATATCTTAAAGGCAAGAAATACATGGGCAATATCGCAAGTGGTAAAAAAAACAGAACCCATAAATGTTCAAAATTCATACTTTAATCCAACTTTTTTTCGACTAAAGACATTTGACGAACCAATTCAATCAGAACTTTCATTTCATCTTTTTTTGGTAATCCTTTATTTTCATAATATATTTTCCTTGAACATAACAAAAAATACACTATCTTTTTTGAAAATTTTTGATATTCGTTGTGCTCTAAAAAAAAACTGTCAAGAGTGCCAACAAAAACAGTTTTTTTTGCAGTTAGATCTAGAGCAGAATGAAATAAAATTAATGCTTCATTCCAAAAAACTGAATCTGATGATTTGTTTAGTTTTTTTATTTTTGAATATGCTTGAGAAAAAGGAAGTTTTTTTTTGAAAAAAAAAACCTTGCCATGGCGCCCAAGAATAGAAAAGGACCAAAAAGGGTATCAATAATAGCGATAGCCATATAGAAATACGAAAAGATAGAGTATCGGTTCTTATTTGTGGTATTTGATTGTTGGGTTGAATATTTAGAAGGCCTTCTCTGTTGATAACAACCTCAGGCGTGATGGGTGCGAGAGTAACCAATAATTCTGTGGTTTTGATGCTTTCAGAAACACCGTTACTAACAGTTTTTATATTAAGGCTTGGAACAACCACCATCAGAGGCTTTGCAGGAACATTCACAACTTGATACTGAACATCAATTGAATGAGAAAAATGGGCATGTTTATTTATATCAACTTTTCTAATTGATAACCAATTATTAACTCTACCAATAATTTTTTTTTCATCTATCAAAACAGACGTGTCGTTAGGAGATTTTAAAATCATTTTTCTTTCGAAAATATCACCTAATACATAACCATATTGTCGAGGCTCAAAAATATCAATTGATTGAGCTGCTAAAATCACGGTTGGAGTAAAAAACAAAAGTGAATTAAAAATAAAAACTTTACATAAATTCAACTAATACCTCCATTTAAGAAGTAAGAGGATATTTTTTTTGAATCAAATTTTCCACCCATAAAAAGCGGATTAATTCCGTGTTTACTACATATTTTTCTAATTTTTTTATTTCTTGCATTATAAGAATTTAAGAGTTTACTCTTCCATTCTTGACCTATCCAAACCAATCTTCTTTTACCTGATTCAGAGTCTGACAATAAACTTATTCCTTTGGAAGGCCAACCATCTGTTTCGACTTTATCTTGAATTATAATTGGAACAATTTCATGTCGGCATGAATTAATTAAAAACTCATCAAATAAATTTAAAGAAAAGTGAAAATCTGACACAAAAAATACTAAGCCCGATTCTCTTGATAACCATAATGGTAATTCTCTTATCCCTCCATGTCCTTTGTTAAGTTTAATATTGCTAAAGAGTTCATTGATTTTATTCCTGTCAAGAACTCTTTTTCGATTGGGTGTAAATATCCAGTCTTTTTTGACTCTTTCATCAAAACCTATCAAACCCATTCGATCACCGGTTAAATATGTTGATCTTGCTAAACTTTGTAAAAAATCCAAAAGAAAAAAGATATTTTTTTCTTCACCACTAAAAGACATAGACGAAGAAAGATCTAATATAGCCACAACTGGTATGGCCGCTTTTTGTTTAAATTCCCTTACCCACCATTGTTCAAAAGGATCCCTAAGACTAGCTCTTATATCTATTCGACGTGGGTCAGGATTATCAATAAGAGAAACCAATCTATCAAACACCATTCCAGAACCGCATATAGAACTTGAGTGTCCCCCTGGCCTCGAACTTCTGGCCAATTTCCTTTTTTTGTAGAAGAATTCAATGTCAGGATTCAATTTGAACCTACGGAGCTGGAATTTTTGCTGTACAAGCTTTTAATAGTTCTTTTACGATTTCATCTCGCATAAGCTCATAATTAGGATATAGAAAAATTCTATGCGTCATAGTCTCAGTAAGCCCTCCATGCAAATCCTCAGGGATTAATTTTAATCGGCCAGCAAGCCATGCATTTACTTTTGCCGCTCTAATTAACATAGACATTCCCCTTGGACTAGCTCCAGCCTCAACAAGTCTATTAGAGTCTACACCTTCAATTTTAATGTCTAAAGAGGAGGGATCTCTTAGGGATTTCCATAATCGAACTGCATAGTCTTTCATAGATTCAGATGCCTCTACTGAACTTTGAATAATTCTAGAAATATTATTTAATTCTTTGAATGGCATTACTGACTTTGGGACGGTTTCTATTAAATCATCAACATCATGAAATTTGGAGTCGAACATAAGGGCTTTTTGAATATCATTATTTTTGGGCGTTTCGATCGAAATTTCCATTAAAAATCTATCTTTTGCAGCTGAGGAAATTTCAAAAGTTTCTTCTTTTTCTATCCGGTTCCTATCTGCAAAAACTTGTAAGTGAGGAAATTCAAAATCTTTATTAAAAGCATTAATACTTCTCTCCGCCATAACCCTAAGCAAAAGTGAATGTACTTGAGGACGGGCACGATTAATCTCATTAAAGAAAAAGGTTGAAAGTGAACTGCCATGTCGAAGAACTGGTCCAGGATCCACCCTAGGCTTACCATCTTCCCCAATATATGTGTAGTAAATTAAATCCGTTGGCATTAAATCAACACTTCCCTCTATCCTCTCGTATGATCCACCTATTGCTCTTGCAACTGCTCTGAGTAAAGTGGTCTTGCCAACTCCAACATCTCCTTTGAGAAGAACATGACCACGAGAGAAAACTGAAATCGTAATCAAGTGAGCAGCTCTCTCTTGTCCAACGACTGCAGATTTGATAGCATCTTCGAACTTTTCTGCTTTTTTTAACCAATCAGCTAAAATATTTTCAGACATTCTGTTACCCTTAAATCAAAAAAATAACTATGTTAATAAAATGAATATCGCAAACCATACTATTAATAAATTTTTAAACTCCCTGTATTTTACATTTCAAACGTCTCTTTTTTTATTATTATTAGTGTCATTTGGTGCTCAAGCTAATGATTTTAATTCCCTAATTGCTCAATCAACAAATAAAAAGTTTGATACTGGTCAAAATCCAAAAGAGCAGATAACTAGAGCCGAAACATTACTCTTTTTAGACAATCATCTTTCACAGATTAAATCTTCTAAACAGTTTACATACAGTATTAAGTCTGAAGGTAAATTAGCCAAGTATCCAGAAGATAATATTAAAGTGTTTTTAGAGTTCAAGAATAAAATAGTTTCTGCTAACGCTGAGCTTGTATCTGGTAGGAGTGCGGATTATCTAAATATTGTAAAATTTCCTCAAAATAATCCCATCATCTTATATTTTCTAGAGAGGGATATTCTAGAAATGCAAAGATTAACCAAAGGCCAACCAAATTATTTCAGAAAACGTATAAGAACTGCACTTGCTGAGGGGCCAAAAGTAAAAAAAATAGAAAAAACTTTTAAAGGAAAAAAAATTCCTGCTTTAACTTTTTCCGTAAAACCTTATGCTACTGATCCACTTCGTTTTAGCCCTGGAAGAGAAAAATACAAACGATATAGTAAAAAAGTTTACACATTTGTTCTTTCCGACGAAGTGCCCGGCCATGTACTAGAAATCGTTACTGACATTCCTGTTAGAAATAACAAGAAACTCCTTTTGAAAGAAGTGCTCAGCTACAAAAGTTTCACAAATTTTGAAAAACCTTAAATTTTAAAGAGCAAAATCAAAATTTACTAAATTTTTATTTTGATTTCTTGTTTTTTACAGTTTCCTGAGTTGTTTTGGTCCCATCTTCAGATTTATTTGACTTAGGAAGTGCTTTCACTTCAAAGGTGGGATCCTTTTCACAAATGATCCGAAAAATTCTCGCCTCTTTAGAGTTTTGTTTGATGGCTGTCCAATCATCCTTTCCCTCAATATTTGCAACAGACAACCTGCCCTTTGACATAACGCCAGTGTGATGGTACTGAACAAAAATCCTATTTTTTGATTTAATACAATGATAGTCCATTTGTGTTGAGATGGATTGGGGTGGAAGACGCATAACGTCTCTGTAGTTCTGTAATTGCCAAATTCTACCAACATCTTCAGAAATTTCTACTGAGTCTCGATCTATAAAAAAAATAGATTTTTCTCCGACTTCAATTATTTCCCACCTTGATATCATTTCCGAAAAAACTGTTAACGGTAAATACGTCAAAACAGTCCAGAGGAGTAATGCAGGAATAATTTTATTTATAGATTTGAAAGACATATAATATTATCGGTACATGGAAGTTAAAACTTTATACCTTTATAACTTTATTTTACATTTATTAGTTAGTTTTTTTATGAATAAAAAAAATAAAAATCTTCTTCTTCCTTCTAAATCTGATGTAGAACCTTTATTAAATGCATTTAACAAAAGAAATTTAAATGAAGCAATAAAGATTGGAAAAAATCTGCTAGAAAAATACCCCAATGCTTTTTTTATCTGTAATGTTTTAGGCTCTTGTTATGCAAATTTAGGTCAAACTCAAGATTCCCTTGAATATTTTAGAAGAGCATATAACTTAGAACCCAAGATTCCGGAGTGTTGTAGCAATTTGGGTATGGCTTTACAGCAAATGCAAAAATTTGACGAAGCCTCTACGTATTTTGAAGAGGCGATTAAGCTTAAAAACGACATACCAGAAGTTCACTATAACTTTGCAGTATGTTTAGCAAAATCTAAAAAATTTGATTTGGCTAAACAAAGCTATCAAAAAGCAATAGAGTTAAAGCCTGAATTCACATTTGCTTACTACAACCTTGGATTGTTACTCTGGGAAACTAATGACCTTGAAAATGCGTTAATTACTTTACAAAAAGCGATTAAAGTGACTCCTAATAACCCTGAAATCCTTGCTAGTTTAGGTGCCGTCTATAAATCTATTGGTGACTTTAAAGCAGCAGAGAAAAGAACTCGAGAGGCTTTAAAGTTAAAAGAGGACCCAAAATTTAAATTTAATTTAGCTACAATTATGCGTGATCAGGGTTTATTGAATGATGCTAGACAACTTTATGAAGAGACAATTACACTTGATCAAAATTTTATCGAAGCTTATAACAATTTAGGAGAAGTCCTTAGAGATTTAGGTGAATCTCAGATAGCTGAGGAATACTTCGAAAAAGCAATATCTAAAAATAGTAAATTTTCCATGGCACATTATAATTTAGGCATTCTTTATCAAGATGCAAATAGTCTAAAAAAAGCTATTAAATTTTTTGAAAAAAGTGAGATCTATGATTGGCGGCAAAGAATTTGTTACTGTGCATATAAAAACAACCAACCAGAACTATTCAAAGAAATGTTTAATCAGCTAAATCTTTTTAAACATGATTCACCATTGATTGGCAGTATTGCCGCTCATTATTCTTTGAACAACAAAACAAAAAACTCCTATAAATTTTGCCCAGAACCATTCATTTATATAAAAAAAACCTCTATCACTTCTCTTGTAGAAAAAGAAAGCTCTTTCAGAAATGAACTAATCAATGACTTAAACAAAACTGAAATTGCTGAACGAAAACAAGGAAGGCTAGTCAACGGAATTCAGTCGGCCGGTAATTTATTGAAAAGGGATGAGCAATCATTTCGAACGCTTGCAGGACTTATTTTAGTGGAAATTGATAATTATTTAAACGGTTTTGAAAATTTTGATTGTGAATTCATAAATTCCTTCCCAAAAAAACCAGAATTTCAAAGTTCTTGGTATGTCAAAATGCAGAAATCAGGTCACCTCACCTCCCATATTCATGAAACAGGTTGGTTGAGTGGTGTTTTGTATATTCAATTGCCAAATAAAACCAAAACTCCAGAGGAGGGAACAATAGAATTTGGATTTGATGGAGATAACTATCCCGAGGGTTCAACACTGCCAACTGAGAGAATATCTTTAGAATTGGGAGATTTAATCTTGTTCCCCTCCTCCCTTTTTCATAGAACTTTGCCTTTTTACTCAGATGAAGAGCGAATTTGCATTGCCTTTGATATTTCTCCACCTAACTAATGATTAGGGAGCAACTAGATCTTCTGATAATTGTTGGACTTACATAAATTTCCAGCTTTCCATTTTTTTTGCTGAAAATTAAACTTTGTTTTTCCATATCATTACCTCTACAGTTATCACCAGCATAAATTGTAGTTTCATCCTCAGAACAAATAGTACGTTTGGCTCCAAGAGCTATAACTCTGCTTGGAATTTTCATCAAGGCTGAATTTGCGAAAAAGCTTCTTTGTACTTCGAGAACAAAATCATCAAGAGTACCACTAGAGTCAACACAGATATAATTTTCAGACTTGGTGAGAAAATTCGTACAGGAGGATATTAGCAAAAAAGAAAAACAAATAATAAAGATTCTCAAAGAAGTGTTAAATTGAGAA
>MDTB01121851.1_pt1 | contig 24188 bp, 27 predicted proteins | sample 811161 | NCBI WGS metagenome assembly MDTB01 (sample SAMN05326650, study PRJNA326480) | marine metagenome | isolation source: seawater | place: Mediterranean Sea | collected 2009
AGGAGGAGACCCGAAACAAACCTTAGAGGCCTTTTTAGCAACAGATTGTTGCAGTAATAAGAAGTCCTGCGGATCTTTTATGGACCTCAAACAACTAGAATTTGCTCAGGAATGCTGAGCATAGTGATTTTTGGTTAACTTATAGTACAATATCGACGATTATTTTTGGTATATTTAAGCTATGCGACTTTTTTGTTGGCTTTTCTGTATCGTTGTTTTAAGTGCTTGTTCAAAGCCCATTGATACGCTTCGCTCTTATGATCGTATTGCATTGGTGGCTGTAAAGTACGATCCCAATATTTATTACTTTCATCCTCACATGTGGGTTGATCCAACCCGTGTTTACGCTGAATTTACTGGTAAACCTGGGCAAAGTCAAATTCATGAAAATATGTTAAATGAGTTTTTGGTTGATATTATGTCTGATACCGTTGAACGAACCGATATTTCCATTGTACGTCCATTGAAACTTTTAAATACGTCATTAATGCAGACGCCAAGTATTATTTTATATGAATACCTTTTGGATCCCTATGATCCAATCGATATTAACAATCGGGTATTTATGGCCGGATTGGCTGAACGTTTAAATGTCAATGCCGTGTGTGAACTGACCATCTCTTTTGCTGTTCATTTGGACGAAAAAATGTTGTGGGAAGAATATAAGGATCCGTATGCTAAAACACTTAATGCCCATCGCATGCAAGTGAAACGCGGTCATGAAAGTAGTTTACTTAAAACAACCATTGGTTTGACAGTTGTTGATCGCTTGGGAAATACGGTCTACCAAGAATCACGTTACGTTGTCTCACATTCTGATACCATTGTTGTTGACGATCGTGACTTAAGTTTTGATGGTGGGATTTCACCAAAACTATTGCAAATGGGATTGAATGATTGGTTGGCTGATTGGCTTAATTATTTGCCAGATCTGCGATGAATAAAACATATGCTTTACCTCCTGAGTTAGGTTCACCAATTTTTGATCGAAATGTAAAGGGGAGGGTAAATATGTCAAATCAGCATATTTTTGCTTTAAAAACAGTTCTTGATGGACTAATGCGTCGTTACAGGGAACGGGTTCCAAATGTCAGTAAAATTGTCTCCAAGATGATTGAGCAAGGTATGGTTGATCATATGGACAATATTGTAAATGATCATATTGCTTTTCGTACATTGGGCGTTGCGCATTTAGGTATCCAATCGCTTGAGAAAATATTTATGGCTTATGGCTACACCCGTCAAGATTATTATCATTTTGAGCAGAAAAAATTAAATGCGTATTGGTATTCACCACCTGAAATTATTCCTAATTTGCCTCGTATTTTTATTAGTGAGTGTCGAGTTCATGATCTATCAACACCCATGCAAGCATTGATACAAAAATACGCTGGTAAAATTTCTCAAGACCCAGTGGATCAATTGGATCTTACAAACGGTGAGGTAGTGGATCAATTTTTGCATACTCGATTATGGGATCAACCCACTTGGGATGATTATAAACTGGCCAATGACGAAAGCGAGTATGTGTCTTGGGTTCTTAATAATCAATATTATTTAAATCATTTTACAATTTCTGTTCATGCTTTACCAACGGGCTATAATACGATTGAACAATTTAATGATTTTCTTGAATCCATTGGGATTCAACTCAATGACTCGGGTGGAAAAGTGAAAGTTAGTCACGATGGTAAGTTACGTCAAAGCGCTGCAGTTTCAAATACTGTTGATTTTCTTTTTCAAACCACTTCAGGGGATCCTGTACAAGCAACTGTGCCCGGTAGCTATGTTGAGTTTGCGGAACGCATTGATGGCCGAGATGGTTTTGATCCCGGTAATGCCAATAATATTTTTGAAAGTACGTATTCTGATCAAATTGACCGAACGTAATTTATTGCCAGGGTAAATAGATTTGATATTCTGTAAATTGAATTCCAATGTTTATCATCGGAGATTCAAAGGTTCCTGTTGGGTACTTTAAATAACCGGTATTTACTTCAACACCAAATGCTGGTGTAACATTGTAAATTAAGCCCACATGACCTTCTATCATGAAGCCGCCGCCTGCAGGTAAGCCACCACCGCCACCAGATCCAATAAATGCGCGTAAATTGATTGTGAAATGTTGATTGAGCGGGATTTCTTGCCCCAAGCCAAACGCAGCAAAACCATAGCCACCTCGTTCGCCGTTTACTGCTCCTGAAATTGCTAAGATAAATGCTTGATGTTTACTTAGGAATGTATCGAATTGATATCCAAACACTGATGCCAAACCTTTGTCCGTTTCCAAATATGTTTCATATAAAATGTGCTGTTTGATTTTTCGTTTTTTTAAGTTGGCTTCGTCATTTGGTGTTAATGGGGCCCCGAAAATGACAGTTGTTAAAATTAAAATAAATAAAATGGATCTCATTTTGTTTTCCTTTCTTTCAGTGACCACATGTTCACATTGATACTTGCACTAATGCTTAAACTTGAAATATCACCATTTACAAAATGCATGTACCCAATTTCTGACATAAAAAATACTTCGTTTGTGATGGCTTTGCCGATACCCAATGTTGGATGGACAATAAACCCGCCACCCTGTGGTGCGGCCCCGCCACCACCAGCGCCCGTAAAAAATCGAAAATCAAAAATAGTATCCCATAGTCCGGTATTCATGTAGCCTACAAAAACACCACCTTCTAAGTAACCAGACCGTTTGCCAAATAATGCGCCATATCCAGCTTCGCCCCAATACCAACAATTGTTTAAAAATTTACGATGTTTTGCACCATATAATTGAATTGATTCTGTATCGGAAATGTCATACCCTTTAAATTCAGTGGTAATAACGGATCGAAACTTTTCCATATGTTCGGAAAATGCCATAGTAGTATGGGTGAAACTTCCAATCATTAATGCAATTAAAAGAATTATTTTTGTTGGGGACATTGCTTGTAATTTATCCAAGTCTTGCTATTTTGTCAAAGATGAAATGGCCCTTTAATCTTGATTCGTGAGCGTAGAGTTGATACTATTTGTAAATGGTAACAAAAGAATCGCCAAATGCTATTATTGATTTATCGGATACGTCTAAACCATTGCGTTTGCCGTCTTGGTTAAAGCAATCAAAGACCAAAGCGAAGGCCACCAAAAAGTTATCTCACTGGTTAGAAAAAGAAGTGCCAAACTCAATTTGCCAAGAAGCACGGTGTCCCAATCGAGGGGAATGCTTTTCAAAAGGCGTATTAACGTTTCTTATTTTAGGTACTGTCTGTACTCGAAATTGTGCTTTCTGTAGCGTGCGGCACGGAAAACCAATGGCCCCTGACATTTCAGAATTGGATCAAATTCTTCATGCCATTAAAACGTTAAACTTAAGGTTCGTTGTTTTAACTTCACCGAACCGTGACGATCTACCTGATGGGGGTGCATTTCATTATGCAACCATTGTTTCTGAAATTCATCGGCATTATCCAAGCGTTAAGGTTGAGGTATTAATTCCAGACTTTCAAGGAAAAACAAAGGATATGGATATTGTTCTATCCTCAAAGCCTGAAGTTCTTAATCACAACATTGAAACAGTGCCTGAACTTTATAAAGGCATTCGAAAAGGCTCCCTTTATGGTCGTTCTTTGGATGTTTTAAGTTATGTCAAAGATAAATCTCCGAAAACATTAACCAAAACGGGAATTATGTTAGGACTCGGTGAAACTCATGATCAACTATTGCGAACATTTAATGATGTCGCTGAACGGAATGTTGATATTTTAACTTTGGGTCAATATTTAAAGCCAGGCAAAGATAATGCGCCGGTGAAAAAATATTATACGCCTGATGAATTTGAACAATATAAACAGCTCGCTGAAGCTGCGGGAATACGCTATGTATTTTCTGGTCCATTGGTTCGAAGTTCGTATTTAGCTGAACATGTCTTCGATGACGTAAAGATTTTAGACAAATGATTAATGCGCCTGCTTTCTTTGGCTTAATTTTAACATTGGCATATCTTTTGGGTGCTATTCCATTTGCGCTGATTGTGACTCGTTTAAAAGGTGTGGATTTAACTCAAGTTGGCTCCGGTAATTTTGGTGCAACGAATGTATATCGTGCGCTCGGAATTTGGTATGCTTTATTGGTGTTTTTTCTTGATGCACTTAAAGGTACATTTCCAGTTTGGTTGTCGATGCAAGTATTTCCAGGCGCCGAAATTGTTCATATTTTAATTGGTTTTACTGCTATCTTTGGTCATTCATTTAGTTTGTTTTTGGGGTTTAAAGGTGGGAAGGGTGTTGCAACAGCTGCGGGCGTTTTTGCAATTCTTACGCCAATCCCTTTTGGAATTACATTTGCTGTTGTTGCCGTTGTAATTGTTGCCACTAAAATGGTGTCGGTTGGTACGCTTACGGGGTGCTTGCTTTTGCCGATTTTGTTGGTTCAATTTGATGCTTCAACATTATTGGTTTATTTGGTGAGTTTGATTGCGTTTTTTATTGTGATTAAACACCGTGGAAATATTGCTCGACTGATAAAAGGTCAAGAAAACAAACTTAAATGACATCTGTTGGGGTCATTGGCGCTGGTGCTTGGGGGACGGTCATTGCAAATATTTTAGCTGAAAATGGGCATTCGGTTCGTCTGTGGTGTTATAAAGCCGAGATTGCAGATGGGATTCGTCAGGAACGTGTTCACCACCGTTTGCCTGGTGTTGAACTTTCTGATGCCATCAATGTTACATTATCATTTTCAGATGCTTTCGATGCAGACTATGTTGTGCTTGGCCTATCTTCAAGTCAACTTAAACTTTACGAATCAACGATTCCTTGGGACAAAATAACAGCCCCAATTGTTTTTTTAGCGAAAGGTATTATTGAACCGGAATGGTTTATTTCTGATTGGTTGTTAAAACGAGTGAACGTACCGATTGCGGTACTTTCTGGTCCAAATTTAGCGTTAGAAATTGGGCTCAAAAAACCTGCGGCAACTGTTGTCGCTTCTATTGATCAAGCGCTTTGTTTATCATTGCAACAGTTATTAAGTAATCATTATTTTCGAGTTTACACATCCGATGATCTCCGAGGTGTTCAATGTGGCGGCATATTTAAAAATGTATTTGCCATCGCAGCTGGTTGCATTGACGGTTTATCCTTGGGGGACAATGCAAAATCAGCTTTAATTACTCGTGGATTGGTTGAGCTAGAACGCTTGTTTGATTTTTTTGGTGCTAAAAAATCGACACTGTTGGGCTTGTCGGGATTGGGAGATCTGATTGCAACTTGTTCATCACAAAAATCACGCAATTGGCAATTGGGTTATGATGTTGTTACCCAACCGGATCGTCAGCTCTGGGAAGCATCAAATCGAGGACAAACGGAAGGCATTCGAACCATTAAACTGATGTATCAAATGATGATGGATGAATCGTTAAATTTACCGATAATGTTAGCAATTGGACGTTTGTTCAATGATCATTCAGTGTCACCACATCAAATTATTCAAGAATTAATGGAGAGAGGTTTAAAATCCGAGTTCGAACATTTGGTTTAAAACGTTTTATTGTTCTAAAAGTCATCAGCGACTTTTTGGCCATTAATGGCGCTTTGGTTTTGGCTTACATTATTAAATTTAAACTTCCGCAAATTTCATTGTATCTGCTGAATTTTCAGTATGGAGACATTCAACATCACGCACAAATAGAGCCTTATCTAAATTCACTTTGGATGATTACTGGTATTACTTTCTTATTTTTACTTGTTTTTAATGCATATCGTCCCACCCAAGGGATTTTACCAGAAATTGATGAGTTTATTAAATTAAGTAAAGTGATGTCATTTGTTGTGGTGACTTTGATTTTGTTTCAATTTTTTATCGAGGTTATGCCTGGTTCGCGAATGGTTGTTTTTTATTTTTGGATATTTTCAATTGTGTTGTTGGCGTTCTTTCGATTTTTTATTTTTCGCATGGAAGTATATTTTTTCAAAACGGGCCGTGGTGCTCGCCGATCGTTAATTCTTGGAACGTCTACTTTATCTCAAGATATTGCTGAACGAATGATTTTGTATCCAACCATGGGGTATTATTATGTTGGTCACCTTGATGACGCACAGCCGGCATTGGTTCACTTTCATCTGAAAGATCACTTTCAACTCTTGGGTACCGTTGACCAATTTGAAGCGATTTGCAAATCAGAGGTGATTGATTCAATTTTTCTAGTGAAACGTGATATTGGTCGTGCTCAATACCGTCAGCTGACTCAATTTGCTTTGCAAAACAATATTCAACTCAACGTTTTATCTGAACCAATTTTAGATACGCCTTTCATTGAGGTTGGTGCGTTTGATGGGATTTCGATGATTTCTACAATGCATTTAAATCGCCAATGGTTCCAACGTGTCTTAAAACGGGCGTTTGACATTTTGCTCAGCTTCTTGGGCTTACTTACTTTGTCGCCAGTGTTGCTGCTGATTGCGGCTTGGATTAAGTTGGTTTCACCCAAAGGACCCATTCTCTTTTCACAAGAACGGGTTGGTCAATTTTCTCGACCGTTTCAAATGCTAAAGTTTCGATCCATGATTCCGAATGCGGAAAAACATACGGGACCTGTTATGGTTAATGAAACCAATGAAACGCGATACATTAAAGGGGGTAAGTTTCTACGCCAATTTTCATTGGATGAACTTCCTCAATTATGGAATGTTTTTCTTGGTGAAATGAGTATTGTTGGCCCACGTCCAGAACGTCCGCATTTTGTGCAAGAGTTCTCTAAAAATGTCCCTTACTTTAATGAACGTCATGTTGTTCCTGTTGGAATTACAGGCTGGGCCCAGGTTAACGGTCGATCTGTTTTAACGCGGCGCCCAGAACATAAAGTCAAATACGATATTTATTATATAAATCATTGGTCGTTTTTATTTGATATTAAAATCTGTCTTCGTACTTTTTTAATTGTTTTACTTCGTGAGGAATCTTACTAATGCGATTGATGGTATTTGGAGGTGCATTTGACCCACTGCATAATGGGCATGTTGAAATTGTCGATCATCTGATTAACCGTGATGATGTGGATCGTTTGTGTTTGGTCCCCACCGGTGCGCCAGTATTTAAGCAAGCCATGACGTTCTCTGCGAAACAACGAATGGCCATGCTTCAGGCTGTTTTTGGTAGAACCTCAGGCATTGATATTAGTGATTATGAGCTTAAGAAAAAAGAACCTTCATTTATGATTGAAACACTGCGTTTCTTATTCCATCAGTATAGTATTTCTACATGCTCACTGGTGGTTGGTTACGATCAGTTTTTAGCGTTTTCTCGTTGGCATCGATTTCAAGATATTCTTAAAAGTACCCGATTGTTGGTTATTCCTCGAGACGGCTATGCTTTTAAGAATCAAATTATTCCAGATGCATTGCAACCTTACACTCATCAGATTGATTTTTTAGATATATTGCCAATGGGTGTTTCTTCAACAGATATTCGATCCATGTTGGTGGATCAGGTCCCAATAAATTTGTTGGTTCCTGATAAAGTTCTTTCGATCATTCAGTCAGATGAAGTAAAATAGCGGTATGACTTTAAAAAATGTGATCGTTATTGGGGCAACCGGTTTGGTTGGCCAACAGGTGGTTCAAGCGTTATGTGAGGATCAAAAAATTTCTAGTGTGATTTGTTTTGTTCGTCGACCCTTTGAATTTAGTCATCCAAAAGTAAACCTTCAAATGGTCAATTTTATGGATTTGGATAAGCACCAGGCGTTATTTGAAAATGTCGATGCTATTTTTTGTTGTATTGGCACTACCATGAAACAAGCGAAATCTCGTGAGCAATTTCAGATTGTTGATCATTATATTCCTAAAGTTGTTGCTCGAATTGCAAAAGATTATCAGGTCCCTTCCTATAGTTTGGTTTCAAGTGTTGGAGCAAAGGAAGCTTCACGCACATTTTATTTAAGTGTTAAAGGAAAAATTGAAAATGATCTTAAATCGATGGGGTTTAATCAGTTGCTCATTTATCGTCCGTCATTGCTTATTGGCCAGCGTTCGCCGGTGCGTATAACGGAAGTAGCTTTAAGTTTTGTGATGACAATGTTTTCAGTTGTTATTCCAAAAAGGTATCGTCCTACGGATTCTGGTGTTTTAGCCACTTTGATGGTTGAAAATAGTCATCGCCATTTGGATGGCATTCACACATTTGAGCCAGATATGATAACATAATCCTGTGTCAACGATTAACTTTAGTGCTAAAAATTTAGTTCAATCCCAATCGCCTAAAGCGCCATTTATTGTGATTTATGAGTCGGAGGATGATTTTTCAGCGGCCTATGCTGTCTTATCGAATATTGAGGAGCCAACCATTGTTGATCAGGTGGTATTGGATTCTCGTGACATTTCAAGTGACGTTGCTATTCGCTGGAATACTGACGGTGATCGTGCAGCGCTTTTAATTGATGAGCGTATTGTATTGGTTTTTGATTTTAAACAACACATTACACTAACTGATCGAATGGTTCCGTCTGTTGAAACATCCTGGATGCGCCAAGCGTTTGAATTTTCAACCAAGCTTGCCATTGAGTTTGGGATCGATCAATTTTTTAAACAACCCCAATTGGATCAGGCCATTGAAGTTTTGAAAACAGATGAAAACCATACCAATCGCCTGCTTTTTTATAAAGCACTGTTGACATCCAAATTGTTTGTACCAATTACAACTGCATCTCCGGATGATCCCAATGCATTGATTTACACTTTTCCAAACGATATTCAGGCTGATGTAGATGTCAGGGGGAACTTGGTGTGTTGTTTCTCAAATGCTGATACTTTTAAAGAGCAATTGGGCCAGCATGGCTTGACGTTTCAAAAAGTAGCGGCTGACTTTTTATGTTTTCAAGCACAATCTTTTCCTGATATTTTGGGCATTACTGTTACTTCTAATTCGGGACATACTGTGCTTTTAACTCGCAATGAGTTTAAGTTGTTGGCTCTAATTTCTCAGCCGCAACGACTTGATACAAAAACCTTACTAAAGGAATTAGGCAATGCTTTTTTTGATGATTGTTTTGATCAAAATCGAGCCACTGTAACGACGTATTATACGCAAGACCTTGTTCAAAAGCAATTGGTTCGTTCGGCATATTATTGTCAGCCCAGTGTTGATGGCGCATTGCCGCTTTTTTGTCTGGTTTTAAAATCAACTGCTGCTTCAGCGGCCTTAAATGACTTGGTTCAGCATTTAAAAAATTCAACATTGCATGATTTTTGTGATTGTCATGTCTTTAGTTTGAGTGATGTTGTTGCACAAGCGCTTGAACAATCAAAAAAAGCGCTCTAGGGTTAGTTACTGATGGATGGCTTTGAACCCTGTAAAGCTAAAAGCGCCTTCGATTCCCAATTCAATTCCCAAGCCTGATTTTTTTCTGCCACCAAAAGGAACTGCGATGTTTGAATGTACATTTTTGTTAATTGCGATGGTTCCACATTCTATGTTGGCTGTGCAATGGGCAATGATTTCTGTTGATTCGCTCCAAACGCTTGCCCCCAAACCAAAAGGGGTTTGATTTGCTTTTTGAATTGCACGGTCCAAAGAGTCAAATGAATCGCACACAGCAATTGGGCCAAATACTTCTTCATTGAGTAGTGGGTTTGCTGGGTGGCATGACTGTGCATCGATCACTTTGGCTGGAAAATAATGTCCCAATTGGTCATCACTTTCCTGTTCAAAAATAATTTGGTCTGATGTTAATGTTGCGTTTTCCAGTTGTGTTTCTAAATTTGTTTTGATGTCTTTTCTTGCTAGTGGTCCAATGGATGTTGTTTTATGGGTTGGATTTCCATACACGAAATGGTTTTGAAGCTTATGTTTAAATATATCAAGAGCATCATTGTAAATATCGTTATGTATTAAAATGCGTTTAGCTGCAATACAGACTTGGCCAGTATTTGTAAAACGGGCCTTGATGGCATGTTCGATGGCCAATTCAAGAGGTGCGTCTTTAAAAATTATAAATGGATCAGACCCACCAAGTTCTAAGACACATGGTTTAAGTTCGTGTGCGGCTAAACTTCCAACGCGTTGGCCAGCCCTTAAACTCCCTGTCAACGATACACCTGCAATCAATGGGTGTTGAATTAGTTTTTCTGTATTGTCATTGGTTGGAATGCAAACATCAACAATTTTAGGGGATATTTCATCGAAATACTTGGTTATTTGATTGGCGATCCGAACAGTATTAAATGCTGGTTTTATGAGTGCTGTGTTTCCAACAGCGAGGGTTGGTATGAGATAGCGAATGATCTGCCAAAGTGGGTAGTTCCAAGGCAGTATTCCCAAAATAATGCCAAGAGGTTCACGAATGCCGTTGGGTGTAGTTTTTTGAATTTGAATGGTTTCTGAATGATTTCCATAAAATTCACAGCATTCAATGCATTTTTTAACTTCATTAAGTGCTTCGTTAATGGGTTTTCCCATATCGGTACTAATGAGTATTGCTAATTCTTCCAAATGTTGTGATAATTTTTGTGCAATGTGCGAACACATTTGTTTTATTTGTGTTGGTGTGGCTTTTTTCCATTCATTAAACCCTCGATTCAATCGGTCACATTTTTGCTGGATGGCGGCGATGTCTTCATACGCCATTGATTCCATTGTTTCCATTGAATAAGGATTAATAATTTTAAAACTTGGCATACACTTATTGTATAATAATTTTATGAAAAACCTACCTACGCTGCATATTAATACTGGAATTATGCGTTCAAATCTTGCGCGTATTCAAAAAAAACTGGCCGTGATGTCAGTTGACCTTCGACCACACGTAAAAACCATTCATGATCCTGCGCTGTCCTCCGTGTTGACTGATTTAGGCATCGATAAAATTAGTGTATCTAACATTGATATGCTGCAAGCTTTTGTTGTTAATGGTTGGCAGGATATTTGCTTGGCATTTCCTTTTTCAATGCAATGGCTTGATGATGTGAATCATTTAATAACCGATTTTCCTGATTTAAAATTAACACTTTATGTGGATCATTTGGATCAATGTCATGCACTAAGGAAACTGAAAAAAGCGGTTCAGGTTTGTGTTGAAATTGATTCTGGTCACCAGCGTTCAGGTTTTCATTGGAAGCATGAATCTAGAGTGCTTGATTGTATTAAAATGCTGAGTGATTCTGAACATGAATTTGCAGGTTTAACATCTCATTTTGGTTTTTTGTATCAATGCTTGGATAAAGATGAAATTTTGGCTGAATCCATGAATCCAATGATGAAATTGTTGCAATTAAAAGAACATTTGGAAGTTGAACTTTCTCAGTCTATTCCAGTAATTATTGGTGATACTCCATCACTTTATGCGATGGATTATTTTGATCAAATTTCTGAAATACGAGCGGGTAATTTTCAGTTTAATGACCTTATGATGCATCAGAAAGGGCTGTGTTCAACAAATGATTTGGCTTGTGTGATTGAGGCGGTTGTTGTTAGTAAATATGATGAAGACTCACGTTTTGTTTTGCACTGTGGAAGTGTTCATTTATCGAAAGATGCGGTTGACCACCCCCACATAAAATATGGTTGGATTGCTAAAAAACAAGGGGCGTGGTTTAAGGCACCTTTTGTGGATACTTGGATTGATCAATTGTCTCAGGAACATGCCGTTGTTAAAACAAAACCGGATGTGTTAAAAAACATTAAAATTGGTGATACGGTATTTGTCTTACCTGCGCATGCTTGTTTGACCATGGATGCTATGCATCATAAACAGCGCGTTCATTTTGTGAACTTGTGATTCGTTTTTTACTCTTTTACTTTTACGCCATTATTTACCGGGTCATTCGTATGTTTTTTCGTGATGAACTTACCGGCGATACCAACTATTTGTCTTCGCCTTTACTGACTATTCGGAAAATTTTGGGACATCCTGTTTTAGGAAAACAGTGGGCATTTGTTGATATTGGTTGTGGAGAGGGACTCGTTGGTTTATTTGTGCGATTGATTTTACGAAAATCTGTGATTCTACACGATCAGCAAACCCACTTTTTAGCCATGATACGTTTCTTTTGTCGTTTATTTTTTGTTAATCGTGTTCGCTGTCAACCTGTATTTGATAAGGACTATCCTGCGCCAAGTGTTTTTTTATGTGTATGGACTTCTTGGTCTGACAAGAATCGTGAAGATGTTGTTTATCAGTTGTCATCGGTTGTCCCTAAAGGAAGTTTTTTAATAACAGTGAGCCATGGCTTGATTCATCCAGCCTTTATTGAACTTAATAAATCATCCGAAATGTTTGCATGGGGTCGAGCTAGCGTATATTATTACAAGCATGCTTGAACTTCTGCATTTAAAAAACGTTGTTCTCGTAAAGGACATGCAAATTGATTTTTCCGATGGGTTTAACGTCTTAACCGGTGAAACGGGAGCTGGAAAATCGATTATTATAAAATCATTGGAACTTTTGGCGGGTGCCCAAGCCAGTGAGTCAGTCATACATCCTGAAGAGTCCGTTGCGTTTATAGAGGCTACTTTTTATATGAAAGACCCACCGGCAGCAATCCGTGAGTATTTTGATGATCAACGCTTGGTGGTTAGTCGCCGTATTTTTCGAGGTCGCCCAACCATCAATAAATTAAATTACGAGTCTGTATCGCTGAAGATTGTTAAAGCGGTCATGGCTCATTTGATATTTTTAACCGCTCAACATCAAGTTTTGGAATTAATGGACTCCACCAATCACATGGGGATGTATGACGAGTTTATTGGCAACGAAATGAAAATGCTACAGGCGGCTTATTCACTTGAGTTTAAGACCTATCGAAAATTAAAACAGCAATTTGATAAACGTGATCAAAGCAATTCCGTCATAAAAGCAGAACTAAATGATTTGCAGCTTATGAGTGATGATATTCATGACCAGAACTTTACAGTAGAAGAGGAGATTGAATTATTATCACAACAAAAACAATGCAACGACTTAAATGAGCGTCGACAATTGATTGGCCAGGCGCTTGGGATGGCAAATGATGCGATAAGTTCAGTTGGTAATCTTGATAAAGCGCTTTTAATGTTAAGCCAATTATCTGATAAACCGGTTTCTTTTGATGGGATGAATGTTCTTGAAGAACTGAATCAGTTGGTGCAAACGATTACTAACGAACGTCTTGAAGTTGAATATTTGGAGTCAATTGACATTGATGAAGTCAATGCACGCTTGCATCATATTTTTCAATACCGTTCGAAATACCGTGTAAATTCGTTGCCTGAACTGCTAGACCTTCAACAGAAAGCCAATGAGCGTTTGGCTGAAATTAAAGATACCTTATTAACCAAGGATCATTTGGAAAAAGACCTCTTGGATCAGGCAAAGAAAGTGGCAGCACTTGCGGAAGAATTAACCAACCTTCGTAAAAAGCATATGTCGACATTTCAATATGTTGTTACAAATCAGTTGAAACAATTGGGCATGTTACATGCTCAATTTAAACTTGATTTTGAAAAATTGTCTGATTTTTCAGACCATGGTTGGGATCTGATTTCTTTTATGTTTTCCGCAAATCCAAATATGCCAGCACAACCGTTAAAAAATTGTGCTTCTGGTGGTGAAATGTCTCGAATTATGTTGGCACTTCTTGTCACAAATAATGGGGTTTTGCGCCAACCATTGGTTGTATTTGATGAAATTGATGTTGGTATTGGTGGTATTACTGCGAATTATATAGGTACAGCTTTAGAGAAAATGGCCGCGCATTTGCAATTAATTGTTGTGACACATTTGCCTCAAATTGCACGTTGCGCTAAGCAGCATTTTAAAATATTAAAAACTATAAAAAATAATGAAAGTTGTGTTAGTATACATTTATTAAATAAAAAGGATGTTTCAGTAGAGCTTCAGCGTATGGTTGGTGGCGATATTGTTGCTTCACTTATAAAGTAGAAAAATTATGTGCGGTATAGTTGGTTATGTTGGCGAAAGAAATATTTTATCTGTTCTTGTTGTTGGTCTTGAGCGCTTAAGTTATCGTGGATACGACTCTGCAGGTGTTGCTGTTGTTTCTGATGAAGAAATCAGCTCCTGGAAAAAACCGGGCAAGGTTCATGTACTTGCTAAAGAATTAGAGCCTATAAGTATTGATGGTAATGTTGGTGTTGGGCATACCCGTTGGGCAACCCATGGAATTCCAAACGAAGTTAATTCGCACCCACATTTCGATGCCAAACAACGTTTTTGCATTGTTCATAATGGAATTATTGAAAACTACTTGCAACTTAAATCTGAATTGATTGACGAGGGTTTTCTATTTCGCTCTCAAACAGATAGTGAAGCGATTGTCCATTTAATTGATAAATATTACAATGGGTCACTTCTTGATGCGGTTCAAAAAACTATTGCACGCTTGGAAGGGTCTTTTGCAATTTGCGCCGTTTCGGCATTTGATTCTAGTTGCATGGTGGTTGCACGAAAAAATAGTCCCCTTATTATTGGTGTCGGAAAAAATGAGAACTATGTTTCTTCTGATGTAAATGCCTTAATTCCACATACAAAAAAAGTCATTTATTTGGAAGAAAATTCTATTGCTAGAATTTGTCAGAAAGAAATTCATGTGTATGATTTTGAGGGTCAAAAGAAGCAGTTTGCCATCGATAAAGTTCACTGGTCATCTGAAAAATCTGAAAAGTTAGGGTACGACTACTTTATGCAGAAAGAGATTTTTGAACAACCTCAAGTTGTTCGTAATATTTTAAATACTTACATTAAAGGTGATGAAATTGTTTTTCCAAATTTAAAGTTTAATGAAGATGAGCTTGTCAATATGAATCGATTCATTATTCAAGCTTGTGGGACTTCTTGGCATTCGGGATTGATTGGAAAGTATCTGATTGAAGATTTAGCTCGCGTTCCGACTGAAGTCGATATTTCATCAGAGTTTCGCTATCGGCGATTACTCAGTAGTTCCAATGAGATTGTTGTTGCGATTTCACAATCTGGAGAAACGGCGGATACACTCGCTTGTATTCTTGAAGCAAAAAGTAAGTTTTTCTCTATTTTATCTTTTGTTAATGTGGAGGGTAGTTCAATTGATCGGGAATCTGACGGTGTTATTTATACAAATGCAGGTCCAGAAATCGGTGTTGCCAGTACTAAAAACTATATAGGTCAATTGTTGACCATTTACCTTTTTTCATTGTATTTGGGACGTATTCGAAAAACCATTTCGGATGATAGTTATATGGACCATTTGAGTCAGATTCGTAAACTTCCGCTACAGATTGAGCAAGTTTTAAATCAAGATAAACAAATTGAAGCCATGGTGTCACGCTATTTTGATTCCAAAAGTTTTATCTTTATTGGTCGGGGACTGAATTACCCAACGGCACTTGAAGGTGCATTAAAGCTCAAAGAAATTTCATATATTCATGCCACTGGTTATCCAGCGGGTGAGTTGAAGCATGGTCCAATTGCGTTAATTGATGATGATTTACCTGTTGTTTGTCTTGCGCCTAAAACATCAACCTATGAAAAAATGATGTCCAATATTCAGGAAGTGAAGGCCAGGGGTGGTCGTTTTATTTTGATTGCAACTGAGGGGGATGAAACTGTTAAAGATTTATCTGACGATATTATATTTATTCCTCAGTGTTCTGAAGAACTATCGCCATTGTTATCTGTTATTCCGCTTCAACAAATGTCCTATCATATCGCTTTGAAGCTCGGGTGTGATGTTGATCAGCCCCGAAATTTAGCTAAAAGTGTGACGGTTGAATAAGCTTCTTTGATCACCTTTTAAAGTTTTAAAAATGGCATATTTTCATTTAATTTTGGCGATTATTTTCGAAGTTACTGGGACTTTAATGCTGCCTGCAACAAAAAGTTTTACAAAGCTTCTGCCGACACTTTTTTTATTTATTTCTTATGGTGTTTCTTTTTATTTTTTAGCACTTGTTTCTCAAAAACTACCGCTTGCTATAATTTCTGCGACATGGGCGGGGATGGGCGTTTTTTTAATTGCTGTATTTAGCTACTTTATTTATAAACAACCGTTACAGTGGCAGGCCGTGGTTGGGCTTTGTTTAATCGTAATTGGTGTTGCTATTGTAAATTCGTTTAAAGTGGAATTATGATCGATGAATAAGTTGTATGATTCATTGATTCTTATTGGTTTTATGGGTGTTGGTAAGTCGACGGTTGCAAGGTTATTATCGGAACAACTTTCATTACGATTGGTTGATTTGGATCATCTAATTAATGAAACTCACGGCGAAATCTTTGATTTAATTAATGAATTTGGTGAAGCTCATTTTAGAATCTTGGAATATGATATGTTCCAAAAGTGCATGGATCATTCAAAATGCGTCATTGCAACTGGTGGTGGTATTGTTACGCATTCACCTTCTTTTGATCTGATCTCAAAACAACCTGCTGTTATTTGGTTAAAGGCTTCTTTTCAAACAGTTCAAAATCGAATTCAAGGGGATGTTAATAATCAGCGCCCATTGGCTGACGATCAGCTGCTTGAACGATTTAAATTTCGTCAAAATATTTATCAGCAATGTGCAACGTTGGCGATTGATGTGGATGGTTTGACACCACAAGAAGTTGCAGAATCAATCATTAATCGTTATCGTTAAATTATGACTGTTGCAAGTTCACTAAAAACTTATTATATAAATATTGCGCCAGATAAGAAATTTCCAATCATTTTTGGTGAAAATGCTTATTTATCCATCGATCAAAAAGATTTGGGGGATGCTACACGCGGCTTAATTGTAACAAACCAAACGGTATATCATATTCTGGCTGATTTTTTTATAAAGCTTGAAGACCATTTATCAATTGATATTGAAGTTTTTGTTTTAGAAGATGGCGAGTCACATAAATCACTTGAAAGTGTCTCTAAGATTCTTGATGCATGCATCGACCATGATATGGGAAGAAAAGATGTCATTATTGCAATCGGTGGTGGTGTTGTCGGTGATATGGCTGGTTTTGCTGCTTCTATTTATTTGCGCGGTATTGGTTTGATTCAAATTCCAACAAGTTTGCTTGCTCAGGTTGATGCAGCCATCGGTGGAAAAACAGGTGTGAATCACGATCAAGGTAAAAATTTGATCGGTACATTTTATCAGCCGATTAAGACGATTATCGATCCAGTACTGTTAACGACGTTATCACAGGAAAACATGCAAGAAGGTTTGGCAGAAATCATCAAATATGGGGTAATCATGGACAAGCCGTTATTTTGGTATATTGAACAACACCTGGTTGCCATTAAAACCTTTTCTTATGTCGATTGTCCCGATGTGTGGCATTTTCTAATTGAAAAATCGATTCAAAATAAAGCGTTGGTTGTTTCTCAAGATGAAAAAGAATCTCAATTTAGAGAAATCTTAAATTTTGGTCATACCATTGCGCATGCGATAGAATCTGTTTTTAAATATTCGGGAGTTTCTCATGGCCAAGCCGTTGCCATGGGTATGGTCGTTGAATCTATTCTTGCTTTTGATTTGCGTCATTTATCAGAAGGGAACTTGACTCGAATTAAATCGTTGATTGAATCATTTGATTATGATTTAACGCTTGAATCGATTAAAGAAGATCAATTTATAGCCGCATTAAAACGTGATAAAAAAAACCGTAAAGGCAATGTTCGATTTATTTTTCCCACCGATATTGGGCAGACAAAGTCCATTTCTGGGGTTACGAATGATGCAATATTTAGTGCCATTACAGATCTATTTGGAGATATTTTAAAATGAAAAAAGTGATTGTTATTCATGGGCCGAATTTAAATTTATTGGGACAACGTGATCATTCTCATTATGGGTCTCTAACACTTGATGAAATTAATGCGAAAATCCTTAATTATTCAAAAGACAATCACGTTGATTGTGATATTTTTCAGTTTAATTCTGAATTGGATATTATCAATCAAATTCAGATGTCCCAAACCGTTGACGGGATTATTATCAATCCTGCAGCTTATACACATACAAGCATTGCTATTCGTGATGCGATTGAAGCGATTTCGCCACCGGTTGTAGAGGTTCATATTAGTAATGTTCATGCTCGAGAAGAATTTCGACAACGATCTATTACAGCACCTGTTTGTAAAGGTCAAATTTTGGGATTTGGTTGGACCGGTTATTTACTTGCACTTAACTATTTCATTTTTGATTATTAATTTTTATGGGTTTGACGCAAGACCTCAATAAAATCTTTGATCATTGTTATGAATCGATTGATGATTTGGTTCAAAAACGACAACAGCCAATCAATTATGATTGGTTAATTGCTTCGAATACAGGAACGTTTTATCCGGATTACTTTACAGTGGATACCGTTGGTCGCACTTTTTTTGAACGTTCGTTTAATCGGTTATGTTCCAATCGTTTTGGTCAGTTCAGCATGTCTTATAAAGTTATTGCTCGATTTGTTCATTTATTTTACGGTTTGCCATTCTTTAATAACGATTCACATTGTGACTGGTTATTATCTCGTTTAAAATCGATGCCAAATCGAATGACAAAATGGTCGCTGGTTGAGTTTTTTTTATTTATGGAACGCTGGATGGCACACGTTTTTTCTGAAGAGTTGATGATGTTTAAAGATGTTAAAGCAGATCTTAATGCATCTGCATTAGCGATTATCTTAACCATCGATATTGATGACATTAATCATGCGGCGCTTTTAGGTTCCCTTAGTTCAGCATGTTATTCAAATTGGTTTGATATTGTGGTTCCTGATTTAAATGATCGAAAACAACAAATTCTTAATAGACTGCATTCATTTGTATCTATTCAAGACGTATTGCCAGTTGATCCTCAAATACTGACGTATTTAACTGAAGAATCTCGCAATATCTTATATGAAGTTGATAATTCTGGTGAAATTATATTTGATTTGGTTTTAATTACGAAGTTATTACGTATGGGACATCACATCACGATTGTTGGTAAATATTCACCGATTTTAAATGATGCAACAGTGTCAGATATTTTGGATTTAATTAAAAGTAACACTTGTTTTACATTTTTAAAACATCAGCTTGAAATTGGCAATTTAATGGTTATTGCTGCGAATGACTTTCCCATGGTTGGTAAATATTTGCCATTGGTTACCGATGAGTACCAAAACCATTTCCAGGCTTGTGATTTGGTTTGGTTGAAAGGGCAAGCCAATTTTCAAACAATGCCTGTTATCAATCATGGTTTGTTCCGTCACTCGGTTCGATATCATAAACCAATCGTTTTAAACTTTATTGCAAAAACACCAATAGTTAACTACTGTTTGTCGCAGTCTTCAGTAGGGAAAGTAACACTAGGAGATCCTTTAATTTGCTTAGTTTAAGCAAAAATCATATTGAATGTAGACTTTGCCAAAATCCATGATGTATTGGATTTTTTCGACCATCCTTAAATGATCAAACCGCTCAACAGATTGTTCAATAATTGCTTTTAAGTCATTTTCATTCATGTAGAGCCTCCCGTTTCTTTTTATATACCCACTTGTTTGGAGATTTAAACATCGAAAATGATAATTTTTTAATCAAAACTTGAAACTCATATTTTTGATCATGTATTGTTATTATTATGAAGACATCGGCGGATTTAATTCCTTTGATTCAAAAAAAGTCAGCACAAATTCCAATTTATATTGCAAGCCAAATGGCAGAAAAGGGTTTGAAAGGGTTATCTCCTTCACATGCCGAAATTTTATATTATCTTTTACGAGAAGGATCTCTTAAAATGTCGACCATTTCAAATCGAATTAATAAAGATAAATCAACAGTGACAGCTCTTGTTAATAAATTAATTCGACAGGGTTATGTTAAACGTGAACGCTCAACTAAAGATTCCAGAATATACTTTATCATGTTAACTGATGAAGGCGAGCGCTTGCGACCTGTTTTTAATGATATTTCTGAGAGTTTAGTGGCTCAATTCTTTAAGCCGTTTTCGAAGAAAGAGTTATACACCATGCATGACCTTCTTTCAAAAATTCAAGTGGCGTAATTGGGTTTTTTAGCTTCCATAAATGGCTTCATCAAAGCGGTTGTTGACCCAATCAAATGTTTCATTGCGATAATCCAGCCACGAACTCCATTCTGACAACGCTACTCGAATAATCGCGTGAACATGTGGAATCACTGATCTTCTTGAACTTATGGTTTGATTGGCGATATTTTCAAGTTTATCTACTGAAATAAAAGTGATGTTGTTAAGCTTTTCACACGCTGGGTCAACACAGCGTGGTACGCTTACATCTACAACTATTTTTTGTGTTTTGAAGTGCTTAAAATGATCAGCTGTTAAAATATATTCTGCCGAATGGATGCCAATGTAAATTGAGTCAAATTGATTCAACTCTTTTTTTATTGATGCAAATGGAAGTACGGTCAAATTTGGGTAAACTTCAGCAAGTTTTTCAGCTTTACTCATGGTTCGATTTGAAATTGACAAGTTTTCGTGGCCCATTGCAGTTAATTTTGCTAAAGCACGTTGAATCATTACACCTGCACCAATAAGCAATAATGGCTTTTTTGTAAAACTTGGGTCAATTTCACGAATGGCCTCGATTGCAATTGAACTTATTGAATGAGCACCTTTTGAAATTCCAGTTACAGAACGTGCTTCTTTGCCTGTTCCGATTACTAGTTGAAATAGTTTGTTTAAATAACGTCCAGTGGCCCCAAACTCCATTGCGGTTTGATAGCCTTCTTTGATTTGAGATAATATTTCGTTCTCACCAAGAACCATCGATTTTAATCCACAACTCACTTCAAATAGATGGCTTAGTGCCGCATAATTTTTGTAAATTTTTGCATGTTCTTTTAGTATGGATTTGGATACTTTTGTTTTTTGTTTAATTTTTTCAAATAGTAGTTCAATGGCTTTATTTGAATCAGGTGATATGAAAACCCATTCGGTGCGATTGCATGTCGAAATAATTACCATTTCTTCAAAAAATAATGTGTCAACGGTTGTTGATAAATACATTGTCGTATCATCCTTGTTGCATGAACAGTTTTCTAAAATTTCAATGGGTGTGGATACAAAATTTAGACTTACTATTGTAATATTCATCTTACTAATTTTATTTTATTTTTAACTATCATTCAATGTTATTGCTTATTATGATTACCTTTCATTTTATAAAATTCACATGTTTTGACTATTTATTTCTTTTTTAAGGAGTTTCATTTGTAAATTATGAAATTATCTGCATTCATCAATCGATATTTTATGACAGGATTGGAGCGTGATGATGCAACAGACAAAATATTTAGTGAAAAAATTTCCTTCTACGGTAATTATTTCAGTCGATCAGTCTAACTTAAAACCAGTGAAAGGGGCGTTAACTGATTTAATTCATACCTTTTTTTGGGATAACTGGGATTTGTATTTCTCTATGGGGCGTTTAAATGCCCTGATTCAAAGTTATTGTAATGATGATGTTTCTTTTGATCATGTTCGGGATGCGATTTTGACCCTTTCCCTCAAAGATCAAAAGCGACTTTTTGATTTAAAGCCTGTCGTTGATCAGATTAACGACCAATTACCATTTATTGCTAGGGATTGGGAATGTACCATTTTATTTCGGTCTATTTCAAAAACTGATCTTCAAAACTTTGTTGATCGTGCCAATGTCCTTTTTGACATTTTAATTTTATGGTAAAACTTCTTAAAAGTGAGTGAACCTAATTATGGTTTTAATTTGTAACCGGTTCTAAAGATCCATATAACAGTAATAATTCCGATAAATAAAAATGAAAAAATTACACTTAAGCTGATCCATAATGGAAGGTCTGATTGTCCATAAAAACTCCAGCGAAATCCACTAATTAAATAAACGACTGGATTTAATAGGGATACTTTTTGCCAAAATGGCGGTAGCATTTTTAGTGAGTAAAAACTACCACCAAGAAAACTGAGTGGCGTGATCACCAATAGTGGGACAATTTGCAGTTTTTCAAAATCATCCGCCCAAATGCCGATGATAAAGCCAAATAAACTAAATGTCAGGGAAGTTAAAAATAAGAAAAAGGCCATCATTAGCGGGTGTTCGACCTGAAAAGGTACAAAAAAAGTTGCTGTAATTAGAATTAAACTTCCTAAAATAATTGATTTTGTGGTTGCTGCACCAACATAACCGCATATGATGTCCAGTGTTGACATTGGTGTGGAAAGAATTTCATAAATGGTGCCTGTAAACTTGGGAAAGTAGATTCCAAATGATGCATTTGCTAAACTTTGTGTTAGTACCGATAGCATAATTAAACCTGGGACGATAAATGACCCATAACTGATGCCATCAATTTCTTGAATGGAGGATCCTATTGCGGATCCGAAAACAATAAAATAAAGCGATGTTGAAATTACTGGTGATGCTAGGCTTTGCCCCAGTGTTCGCCACATTCGTGCCATTTCAAATGCATACAAAGCATAAATTGCTCTTAAATTCATTGGTTAACAAGCTCCACAAAAATGTCTTCTAAGCTGCTTTGCTTGGTTTGGATGTCGGTATATACTATGCCTTCTTTTTTCAGGATATCTAAAATATTGCTTATTTTATTATCTTCTTTTTTTGAATCGTAATGATAATATAATGTTCCATTTCTCATTTCTAGTCCTTGTTTTTTTAGGCTTTCAGGTAATTTTTCTAGTGGTGCTGACAGTTCAATTTCCATCATTTTTTTGCCGAGTTTTTTTATTAATACATTTTTTTCTTCAACCATGATTAATTCCCCATTTCGAATGATACCTATTCGATCCGCCATTTCTTCAGCTTCTTCAATGTAATGTGTTGTCAAAATGATAGTTACACCGCTTTGTCGCAATTTACGAACCGTTGCCCACATGTCTTTTCTTAACTCAACGTCGACACCTGCTGAGGGCTCGTCTAGAAATAATATGTTCGGTTCATGTGACAGCGCTTTTGCAATCATTACGCGTCGTTTCATTCCGCCGGATAATTGTCGTAGTTGCGCATTTCGTTTCTCCCAGAGTGAGAGTGTTTTTAATATGTCTTCGATTTTTTTAGGGTTTTTTTTCAAACCAAATAAACCACGACTCAATGAAACCGTATTCCATACCGTTTCAAACATGTTCGTTGTTAATTCCTGGGGAACCAGTCCAATTTCTTTGCGTGCTTCTTTGGATTTTTTTACATTATCAAAGCCATTAATCAAAATTTTCCCGTCACTGATCTGAACAAGCCCACAAATCATTCCAATTAGGGTTGTTTTTCCGGCACCATTTGGACCTAATAAAGCTAAAATTTCATTTTCTTTAATTTCAAGCGACATGGATTTGGTTGCTTGAAATCCATTGTCATATGTTTTTGATACATTTTGGATTGAAATTATGGACACTTGTTTAGTTTATCATGATTTTTAAAATTTCTATTATTTTATGCTAATTTAAATCGAGGTGGTTCTTCATGTCTGATATGTTTTTCGCCTTATTCTAATTTTGTTTAAATATTAAAACTTTCGCCGCACCCGCATTTATTTTTTTCATTGGGATTGATGAATCGAAACTCACTGCTTAATTCAGAATCTTCATAATGCATTTCTGTACCAACAATTTGAAGGAATGATTTTGGCTCTACTGCAAATTGAACGCCGTCTTGCTGATAAATTTCATTTGCAAATTTGTTGAGGTCCTTCGAATACAGATAGCTCATTTTATAGCTATAACCATTGCAACCACGTCGATTAACGCCAAGTAAAATTCCAATTGCCTTTTCTTTTTTGGTCAGTAAATGATTGATTTGTTTTATTGCTGATGGCGCAAGCTTTAGTGGCGCTTTATTGTTAAATCGAGCGTGCTTTGTAACGTAAGATGTTTGATTGTTTTTTCTCAATACAGAGGTGCTTATTGTTCTAACTATTTTTAGCAAAAGAGCTCCTTATACTTTTATTGGGCGCTTTCGTTTATTATAATGTATTTAATTTTTTTATTGGTCATGTTTCGGTATTTTTCATCAAATACTGAATGCTTGGAAGTAGGGTTTGACGATGGCCATAACCATAAATCAAATACACAATATCTTTTGTATGAAATGCGGAGTGTAGTTCAGAAAGTATGTTTCGATCTCGAATCAGACCATGTTCAAGTGGTACCCTTCGTATTGCACCAGCAGCTTCGTTATCCAATAGTTCCGATTTTGGTTTTCCAGGAATATGTTGTGGAACTACGTCCTTGGGTGTCATTAG
>MDTB01098794.1_pt1 | contig 24180 bp, 16 predicted proteins | sample 811161 | NCBI WGS metagenome assembly MDTB01 (sample SAMN05326650, study PRJNA326480) | marine metagenome | isolation source: seawater | place: Mediterranean Sea | collected 2009
AAGTATTTAACGGTTCTTTGAACCTTTATAAATTATTTCAATTTTCTCAAGATATTGAGTTGATCTTTAACGGTGGAAAATGTGATGATTTAACGTATCAATTATTTGATTTTTTGCAATTGATTCAACCCAATTTAACTAAGAAATACGCTGATTTTTATCGAATTACATCGGCTTTAAGTATTAATAATCAAGCTCGACTATATTCGAAGTTTATACAGCTATTATCTGGAAAATTCCATTTGGATTTTAAAAAAGACGATTCAAGTATTCGAGAGTCATTTAAAACTGAAATTTTAAGTATTCTTAATCATGAATCATTATTTTTAGTGAGTCATAATATTGTGGATTTTTTCTTTAGTGAATTATTGCCTGATATTTCCAAGTGTTATTCAGAAAAAAATTTATTTGTGTCTCATTATCGATTATTAGCATTATTAGATTCCATTTTATCAATTGATGTACATGAAATCACCACCGTTAAACAGATCGGTGATATTTTAGGCCACTATCAGGAATTAATGTCATCATCTCGATTTATCGATTCAGCAAACGAGACAGATGCATTGAAACGATTAAATGAAATAACGGCTTATTTAGATGTAGATAAAATGCAGGGTAAATTTAATGCGTCTTATACGGATCGAAGATTTATTAATAAATTACTTGAGTTATTAAACTCAATTTTAGTTGCTGGACGGACATATTATTCTTCGGATCAGAAACCGTCTAAGATTGGATGGGAATTTGGTTTTGATTATATTCGTTGTTTACCTCCTCCAAATGCAACTGAAAAAAAGACGACACAAATTCTAAATGAAGTGGCTTCCTTAAAGGTTGTTAATTCATTATCATGGCTTTTATCCCCATTTTATTGGTTGTTTAAACGACCTTTTAATGATTATTCAAAATATCAATTGGCTGTAGTAATTTCGTATTCTTTTAACTTTAGTTGGTTGTTTCCATTTATGCCATTAATTACACCAACAGATATCGATCGAATGGACCAAGCCATATTTACGTCCGGGGCTTTTTATAAACCTAATGTTGAAATGCCTGTTTTGGATTTAAATTTGTTTGAGGCGTCGTTTTTAAATCAAAAGCATATTTTTTCAAAAACACAGTCTGTGAATTCAATTGAACATGGGGTTCAATTATTGTTTTATATTATCTTCAGTTTAATTAAGTTTGCTCATGATAGGACAGATTCCAATGTTTTGTTTAAAAGTAAGTTTTCAAAGTTTGACAATCAAACGGAACTTTTTAGGTCTCAATTAAATAAATTGCAACTATTGGATTCAAAACCTTCTTTTTCTTTCTTGTCAGTGCCGTCACGTATTGTTAACTATTGTCGGCAATTTTTATTTCCTGTCAATCATCAAAAGCCATTGCCAACATTACCCATTGAAAGTATTAGAGTCACTGGCCCTCGTGAAATTCGGTTTCGATTTAAACAAGATATTGCTGGAAATGATCCAAAGTTTGTGTCTTTGCGGTCAATATCTAGTTATTATGAGCTTGGTGTACATAGTGATTTTCATGCACTTAAAGGAAGTACTTCTGATGTTATATTTGGATTGCCAGCGTCTTATGCAACTTGTTTTACAAAGAAAATCGAATGGTTAAGGGATTCAGCCGAGATGCTATGGGTAATCGTTCATTTGCGTGAATCGTCTGAATTTTCTGATTGGGCAGCTGTTTTTCCAGATTATATAAAAGAAGATCGTTGGGATTTTTATAAGTTGAAGCCTTTATTAGATACGGCATGTGATGAAGGTTATATTGATCCAATTCGTGAATTATTTAAAAATCTTGTCGATATGCCCGATATTGAGACGATTACTTATGAAGATTATCAGCTGAAATTAGATTCTCCACAAGTGAATTCGATGCTTTATGGACTCGCTAAACAACTGTGGAAGCCTGGACTGTTGGGGTCCATTTACATGATTGAATCAATATTTCAATTTATAAAATATACATTTCAAATGGAGCGAAAAGATCCGTTCATATTGCCTCAGCTGACTATTTTAGAGTCTGAGGCGTATCAAACATTTTTATTAGATAAGCGTACGGGATCAAGACGTGCCATGACATATTTGAGTTATTTTGAAGATTCAAGAACAAAAAAGTTTGTCTATGAACGATTTGAACTTAAACAACCAGTTGATCAGGCTTATGATAAGAACTATAACAATAAGTTTTTTGATTGGATGCGGGATTTTCTTAAAAATCATAGTGCTGATCTTATGTTTACTAATATGAATTTAGCTATTGAAAGTGGTGTTTCTGAGTATTTTCGTTTAAAAGAAATTAATACACCTTCCAAACAGATTTTTTTAGGACTTTTTGAATCATTAGTTCAAGTTAACGATCAATTAAAAGTTTTGTATGATCAACTATTAGACTCTGAAGACGAGTTAAATTTATTGAAGAAAAAACAAAAAGTTGAAGCTTTTTGTAATGGAATCCCACCGGATTTAGTTCAAATTTTAAAAGATACGTTTATTTACCAGATGGAAATGGATGATAATGTAAGTTAGGTAAAGGTAATTTTATGTATATTTTATTTGTCTCGGCATTATCACTTATACTCTTTCTTTGTTTTGTGTCTGTTTATTTGATGCAAAAAAGTCGTGTTTCGATTTGTTATTTATTAATGAATGTTTCGATTTTCTTTTACATTTTATCTATTTTTTCTGTGTTATTTTCAGCCGATATTATCTATTTTCGATTTATTTTTGCATTTGGAAATTTAAGTGTTCTTATGATTTATGTTTTGCTAAAAGAAATGGCGAATATGAAGTATCGATGGCTTGATAAATTATATTTGTTTGGCTCTGGTCTGTTCTCTTTATTGGCTATTTCAACCTCATGGGTTGTTGAATCTGTTCAAGAGACGCTTGTTGAAACATCACTTGTTCGACCCTTGCTGTATGAATTAAATTATGGCCGTCTCTATTATGGCATTATTTTAATGATTTTATTTTTGATTTTAAAAGGAGCGTTTGAAGCGGTTCGTTATTATCGTAATGTTGATCATAAACTTCCTATTATTTACTCTTGGGGCTCAATTGCAGCATTTTTAATATTGTCAATTTTGTCAAATGCGATCTACCCCATGTTATTTGGCAGTTCAAAATATAGTTTTTTGGTTGTTTTTTGGACATTGATACTTTCAGTTGGTAATTTTATTGCCATTATTAAATATCAATATTTAAATGTTCGTTTGGTTTTTTCAAAATCGTTGTGGTTTTTATTTTTTTGGGCGGCACTATTTTCATTTCTTTTTTGCATTGGTATGTTTTTTTATGCCAAATTATTAGTTAATTCTGTGATTGGGATTATTTCTGGTTTACTCTTTTTTGTTTTGATTTATAACTCGATTCGTGAAATTTTAGATGAATTATTAACGTCAGTTTTAGGTGGTGTTAACAATGACATTAATCAAGTTTATTTGGACTTATCGAAAGAATTACTAAATGCGAAATCATTAACTCATATTTTTATTGCGATGAATAAATTTATTGATTTTATGGAAGCTGATCAATGGTATGGTTCATTAACAACTTATCAGGGGGAATATTTAAAATCCGATTTGAACCAACCTCAGGAGATTTATCATGTCATTGAATCTAAGATATATGCGATGGAAGGTCAGATTCAAATTAAAGTCGAAAATAATTATGCTATTTTAATGCTTAAATTAATTCGAGAGCATCATGTTTATGGTTGGTTTTATGTTCGATTTCCAATTTATAAATATAGTTTACTTCGTCGACATCGTAAACGATTAATGACGATTAATGGTCTTTGTATTAATTCTATTCAACTTATTTTTTCGTATGATAATATTAATCACAAAATTAAGCATTTAACAAACGCAAATGAATTTGTATCACGCTTATCTTTAACATCGGTTAACACAATTTCCACTATGATTTTAAATCAGTTAAAACAAACGTTTGGTTTTGATCATGTTATTTTGCCCCAGTTTTCTCATTATGGCATGGAGTGGTCGTCTTCAACGGTTTACGTTCCTGAAGATATTCGCGATCTTATTTATGCCATTGAAATACCGAATATGTTTAAATTCCCGTATGATCCAATTTGTTTTAAAATGACGGATTATGATGCTTCGAATCAGTTAGTTAAGGTTTGTGAGTATTATGAAAGCGATGAGTGTTATTTGTTGCCAATCGTGCAAGATGATTTGTTGGTAGGGTATTACATGGGGTTCTCTAAACAAAAAAATAATTTAGTCGATATGAATTTGTTAAGCATTATTAATAAGCAAATTTCTACGATTTTATATCGTTCTATTGTTAATAATAAAATTGCCACTACGAAGCATTTCTATCAAGAGATTATCGATTACTTGTCGTCTATTATTGTTGTACTTAATGAGAATTTTGAAATTCAATTTAGTAATAAAAACTTCAAGACGTTTTTTAGCAAAAACTATGCTAGCTTTAATGAGCTTATTTATGATTATCCAAGTTTAGAAATTATTAATAAAATTATTGATTTTTCAGATACTGAATTAACAATTCAGATTAAAAAACAACATTTTAAGGTGTCATTAAAACATTTAATGGATAATAATATTATTGTGCTTTTAACGAATGTGACTGATTTAGTAAAAATTCAACATTCAATTTCAAAGTCTTCTAAATTGCGTGGTATGGGTACATTTGTTGCTGGCGTTGCTCATGAAATTAAAAATCCTTTAGTTGCAGTTAAAACTTTTACACAACTTATTTCAAAAGACTGGACCAATGATGATATTCGTTCAAAATGCCAGCAGATTGTATTGCCGCAATTGCACCGAATCAATAATTTATCACAATCTCTAAACTACTTTGGTAAAACTGAAAAAAATAGTTTTGAACCGACAAATTTATCCCAACTTATTTACGAAACTCAAGAATTGTTGCGAGGGAATCAACAATTTAATTCCTCTATTCAAATTAAGTTAGATATTGAGCCTAATGTGATGGTTTTTGCTAATGCACAGATGTTGATTCAGGTACTTTTAAACCTGTCATTGAATGCAATTGATGCCGTTAAAGGTGCCTCACATCCGACCATTAAATTTCATTTATTCACCGATTCAACAACCAAAGTTATTCTTGATTTTAATGATAATGGGACTGGTATAGGTGCTGCGGATGTTCAACATTTGTTTGATCCTTTTTTTACGACCAAGGATTCAGGAACAGGTTTGGGTTTAAGTATTGTTCATCAAATTATTTCAGATCATCAAGGATCTATTTCGTTACATAATACTGATGACTCTGGCACTACGTTTCGTCTAGTCTTACCAAAATTATTGCGACCTAAAAAAATTCTGGAGTTTTCGCATGATTATTAATTTAGGAATTTTGTATACCATTGTTTCTATTTATTTAATTAAAGACCTTTTTTCAACAAATCGCTTTGCCAATCAAGCCTCAGCAGTTGTTTCCTTTACCGCATTGTTGTGGTGGCTTGTTAATTGTTCGAGTTATTTTAAGCCTTACATGCTTGAGGCGTCATCTTCTATTGCTGTTGGTGCCATCTATTTTATTTATTTATTGAGTTTTGATTCATTAAACTCTCTTAATTTAACGGTGCGGCGAGTTATTGCTAATCTTATCTTTTTTTGTTGGCTCTTTTTTCTTTTTCAAGCGCTTTATATATTTTTATTTAATCGTTTATTTGTCGATTTTTTATTTTTAAAATCAATTATTTTTGGGCTTATCTTTTTTATAATGGCGTTGTATTTGAAATATTTAAAAATCTCTATTATTCCGTCTCTTTGGCAGCGCATAGGGTTAGAGTGGGGGTTTATTTTAACGTATTTATTTATTCATATTTATTTGTTTTTTTTCCAACATAGTTACGATACGTCTCTTCGATTTTATTTTTTTTATATTTTGTATTTTCTTTTCTATGGCCCTTATTTTATTCGATATCCGTTAAGGACATTTCGATTGTATATTCATTCCTTCTTTTTTACGCTTTTGTTTCTTTTGTTCGGGTTTGTTTATGTCTATTCTTATCAGTTTATTTTATTTCCTGCATTGGAAGTGCCGTTTCAATGGTTCTATTATTTTCTTAGCCCTATTTTTTTAGTTCTTTTTTTCTATACATTTGATCGCTTTGCTAACCTGATTAATCAAAAATCTCCATTTTCTGTGATTGATTTTTCTCAATTTACAATTTTTGTTGACTTATTAAAAAGTATTTCAAAGCGAAATGATTTAAAACAATTACTGTCCAACTACTCTATTTTTAAATCAACGCAATACTCTATTCATCTTTGGAATCTCCATGATGATAAACGTTGTTATCCTATTACCTCACTTACACCAGTTTTGGACAATGAAATTGTTTTATTTTTACAATACAAAGAAGTTGTTTATGTCCATGATCTTGATATGTTATTGATTCAATATTCTCAAACGCCATTCCAATCGAATGTTCGACTATTGTATAACTTTATGCAAACGTATTCGTTGATTAAAATCTCATTGCTTCAAAAATCACGAGAAATGGTTGGGGTGTTTGCTTTGTCATTTAAGGATTCTCGTAAAGAGATTTTGAGTTTTGATCGCCAACAATTTCAACTTTTAGAAAATGTACTAAGTAATACACTGTGCAATACAAATTCTGTTTTACGGCTTTTAAATCATCAAAAGATATTAGAACATATTAATATTGCCAGTTCGAAATTTAATGTATCGATTGATGATGAAACTTATTATGCTATTATTCGTAAAACTTTAATAAAGATTATTCCCGAAATTAAATTTTATTTTTTATTAAAATATGATCCTGACTCACAATTTTATAAGCGTTCATTCTTGTTAACCAAAGACTATGAACAACAAACCATGAAGATTCACGCTAATGTGATTGAATCTGCATTAAAAGATAATATGTATGTAAAATATTCACTGACTCAATCCGATACGCCTACTGAATTTCAGCATGTGATGACAAATATAGGTGTTAATCATTTGTTGCTTATTCGATTAAGTGAATCGAGTGGTAGTTCAATTTTTGTTTTGTTTTTTAATTCAAACATAGATATTTTAGATTATCGTATTTCTTTCTGTCAGATGTTCTTAAGGCAATCTGATATTTTTTACCAGTATCAGGCCAATTGTGAAGAGTTGAATCGGTTACAATTATTTTTAAAACGGCTTCTTGATCAATTGCCGACCGGTATTTTAATTACAAATACTAATTTTGAGTTAAAATATATTAACTCAAAAATGAATGATCAACTCGATAAAGATTTGATTAATTATCCCAATAAAGATATTCGTGAGTTAGGTGTTTTGGTTGAGATTATTGATGCGATTGATCATGTTACGGGTTCTGAATCTGATTACGTTAAAAAGGTTGAATTACCGTTAAACCAAAAAAATGAATTGTATCTTTTATCATCGTTTAAAGTTCTTCAAGATCAAGAGCCCAGTATTATTGTTGTATTAACCAATATTCAGCAATCAAAAGAGTTAATTGATCAAATGAATCAAACCAACCGCTTGGCAATGATGAGTAAAATCGCTAAGGGTATTTCTTATGAATTAAGTAAGCCCGTTGACCAATTAATAAATGGTGTTGAACAAATTGAGTCACGCTGGAGTGAAATGGATTTTCAGGATTATTTCTCAACTGATATTGTTCCTCAAGTTGATCGAATTAATTTATTGTGCCAATCCTTATTGCGATTAAGTCGATCCAATACAGAATCATTGGTTGAGGTATTTTTGCCTGATTTGTTGGATCAAGTGCTTCGCTTAATTGCTGGTGATTTGCGTTACACTACGCAAAAGTTTTATGTTGGTGTTTTAGATCGGCAATGGATTATTGTTGATCAAGTTATGGCGATTCAAGTTTTAATGAATCTAATGATATTTTGTTTAAAATCGCTGGCTTCAGAAGATAGCCGATTATCACTGGATATTGTTATTGCTGATAATAATATGCTAAGTATTAAAATTGGTATTAAACATTTTATAAATGGTAGTTTTTCTAATGAAGATGATATGAAAGATCAGCTAGAACTCTCGATTGTTAATCAAATTGTGATGAATCAAAATGGTCAGTTTGATATCTTTTGTGAACATCAACTGGCCTCATTTCATATTATGTTGCCGATTAAAAAGTTAAGTGTTGCAACTTCTTCTTCTTCTTAGTTTTAGGTCGCTTAAATTGGTTAAGCTGTTTCTGTAATTTTGCGATTGTATGACTGACTTAGTGATTCAAATTGTCGCATGCGGTCTTTTTTGGTTGTATTTGTTGTTTTTAGGTTTTGTGAAGCGTAGTGCATAATTTTTTCTTTGTTTTTTGAACTAAAATATAGGGTTGATAAATAATAAGCATCCAGCTGTTTTTTTGATTGAGTTTTGTTATTTGATTTAGATTCATATGCCTTGTTTTTCATTTGTAAATTAGTAGCATCAATTAACGATTTTGGCGCTTCAGAGTAAATGGGATCATTTTGTGAATCTTTTATATTTTCTATATACGCTTGAATCGTAGCGCTTGCTAAAACAATACTTTTTGGCTTAATGAGTGTTAGATCTTTATCAAGTTGTTGTTTATATGTATTTTCAAATGTTCGTTTAAGTTTGTCGAGTTGACTTTTTATTGATGGGTGATTTAATACTTGGCAATGCTGGATAATATTTATGCATTGTAAAATTTTTAACTTGGCACCTTTGTCGCTCAAAAGACCACTCATGATTTGATGAATTAATGATTGAATTAAGTGATCTACAAAACGGACAAGTTTCTTTAGTTCTTGCATTTCTTCGATTTTTAATACGTTTATTACGCGGTCAATGTCATCAAATAATTTTGATTTGCTTAACTCATCTAGATGGTTAATCTGTGCCATTCAATCCTCCGATAGATAATATTTTGGGAATACTTATGTTATCGGTAACAATGAAATGTCACTTTATTATTTTTTGCCGCCACCAATATAACGAATGATTTCAATTGAATCGTTATCCTTAATTTCGGTTTTTTTAAACTTTTCTTTTGCTAAAATTGTTCCATTATATTCAATAATAATTAAATTTGGGTTTAAGTTTTTAAGTTTAATTAGTGACTGAATTGAACTTAACTTCTCTATTGAGGTTTGGACGCCATTTAAAGAAAAGGTTATTTTACCCATCGGATTCGATTGAATGGCCAATAGATAAACAGAGCTTCTCCAATAAGGTCAGATTTAGGAACAAATCCCCAAACTCTCGAATCAGCTGAATTTGGCCGGTTATCGCCAAGCATAAAAAAATGACCGTCAGGAATGGTTTGTTTTTTTAGGTTTGAAAAATCTCGCCGTATAGTTACACCCGGAATAATTAAAATTTTATCATTAATATAGACCATCCCTCGTCTTATCTCGATGGTTTCATTAGGAAATCCAATCAGTCGTTTTACATATTGTTTTTTGTCTTTATAGGGTGAATCAAAAAGTACGATATCTCCACGACTTGGTTCGTTAAATTTGTAGATTAATTTATTCACAATTAATCGATCAGCTTGATTGTTTTGTGATGCTGATTTAAGTGTAGGAATCATTGAGCCGGAGAAAACAAGCGATGATTGAACTACAAATTGACGTAGGATCATCGCAATAATAAAGGCGCCAAGTAGTGTTTCAAACCATTCAAGTGTTGCTCCTAACTTTGGATTTTGTTTTTTATAATTTAATTTAAAATCTTTCCAACGTTTTAAAATGGTATTGATATAAGACATCATGTACGTCAGAATATCATTAAGATGATTATTTTGGAATAAATTATGAAATTGAACTTTTCGAAATACCACGGTTGTGGAAATGACTTTATTTGTACTGATTTAAGGAACGCTAATTATGCTGATATTGTACCATTGGCGATTCAATTGTGTCGGCGTGGGTATAGTATTGGTGCCGATGGCTTTATTGTTGTTATGGATTCATCCGTTGCTGATTATAAAATGTTAATTATTAATGCTGATGGTACAATTCCAGAAATGTGTGGTAATGGATTACGCTGCTTTGTGTCATTTCTTATTCACCAAGGCATAACTGGCAAAAAGAAACTCAATATTGAAACAGATGCCGGTATTATTCCTGCAACGATTATTTCAGATAAGGGGCCCTTAATGATGGTTAATGTTGATTTAGGAACAGCTGCTTATGGTTTAACATTACCAAAACATGACTTCAATTTTGATTTGTCCAACACAGCTGACTATGCTATCAATGTTGCTGATCAAATGTTACAATTTGTTCCAGTTTCAGTTGGTAATCCTCATGCTGTTTTTTTTGTTCCTGATGTTGATGCCGTTGATTTAGATGTTCTTGGCCCTTTGATTGAACATCATTCATTTTTTCCTAATCGTGTTAATGTCGAGTTTATTGATGTTCAGTCCCCAACGTTAATTAAAATGCGTGTTTGGGAGCGAGGCGTTGGTGAGACGAATGCTTGTGGTACGGGTGCATGTGCGAGTGTTGTTGCTGCTGTAATGACTAAACATTGTGATCAAAATGTTGTTGTTGATTTAAAGGGGGGGCGGCTTGAAATTTCATTTGATTCTGAAAGTTTATCGATTCAAATGCTAGGTCCTAGTGAATTTGTGTTTTCTTCACAAATTAATGTTTGAATTAACTATGAATATTCGTTAATCTAATGGTGTTATTGGTTTAAATTTTTTAGGAGTGATAATGATTAAAATCGCTGTAATTTGGAGTTTTTTAATTATCCAAATCATGTCAATCACTGGCTTGGACGTGATGACGATGGTTCAAACAGAAACTCAAAAAAAGAGTACTCGAAAAGCTGTTGTTGATATGAAAATTTATGATGAAGAAAATCGTGAGCGTTTACGTTTTTTTAACTACTGGACCAAGTTTAAAGAAACACGTGAAGATAGCTTAATTAAGTTTTTTCGACCTAAAAATGTTAAAGGGACATCGTTACTTACAAATTCTGATAAAAAAAAGGATTTAAAAAATCAGTGGGTTTACCTTCCAGCGTTTAAGTCTGTGAAACGATTAAGCTCTTCTGATAAAAATAAAAGTTTCATGGGAAGTGACTTTACCTATTCTGATATTGCAGGTCGAAAACTTAGCCAAGACCTTCACAAATTAATTAAAGAAACGGATCGGTACTTTTATATTGAAAGTACGCCTAAAAATATGGATGAATCGATTTATTCTAAAATTCGATATGTCATTAGTAAAAAATACAATGTTGTTATCAAGGCGATTTTTTATAATCTCGATGGTAAAAAATTAAAAACATTATCAAACTCTAAAATTTCGATTGTTAATGATGTTAATGTTGTTATGTCCTCTGAAATGATTAATCATATTACAAATGGTAAAACATTGCTTAATGTTAAATCAATCGATGTTGGCATTGTTATTAAGGATGATTTTTTATCAATTAAAGGCTTAAAATCTCAGTAAGATGAGATTCCTTTTTCTCTTTTTATTTATTCCAATCTTTATTTTTGGTGACCAGGATGATTGGGGCGACGTTGCTGATTTAGAAGTGATTAATATTGAGTATAATGATAAGCAATCTTTTTCAGAATATTGGGATAAACATTTTTTTGGATTTGTTGCAGGTACTTATTCACAGGGTACAAACCATTCACGCAATGCATCTGAGTTTAAATTAGGGTTTTCTGAACATTTTAATAATTTTAAGGTTGTACTTGAAGGTTCATATCGACGGAATTCAATATTAACAAAGTATGATTTGGTGCAAGGGGTATCTATTATTGAGTCTGACGATGCTTTTTTAAATTATAGTTCAGTCTCTATTCGCCAAGCATTTTTTGACTTTTATCCTATTAAAAATCTAACAATATCTGTTGGTAAACAGCTTAATGTTTGGGGGCAGATGGATGTTTTTTCACCCGTAGATTTCTTTTTGCCGATTGATTTTAGCCCGATGGGATTTTCCTTAAATAAAGCCGATAATCGATTGCCTCAAAATACTGCTAAGCTTTTATATTATCCGATACCAAATTTGGAAATTGGGGCTTATTTTTTTCCAACATTTGAGGAAAATGATTTATATAAATCACTTAATTTTTCTTCGTATTTTACAACATATAAAAATCAAAAGTATTATATGCAAAAAGTTATTCCCACTGGCAGAGATGAGATTTCTTCGGCAGGTCGAATTACTTGGTATTCCTCTTTTTTAACAACATCAATGACATATTATGATGGATTTAATCATGCTTTACCTGTATTTCGTAAGAAATATATTGGTGAAGATGGTGGTGATCATTTTTATCAAAATGAATATGGTTATTATTCGAAGCGTGGGGTGGGGCTTGAATTAAGTGTTCCAGCGGGAAAATTAAATTTTAAAGCAGAGGCCACATTAGCTGAAGACTTTTCTCAAATTGATGCCTCTCAATTAGATGATCAGCAATTGGTCGACGCAATAAATTTATATAATGATGGTTATGATACGGTTCCTGTATACCGTGCAATTTATTCAGTTGGTATTGATTCTAATTCTGAAGATTGGTTTTATAACTTTTATTTAATCAGTGTTCGCTATTATAAGAACCCACAAATGAACTCTTTTTGGAATGCTTATGAATCTATTTATGGTGCATATCAATTTGGAGGGATTCCTATTTTTCCATCAATAAATATTGGCCGTTATCTTGGGGAAAATAAAAAAGGTACGTTTGGGATTGCGTTAGGTTATTTTACTGGATCCATGGGATTATTTATTTATACTTCCAATGAGTTTAACGAATCGTTATCTTGGGCATTTTCGGTTGATGCTGGGATTAGTTCGTCTGAGCTTTCCTTATACATGAATTCGTTTGATTCAAATGCTTTTTCAAGCGGTGAGTATCGTCAATATAAGTTTATTGAACCGAAGGTGACCTATGGTATGAGGTATAAACTTTAATGTCGTTTCGCGTTGTAAAGTTTATCATAACAATTGCAATTCTAGTATTTTCTTTGTTGCTTTATAAATCGTTTGCGTTTCTCGAGTTTAATAATGATCATTGGTTACCCGAACAAAATGTTTATCAGGAAGACTTAAATTATTTGGAAAAGGAATTTCAGCCTGGTTTTGGTTGTGTACTTGTCGTTGAATTTTCAGACTCTTTTTTTTCAAATAAAAATATAGCGTTTTTAAAACGACTGATTAATAAAATTGAAGATATTGATTATATTTTTAAGGTTAATTCACCATTAGATGCCACTGTGATTATTAATAAAGACGATATGCTTACGATTCAAACATATGAAGAAGCCTTAGTTGATGGCAATATTACATCCATTAAAGAGTATCAAACGCTTTTTAAAGCGAGCCCATACTATGGAAAATTAATTTCAAAAGATCATCAACGTGTTTCGATAAGTTTGTCGATTGATAAGAAAAATGATGGGTCTGATTTAATGCGGCGTGTTTCAGCTGTCGAAGACATTCAATCGCTTTTACAAACATTTCCAGATGATGTGACTGGGTTTATGTCTGGTGATGCTGCGATTTATTATGAAATGGATTCTTCTACAAGGAGCAACCTACTATATTTATTGCCGCTTGCGTTTATTTTATTGATATTGGTGGCTTGGCTCTTCTTAAAACAAATCCGTTCAGTTTTAATTGTTGTTATTCCAACGCTAATCAATTTGGGATTGGTGCCTATTTTTATTGTTCTACTTGGGCATTATATTACAATTATCAATGTCACTTTATTTATTTTGGTTCTTGTTATTACAGTTGCTGATGGCATTCATATGCTTAACTATTGGGAACATTACAAGTTAAAGCAGTCTCAACATCCAATTGCGGATACTATTCGTGCGACATGGTTACCATGTTTTATAACGTCAATAACAACGGCGGTTGGATTTGGTAGTTTTGTAACTAGTTCTATTATTCCTTTAAATCAATATGGAATGCAGGCATTTTTTGTCATGGTATTTTCTTATATCATTGTAATGACGGGAGTGCCATTTTTATTACGACTTATTCCACCTAAGGTGCGATCAATTGATGATGTTCTCTTGTTTCCAAAATTTATTTCTTTTTTAATAAAGTTGATTACGAATCGTACTAAATTGATTACATTAGGTACACTAATTTTAACATTGATAATTTCACAATTTTTATGGTTCGCACAAACTGAAACTAGTTTTATTTCTGTATTTTTTAACAACAGTCATCCCGTTCGCCAGAATGTTCAGTTGGTTGATGATCATTTGGCCGGAAGTGGGCGATTAGATGTTATATTACGTGCTAAGACACCGGACGCATTTAAATCAATAGATACGTTTCAAGATTTACGACAACGTGTTGATTTTGCTTTAGAATACCCGCTGATTAAAAGTGCGCATGATATTTCTATTCCAGTTAAAATGATTCATAAAGGGTTTGGCAACGGGCAATCAGTTTACCCAAAGTCAGATGTTGAGCTAGAGCAAGAGTTATTATTTCTGGAGTTTTCTCGAGGTGAAACAAAAACAGATGTTTTGAGCTCTGTTGTTGATTTTAATTATCAAAATACGCGAATTGAATTTTTTACTGATCAGTTGCCGACATCAAAAATAGAAGACCTTATTGATTATCTTAATAATGTTTTTTCAGATATTTCTTTTGCGAAGCCTGCGATTACAGGCTCTCAATTTTTGTCGTATGTTTTGGGTAAATATGTTTTACAGTCCCAGTTTATAACTGTTCTAATTACATTATCTTTTGTTTGGATTCTATTTGTCGCTCTTTTTGGAATAAAGTTAGGGACAGTTGGAATGTTTCCTAATATCATTACGATGTTAATAACGTTAAGCCTTTTACCAATTACTAACACCCCTTTTGATTTTGCGACAGTATTGATTTCAAGTGTAACGTTGGGGCTTTGTGTAGACGATACGATTCATTGGCTTCATTATTTTGAATTATGTCGGAAAGATGGTGATGATATTCCTGCCATTCAGACATCCCGTATGATGTTTAAGCCGTTATTTTTAACATCGATTATTTTAGGCATTGGATTTGGGGCATTGGGGTTTGCGAATTTAGTTATATTAAAAAAGTTTGGTTTGTTTACAATGTTTGCCATTGGTCTTGCTTTTTTATCTGATATTCTTATATTACCTGCGATTATTCGTTATTTTAAACTTACAAAATAATTTTATTGATCATTTAAGTTGATCTATTTTTGATGCCAAAATAAAATCTGATCGACTTAATCCATTACGTGCATGGGTGTATATCTTTAATTCTACTTCACCCCATGTAAATGAAATATTGGGATGATGGTTTTCTTGTTCAGCAATTGCGGCTACTTTATTTGAATAATTTAACGCATCTAAAAAATTTTTGAATCGCAATTTTTGGTATAAATGGTGATTATCGACGATTTCCCAATGTGGATCTAGTTCGTCTTTTAATTCGATTAATTCAATTGATGTTAACATTGGCGTATCTTTTGTGCATGGGATACACGTTTCTTGGTGAAGTTTTTTCATGACTACATATTATACATTAAAATCCATCACTTTTTATTTTTTTATGGTATATTCTTCTCATGGCAGTTATTTTGTTTGGCTATTATGGCTATGATAACGCGGGTGATGAGAAACTATTAGACGAAACTGTGCGATTGATTAAGGCCGTGTCATTAAAACAGCCATTTTGGGTTGCATCTGGCCCCTGTTCAATTCCTTTTCCATCCTTTTCTCGATGGAATATTTTTCTTTGGATTTTTTATTTGCTGCGATCTCGATCACTTATATTTGGTGGTGGCAGTGTATTTCAGTCACAAACTTCGTTTTTTTCGTTGCTATATTATTTGGTTATTGTTCGAATGGCAACACTATTTAATTGTCAGGTTATTTTACTGAGTCATGGATGGGGTCCATTTAAAACAAAAACTCATGAGCGGTTTGCACGTTCTATTTTATCTCAATCAAATGTTAGGCGGTCTTGGCGTGATGGTTTAGCTAAGGAGAGCTTTTCAAAAAATGATGATCCAATATTTTCTGATCTGACTTTTTTTTCCAAGCGAACAGCCAATGCCATGATCAATAATCGTTCACGTCAGTGTATTGGTCTTTCTGATATTGATCCAAGTTTGAAGTCGATTATTTCTAATTTAAATTTACCATACCCAATTGTTAATATCATAAACCAGCCTGATAGTTCTAATGTACCTAATGACGCCCTTTTATTAAGTGATATTTGGGATGATTGTTCTTCATTTCATGTTGTGATTACACAACGTTACCATACTGCAATATGGGCATCTAAATTTGGGTTACCATGGTTAGCTGTAAGTGATGATCCTAAATTGATTGCGTTAGCTTCTTCAGCGAATCAACCAATCACTTCTATTCACCATCCACAACTTTCTGAGCAACTTATTCAGTTTATTCAAGATAATTCAATCGATGGTCCGGATCAATCGTTGCTCGAATGGTACGATTCATTATATGACCAGCGTCAGGATGTGCTAGGATGGCTGAATGATACATTATGATCTTAATGGTTGTTCAGTAGCCGTCGAGCGATCTGAAATTTTAGCTGAAATGCAACGTTTTATACAAACGAAGCATTCTTTTTTACCTGTTACTACATTAAATGTCACCATGTTTTCTGAGTATAATCGGATGGATACGTTATTTAACTGGTTAAAAAAACAGGCGTTATTTACCCCGGATGGTGTTAGTATTTCGATTATGATTTTTATGCGCTATTTTCGTTGGGTGAACCGATATCCTGGCATTGAGATGGTTCATGATCTACTCTCCGAGTTTGATGGCTTACGGGTTGCTTTTATTGGTGCAAGACAGGATCGATTGAATCTTGCATCAGATTATTTTACCTTATCGTTCCCTCAACATTCGTTGGTATTTTCACTGGATGGGTTTACTGAATTTACAGATGATCATATTCATCACTTAAGCCAAGTTAAGCCTGATGTTATTTTAATTGCATTGGGTTGCCCTAAACAGGATGAACTACTTATGCGATTGTCAAATACGTTGCCTTTTGGGATTGGGATTGGTGTTGGTGGCGTGTTTGATGTATGGTCTGGTGCGACTCGACGAGCGCCTAAATTTTTTCGTTCTATTGGTTTGGAGTGGCTCTATCGTATGATACAAATGCCTCGTCGTATTCCCAAAGTTTTTTCTTCTTTTATTTATTTATTTAAATAATTAATTATTTTTTTATTTCAAATGATTGGTAAATTTGAGTGGCAAGATTATTTTTTGATTCCGAAATTGATCTAGTTAGTTTTTTTCCAAGTTCAACTCCGGGTTGATCAAAAGCATTTATGTTGAGTATTAAACTTTCAAACATAACTCTATTTTCATATGTGGCAATTAGAGCGCCAAGTGCATTGGCCGTTTGTTCTTTTAAATATATTAATAGTGATGGGCGATTTCCTGAAAAATTATGGTGATTATTTTCAGATGGATTTCCATGTGCTAATGCGATCATTTGACCAATGATTTGTTGAAGAATATGGGTTTGATTGGGTGTTGTTGGTTTTGCAAAAATAAATTCACATGGTGTCATTGTTGATGCTTGATGGATTTGCTGAAAAATACTATGTTGAGCGCCTGGCCCTACTTCAGTTAAAATATTGGGGCAATTATTTAAGGATGATTTTTCTCCATCAAGTGTTGTATTTTTCCCTAAGCTTTCACTAATTAATTGAAGTAAAAAGGGATTTAAATATTTAAGCCCATAACCGTACGGAATTATTGCTAATTGATTTAAATTATATTTATTTCGGTACTTTACATTTAAATGCGCCATTTGAAAGGCGATGTTTGTATCAACTAAATTATTTGAGAGTTCAATTTTGTCCATTTCATGTGCGCCACTTAAAAAATCTTTAATTACTTTTTCACCGAAACAAAGCCCTAGCATAAGGGTTCCAATTGGTGATGTTGTTGAAAATCGACCTCCGATTGATTCCTCAAATATTAAACAGTCAGAAAACTCATTACTATTTAAAGGACTATTTTTAGTCGTAATTGTGATGCATTGGTTTTTATAAAATGTTTTTTTTGGTATTTTTATTTTTTTAATTATTGTCGCTATTGTTTTTATGATTTCAATGGTTGTCCCACTTTTTGATGCAATAATAAAAAGAGTGGATGATATTGGTAGTTCTGCTAATTTTTTTTCAATATGATGTTCGTCATGATTTGATATAAAGTTGCCCTTGTATTTTTCGTTATATCCCCAACTTTTTAAGGTGTGATGGATTGTTTTTGGCCCTGTATTTGAACCTCCAATTCCGATTTGACAGATATGCGTGATTTTGTTTTTACCAATGTATGAGTAATCTTTTGAATATTTGTTGACGATGTTGAGTAGTTTTTGATTATCTGCCGTATCGAATTTTCTACATTCGTGGTGGGTAACGGATTGTTGTTCCGTTGGATTGGCAATGTCGTGATTTTTAATTTTTTCTAATTTCGGTTCGATTGTTTTAAATCTGTCTAATGCTGAATGTTTTTTTAATGGGCTTAAACTATGAAATAACGTTAAATGTTTCGATTCTACTTTTTTTGAATTCCAATCATTAATTGATGTGTTGTTCAATGAAAATATATCTGACTTATGTGATTTCATTCATTTATTTTATGTCTGTTTTGTTAATGGTGCAAACTTTGCCATTAGTTTTTTACGTCCTGAATGAAATTTAATGTCATACATTAAATTTTCTTTTTCACCGGATAATGATTCAATTATTCCTGTTCCAAGTGTTGGATGGGTAATAATATCGCCTTTTTCAAACACGGTTGATATTATTTTTGTTGCATTTAGTGTGGTTTTTTTCTGTTCTTCTAAAATTTTAAAATTAATGTCTGCTTCGTTTAATTTGAATATTAATGCTTTTCCAAATGCATTCGCTTGTGTGGTTATTTTAACGTCGATGGTCGTCTTAATTTCTTTTGTAAAAGGTGATGGATCATGATACCAATCATCTCCCATTAACATTCGTTTGTATGTCGATAGTAAATACACTTGATCTTTTCCTCGTGTAATTCCTACATAAGCAAGTCGTCGTTCTTCTTCAATTGAGTCTGAATTTCTTAATGGCATTAGATTGTTTTCAAATCCTGGAATAAATACAATTGGAAACTCTAATCCTTTTGCTAAATGTAATGTCAAACAACTTATTTTTTCAATTGTTTCCATTGTATCACTTCCTTGAAATAGAGTTATTTCATCTAAGAATTCGTTTAAATTTGTAATCTCTTTTAACTTACTTTGTAATTCTTTTATATTATCAAGTCGGTCTTTGCTATTTTCTTGTTTCATAATAAATGATTCAAATTTTACGTCATTAAATAGTTGTTCAAGTTTTGTGGATACAGATTCTGGTGCGTCATTTATTTTTTTAAATGTTTCAATAAATGTTAATACAATTGATCGATACCGGTCCTGGATGGGGCAATCTGGATCTTGTGCGGCAGCTTCAATGGCGCAATTTTTTTCTATACTATAGTTAATTAATTTGGTAATGGATGTTTTTCCAATGCCTCTTGGTGGGTTTAATATGGCTCTTTCAAACCACACCGGTTGATTTATATTTTTAAGGCATTGTAAATAAGCGACGGCATGTTTTATTTCACTTCGTTGATAGAATGCCGTAGTTCCCACAATTTGATGTGGCATATTATAATATGTCAGTGTTTCTTCAATTGCGCGTGCTTGTTGATTTGTTCGATATAGAATTGCAAAGTCGCTTAGTTTATATTGGTTGTCTTTTTGTAATGATTTAATTTTGTTTACAATCGTTTCGGCTTCCTCGCGTTCATTAAAACAGACAATATGTTGCGGTTTAGAGTGCCCAGCTTTGTCACTAATCAGATTTTTTGGTTCTCGTTGCGTATTATGTTCAATTAATTGGTTAGCACTTGTTAAAATTTCTTTGGTTGATCGATAATTTGTTTCGAGTTTTTGCACCGTTGTTGTGGGAAAATGTTGATTAAATTCGAGTAAGTTTTCGATTTTAGCTCCACGCCAGCTATAGATGGTTTGATCAAAGTCGCCAACAACACAAATGTTTTCATGGTGCTTGGCTAATAATATTGTTAAGTCGTTTTGGATTTGGTTGGTATCTTGATATTCATCGACAATAATATATTCATACTGTTGTTGAACGTGTCCTAATAAGGTGGCGTCAGAGCTCAAAATATCATGGGTGTATAATAATAGATCATCAAAGTCCACAGCGTTGAGTTCTTTTAATTTATTATTATAAGGGGAAAATATCATTTTTATATCACTGGCTGCTTTTTCAATTTGACTATTGTGTGAATAACGGGGTGTTTGTTTGATTTTTGATATTTTTGAAATAAATTCTTTTGGTTTTCGATTGAATGGATTTGGTTGGTTTTTTAATAAATTTGTAATAATTTCTTTTTGCTGTTGTGTGTCTATGATTGTGAAATTTGTGTTAATGTCTAACGTTGATTTTGATAGATTGCTTTTTAAAAATTTTAAACAAAATGAATGAAATGTTCCAAATGTTGGTTGATCAATTGCTTTGTTTTTTTGCTTAAAGCGATCTTTCATTTCATTAGCGGCTTTATTTGTAAATGTAAGGGCTAGTATTGATTTTGGTGTATGTTTACCAGTTGCAATTAAATGATTAATTTTTTCGATCATTACGGTAGTTTTACCTGTTCCTGCACCAGCGATAATTACTTGTGGGGATCCTTCGTGTTTAATGCAGTTAATTTGTTGTTCGTTTAAATTCATTTTATTCCTATTTATTATATATAATGCATTATTCTGTTTTATAATGAAACAGTTATGGACCATATTATTGACGCAATTTCTGATAAAATTCCTAATCATATTATATCGATTGTCTCGGCAATTGAAAATCAAGGTTTTCACGCATACGTTGTTGGTGGGGCTATTCGTGATTTGATTCTTGGTAGAGTTCCAATTGAGTTTGATTTAGCATCTGATGCTACGCCAGATGACATTATTAATATGTTTCCAAAGGTTACGCCGATTGGAAAGTTGTTTGGTACTGTTGCCATTCACTTTGAGAATCATATTGTTGAAGTTACAACATTTCGACTTGAAGGCATTTATGAAGATTCTCGACATCCGAGTCATGTTGAATTTACAAAAAATATACATGATGATTTATCGCGTCGAGATTTTACAGTCAATGCTCTGGCTTATCATCCAATTCGGCAAGAAATTATTGATAATTACAGTGGTCTTGATCATCTTGAAAATAGACGTTTGGTATGTGTCGGTGATCCAGTACAACGATTGACTGAAGATCCTTTAAGAGCATTTCGTTGTTTTCGATTTATGTCTCAAATGGGATTTATTATTTCTTCCGATATTTTGGCTGCATTACAGTCGTTAGCATCCACTGTTGTGTTACCATCTATTCCTAGAATTCGCCGCGAAATGAATCGGTTATTATTAGGTCATTATTGGTTATCTGCATTGAAATTAATGCATGAATCAAACTGGTTACAACGTTTAATTTCTGATTACCCTAAGTACGAAACAATTGAATTGCATCATGATTTATTATTTCGATGGGCTTGGCTGTTTTCTAAATCGTCTGTTGATAAAACAGCGCAATTATTTCAGTTTTCTAAATCTGATATTACTAAAATAAAAGAAATTATTGCTTGGGAGTATAATCCAGATGCAGTTAATTTAACGATTGATGATCTTAATATTACCTCTCAAGAATTAATGGCAATGGGATTTAAAGGGAAAACGTTAGGCTTAATTCAGAAAAAAATATTATTTCAAATTCGTTCTGAAAATTTACATAATTCGAATCATGATATTTTGCAGTATCTTTCTAATGAACACCCTGATTAGAAATTAGGAATTGAAATTCCTAATGAGATTTCTTTCCATATGGTATTTACTTCTACATCAATTTGCCAACATTGAAATACCCAATGGATTGTATATTTATAATTTCTAAAGGTTTTTAAATTAATTTGATAATTACTTTCAATTGAAATTAAGATTGGTCGAAGGTCTATTTCTGAAATTGTGCTAATTTCATCATCATTAATTTCATTGATTGTGTCAAAGATAAAGGGTGAAGCTCCTGATTTTGAAAATAGTTTGGTATAGGTTAATTTATTCTTTGTACTTATCATTTTTGTAAATATTAGTGATGGTACCATAAAGTTGAAGTTGAATGATGTTGAGTTTATTAATCGTTTCCATGATGTGTTGTTAAGTTGATAATAGTTGTTTTTTATAGAGAGCTCATTATTAACTTTTGATATATTATCAAATGATACTAAATCTTTTGAAAAATTTAATTCAATTTGGTGTCGGTTTCCTTTATTTTTTTGATCTTGGAAGTAACCAGTTGATATATTTCCCGACAACATTGTATCAAAATATGAAGTTATGTTTTTGGCTTCAAGCTTAAATTCTGGAATTGAATGGTAAAGCTCATTAAAAAATACATTATCGTACATGTAATCTGCTGAAAAGGAGAGGTCAATTTTTTTGTTATCTGATGGTGTAAATAATGACGAAATTAGTGGGTCAAGTTCATCGTCTGTACTATTTTTCCAGCGATAACTTAATCCGCCTTCAAACCCTGTTTTATGGATATGGAATGTTTTTAAGGTGATTGATTGATTTTGATTGGGGGTGTAAATATGGGTAGCCCCATATCTAAATCCGCGTTTCTCAGAGGTGCCAATACCTGCTTTCCCTGAAATGTTTTTATCAATTAAATACCCAAGATAAATATTTGCATATGTTTGGTCAATTTGATTGTATCCAAACTCAGGCGTGGATCGATTTGATACCTTTTCGTCTGAAAAACTTTGCGAAAATGATGGAATAAAGAAAATTGGAATATCATAAAAATAAACAATATTGTTATTACTATTCATCAAATTATTGTTTTTATTAATTGAAAAAGATTCACTTTTAAAATACCAGGCGGGTTTTTTTGAACTGCATGTGGTTAGCGTACATTCAATAAATTCAATGGATTCATTTTTTAATATTATTTTTTCAGATTTTATGAAATATTTCCGATTGGTTTTAATAAAGCCATTTGAGATAATTCCTGTTTCATTTTCTAAATTTAAGTTGATTTTATTTGCGACTAAATGATTACTTTGATTGTCTAATATTTCGACTTTATTGTTGAAGATTAAGTTATTTTGGTTCCTATCAAACATGGTTTCATCTGATTTAATGACATAGCTTTTGTATTTGATAATCACATTGCCAGATGCATAAAGGGTTTCTTTTTTAAGCTTAATATGATCCGCTTCAATTTCAAATGGCAGTTTTGCAGTTATAGGAATTGATAAGCATAAAATACAAAGCAATAATAACCTATAGATTTTGTTTGTGTTCATACTTTGTTATGACATGGCTTCAACTGGGGTTCCAATGTTTTTACTTGAAAGTTCAAATCTTGATACATCTTTTCTAAATACAAGCTCAACTTTTCCAGTAGGACCATTTCGTTGTTTTGCAATAATTAAATTAGCTAACCCAGTTTTTGAATTTGATGAGTCATAGTAATCTTCACGATGAATAAATAATACCATGTCTGCTGTTTGTTCGATTTCACCCGATTCTCTTAAATCAGATAATTTAGGTAATGCATCTGCACCTCTTTTTTCGACGTCACGACTTAATTGCGATAGTGCAATAACATTTAAGTTTAGTTCTTTGGCAATTGCTTTTACTTCACGAACGATTTCTGATACCTCTTGGAAACGCGATTCAATTCGCTTGCGGCCAATCCGCATGAGTTGCAAATAATCAATTATGATAACCTTTATATCGTTTTCCATCATTAAGCGACGACATTTTGCACGTAATTGCATTGGTGATATTCCAGGTGTATCGTCAATAAAAATTGGGGCTTCACTTAATCGTCCCAATGCTTTTGCAAGTCCTCGGTATTCTTGTTCCGCAATATTTGCTGTTCGCAACCGTGCCATGTCTACTTTGGCTTCTGATGATAGCATACGAAGTGCTAATTGTTCTTTTGGCATTTCCAAACTAAATACCGCAACGCCAGCATTTGATTGTAGCGCAGCATTTAACCCAAAATTCATTGCAAGGGTTGTTTTTCCCATTGCAGGCCTCGCTGCAAGAATAATTAAATCAGATGGTTGGAATCCGGAGCATA
>MDTB01235712.1_pt1 | contig 24178 bp, 18 predicted proteins | sample 811161 | NCBI WGS metagenome assembly MDTB01 (sample SAMN05326650, study PRJNA326480) | marine metagenome | isolation source: seawater | place: Mediterranean Sea | collected 2009
AACTTCTCGACTTCTCGGTTTCCAGTATCAGCTGACAGATGCTGGTCCATAATTGATTGGACCTCTTCAGTTGTCTTTCTCTCGAAGATTTCTTCAAAGTTTGGGATTGTTTCTAACAGTTCTGCGCATCGGTCATCTCCGCCGACTGCATCATCACAAAGAACAGTCTTTCGAGGGCGAGGTCGAATATCTGTTCGAGGGAAACTAGCTCCTGGCAGCTTACCGTACATTAATTTAAGATCGTTACCGGTTTCTGGATCTGTGATGTCTCCATAATCTGGGTCGAGAACAATTGTAAGCAGCTTTTCGTAAGCCATTTTACCGTACCCCCAAACTCGGATACCTTCTGCTTCTTCGCCGCGAACAAGAACCGGGGAGAAGAACCGCTGCTTTGCAAACATATCCTTTGCTTGCTTCTTGCTTTCTTCCGTTCCCTCATTCCATAGTTTGTTGGCGAAATTGCATGCTGGGCAATCATCTCCAAAATTTCGCTTCGGACAAAGAAAGGATTGTCCGCCAATCCCGTAGTGAAAGAACTTTTCTTTGAACGGGTCGCCATCCGCGGTCGAAACAATACGAATATTGCTTTCTCCATCTTCGGGGCGCCAAAACATGTTTCGCTTGCCGTCTCCCTTTCCGTTAAGCCTATCAAGCTTTGCTTTCATTGCGTCTAAATTAAGTCCCATATTTATTGCCTCCTATATGGTTATGTTATTTTTTTGCACTTCGGCTATAGCAGGTCGGCAAATCTCCCGACCAACTTTTATAATATTACTATATTTTTATTGTTCTGTCAACTGTATTTTTGGAGAAAAATACTCGACGTAAATGTAATCGTTTTCGTACTGCGTTGGGTAGATGCCAAAGTATGCTTTTGTCTCATCTGTCATTCTACCCCTGATATTTTCTGTAAGTTCTCGGAAAAAATTACCCTGAGTTCTTAACTTTTCTTCATTGATGCCCAAATAGTATAGCACTTCTACTTCTTGATTGAAAGGAAAAAACATCTTATCTTCACAAGTCAAATTACTAACACCTATGGTCTTCACTCTGCAAGATTCTCTTAATCTTGAGAAAGTAGACATAACTGGTTTTGTGTTCTTGAATACCTCGATCATGTGAAACGAGCTGCAAAAAACGTCATTTATTTGTTTATAATACTCGAAAACGTTGATGGTGTCAACAAAATTTTCCAGAGCCTTATTTGAAACCAAAGTGATCTCCTCAAAGAGACCAGAGCGAGCGTATTCCTGCATCACATTTCTGACAATCTTTTCTTGCTTTATCTGGTCCTCCCCGGTAAACTCCATATCTGCTTGAAAATAGATAATTTTTATCTTTACTCTTCTTTTATGTAAGGATTCTAATAATTTCAGTGAAAAAGCACTGGTTTTAGATGCTCCGCAAACAAAAAAAGTTACGCTGCCTTTTATATTTTTCAAAAAAGGTATTTTTGAAAGGATTTTAAGATTTTCATACTCCTCTGCGGTTTCTAACTCTTGAACAATATGAGTATTTTTACTTTTTTTGCCTTCATTTTGGATCCTGTAAATATTATAGGCACCATGGCGCTCTAGCGCGGTGACAATATTACAAGCTGCATTACCAAGTGCTAAAATGTTGCTCAAATCTTAATTTCCTTTAAATTTCCGTAGTTTTTGCCGATATTAATTGTAGATAAAAATTTACCAAACATATTAGTTTCAAATATGTCTTTTATTTCCTGCACTAAATGGTGTTCTTCTCTGGCAAAGTCAAGAACAACTGAATCATGCATTGTAAATGCCACAAAACTCTTCTTATCTCTCAGGAACTTCATAATTTTGTATGCATTTTCTAATACTATATCACTAGTGGTCGACTGTGTCAAGTAATTTAAAGCCCGGCGTTCATCAACTTCTAATCTTCTACCAAATGGAGTCTCTATGTGTCCGTTTTTATAATGTTTTTTATAGATATTTTTGTCGTAAAGCTTTTCTAGGTTATAATCTTTCGCCTCTGGGTTGTATAGCCATGCAAAAAACCTGGCTTTAACCTCTTGTCTTGTTTTGAGGTCTTTTGCTGCTATATTCTTATTGAATTCATGAATATCATAATCTGGCTGTTCTTTTCCAGAAAGAGAGAGCAGCGTTCTTATCTCCGCCCCATTTAGGTCTAATTCTAAAAACATGTCATTTTTAGGCTCAATAGAAGATCTATTTTCTTTGCTAATACTCAATATCGGAAAAGAGCCTTTTAAAGTTGATAACCTTCCAGTAGCAGAAGAAAACATGTCATACCTTACACTCTCGCCGCACGAAAGTTTCTGTTTTGATATATTTGTCGTTAAAACATGAATTTTATGTAAAATACTATAATTTTTTGGCTTCTGCATGGTTTGTGCTACACATTTCATGGCAGACTCCCTCAGAGAGAACCACCTGTTCATAAGATGATCAGGCAAAATATCAAAGAAGCACATTTCAGACAAATCAACCTTTGCTGTAAGTGCTGCTTTTTTTTGAGATTCTAATAGTTCCTCTACCATGTCCATCACGACAGGGTTATTACTATATTTTGACAGTTTTTCGCCGCGGGTGAAAAGACTTAAGTAAGTGATGCGCTCTTCTTCGAGTGAATTAGAATGCTTCCAAGCAAAATTATACCCTTGAAGGTGTTCTTTGTAATTCTCAAAAATAAACTTGTTATTAATGTATATGCCGAAGCAGTTATCTTCAATATCCAGAGCTTGAACCACCACCGGATGGGCGGCTTGGTGCGGATGGTCTTTGTGGTCTTTGTATAATTCTTGTTGTAACTGCATTTCTATCATTTGTTCTTTCTTGGCTTTGTGGTTCATTGGACATTATATCCTGTTCTTGGCTATCTGTAAAGTTTTGTTTTATAATTTTGGACATTTCTTTGCCAATCACTGATAACGCGGCCCTTAATCCGTTGTTATTAAATATTTTTTTGGACCTTTCACATATATCATCATACACTGATTGCTGATATTTGTCAAGCTCAAAAAGCCTAACCATTATTAAAAGATCCAACCATTCTTCTGTGTTTAAAAATTCTACTTCAGGTCTAAAGACGTTTACTTTTTGATAACTATTGTCGTGTGATCGATATTCCATTTTAGTATAGTAAGGAACATTTATTATAATTTGATTATAGATTTTTACTATGAAATCCTGTAAATGAAAAAGGTCATCTAAATGCGTCTTCGTTCTGTATATTGAGCCCAGGATATCCATTGTTGAGTAGCTTTTGTGTTGTTCGTCTTTATTCATCTGTTCTTTAAAATGCTGATCAAAGTCTTTGCCTCCACTATCGGTCTCAAGCCCACGGATATAGAGTCTCATCATTTTGCTATCCAAATTTGCAAGAAGGCGCCAGGGTACGTTCTTGTCGACATAGAAGCCGTGCTTTGTCGCCTCCTCAACAAAGCATCTAAAATTGAAGCTTTGCACGATTTCTCCTTTATATGTGTCAACGGCCGGGTTTAAATCTGTTAAATCTATTGCTAGCCCAGTTGTACGTATATCATTTTTAGAAGAAAGGCAAAATCCAGATTTTGTTATAGGAAATTTTCTTAGATTTTTGGATAGTTCAAGTTTCATGGTGTCTAAAAAACTACTATAATTACTTATCAATGTGTTACTCTGCATGTAAGAGGAATATTTTACAGAACAATATGTTAACCAGTTAGCGTACAGAGCATCAAAACTTGTAAAGCCGGCAGTAGGCACTAAACCATCCATGTATGGTGGATATTCTAGTGTTGAATTGTTTATTTTTTCTATAAATCTATCTCGAAGATCTGCAAACGCTTGGGCGACAAAATTTAAGGCGCCGACGCCATCGGCATAGCCGATGAATCTTTTAGAGGTTGCAGCGTCTTCTATTGTGACGACAGGTTCAAAATGATCATTCAACAATCCATATCCATGATTGTCATACCAAATGTCGATCATTCCTGGAAAGTCTACATACTTCTTGTATTTTAACCTTTCGACATATTCTTCTCTCAGTGTCTGCGTCGTGCCGCCTTTAAATTCAATTATATCAGACATCTTAAGACCCCCTTCTTGGTACTGTTCTTGGCGTCGATACAAGTGTTACAGAATCAGAACCCCAAGAATTTTTAAGTTTTATGCTTTTGCCGTTTACTAAGTGATATATCATGGATCCATTTGGACCCGTTTCTCTACTTGATACACCCTTTAGGTTATCGTCTCTCTCATCTGGATCTGTATCAAAATCTCTTGCTATAAGGTTGGCTGTTTCCTCATCCAAAACCAGCATATCGCTTTCATCCCTAAGATCAAGTAGTGCTTCATAAAACATGCCGTAATAATCAGGTATAGAAATTTTCTTATTTGGTATAAAAGATGCAACCGGGTCTGGGGAGCCCGTTGTACCCGGGAGTTGGCCAGCTCGTGGAATTGTCTCCGTGGCTCCTTGAAAGCTACTCTCTCTTTCGTCCGCGTGGGATTCGTGTGCGCAAGTCAGCGAAGTTGACATGACGCCATTATTAACCGAAGTTGAGATTCCGTGCACTATATAGTACCCCCCAAGCCCCAAGCGATAAGCGGCTGATTTTTTATCCAAAGGGTTCCCCATCCCTATACTGCCAGGATCAACAAAGATTTTTGATCCTGGAATAAAAAGATTGTTTCCTATCATTTCAATATTAGCATTATAAATCATTCTTAATTCATCGAACATACCGACTTGGTTCAACATCAATGATTCCTGCATGCTGGGAACGTCAAGTTTGCTAAAACTTATGCTTTTTAAAAGCCCCCTATTTTTTCCCACTTCAAAGTGATATATACCTTTTTGGGCGTCAGATTTTTTATTGCCAGAGCCGTTTTTAGAAAGTTCTTTAGTTGGCTGTTGTGATATGATAAAATAATCACACTCTTCAGGTGTTTTCTGGGGTCGAAACTCTCTTAGCCCTCCAGGTATATCTTTTGGTTTAAGAACACCACTACTTATTGACTTTGATTTCATTTTAGGGCCCGTAAAGGTGCTACCCACAAAGTCAGGAGCTGCAGAGATAACACTCGGTGCGATGGTGGCCTCGGCAAACTGCTTCATAGCCATATCCAACAAACCCCCCTTTCGAAGGCACGCGTCTAAAAAGTGGGGGATAACAAATGTATTTCTCAAAACATTAACTACGTTGTTGTACATAAATTTTTGGTATATAGGCAAAGATATTGGAATATCAGCAATGTTCATGATGCTTTTTGGTGTCGATTCTTCCCCTGCAGTGGCTGTAAAATACTTATATTCAAAATTCATCAAAAGTATTTTATAGTTTCTCATCTTTTGAAGGGCTTCGTTGATAATTTTTTCTATTTTTTGCTTGTCTGCTTTGCTTTTCGCGATGAAAGCGTCGAGGCCTCTAGATTTCAGCAAAGCTTTACCCTGATCTGTATTTGAGTTTTTTATTAATTGCATTGACTGTCTTAAAGTTTCGTAAATCTTATCCATGAATTCTTGCAGTAAGTCCCCAAATGTTATGTAATTGACCTCCCTAATAGAGAGGTCAATGTCTTTTAGTTTGTTTTTTAAATTGTTAACATTTGTTGCAAAATCGGCCTTTGGTGGTTCTGCTACTTTTTGCTTTGTCTTGCCGGCATCTGTTGTTTTTTTGTCCGTGGTGCCCTTTTGTGTACCTTTAGCAGCTGCTTTCTTTTTGGCGTCCTTCTCTAGTGCCAAGGTACCCAGTAGTGAATACGCTGCGAAGTCTGCCGGCGTAACCTTTATTGAGCGTATTTTCTTTTTTAAATCTAAGTTTTCCAAAATCTGACGACATTGGTTAACTTTTTCTGTTGAGGCTCTTTTCTTTAATTTTAAATTGGCTTTTGTTTTTTGTTTGTTGTCTACCTTTCCAGCTTTCTCCTTTTCATCAGCTACGAGTTGCTGCAAATCGGCACGAGCAATAGCCTCAAATGGGCCACTTATCGCACTATATAACTTACTTTTCAAAGAATTCATAATTCTTGCCGTGTAACTAACGCTAATAGTTGCTGATCCATTTTGATCAATGTCTATTGAATGTCCAGTACACGTCATATTAAATGACAAATTAGATTGTCTTATTTGTTGCAGTTCTTCTTTGGTGAAAATTTCTGTATCCATAACGGAATATCCCATTGTGGCTGTGACTTCTATTGGTTTTGCGAGATCCCCGGACGTAATAGATGCGGAGTCACCTGATTTTCTTTCCACAGGCTTTGCAATAGATATCGTAAACAAATCCGCCAACGTCGCATATCCCTTTTCTGGTGGTTTCTCAAAAATATTCTCAAGATTATCAACATACAAAGTAAGGTTTGCCACCTGCAGACGCGGGGCAGTGAACGGATCAGTGCCCTGGTAATCGATCGTAAAATCTCTCACCATCGAAGCGCCTAGGCGCGCTGGCTGATTGAGAGATGCTAAATTACTACCCAACGTAGAAATTGGAAAGTAAAAAGGAATCAGATTGTCTCCCTCTGCTTTATAAAATCTTAGTTCTGGAACTAGAGAGCTTATTTTATTTGGGGATAAGTTAAAAAATGCATTCTTTACTAATGATCTGGAAGAGTCTGCAGAATTATAAACTTTTGAAACGCCTTCATTTGGCTCATATGAACCTTGGACCTTGTGAATCGCCAAGGAGTTGTCTTTTGGGCTTAAACTACTAAGTGCGAATTTGGCTTTTTTATTGGCCATGGCGTAAATAATATACGCCTGTGGGTGGAAATAATTTATTGTATCTTTTTTATTACCCATTTCACTTCTCTCTAGTAGCTACCGATATCGCTCTGTCCAATGGAAGCGGTATGTATAAGACTTCTCCTATTTTACAATGTGCGTCGGTTGGCTTATTATTAAACCATGCAATAATCCACCAATAGTCTGCATTGTCATAAATCTCGTGTGCAAACTTATACATCTTATCTCCCTGGCTGACGATTTTTTCAACGTAAGTAAAGTTTGTTCTTAAATCATCTTCAGATAGGTCGTTCAATCTAAGGGTTTCAGTCTGGGTTACTTCTTCCACCCTCATCCTAGAGTATATCTTTTCTCTTAGTTTTGAGTCAACAATAATCGTAGTTCTAAATTTATCTAACATTTTATTAAACCCTGTATCCCAATATCCGGTCCTGTTTTGCTCCCTCAACGGATGGATTTGCACCTTGAGAGTTTTCTGCAGCAGGCGTCCTTTCTGCGGAGTAAGGAAACTTGTCTGTTAAAAACTCTTTATCCTCAGCCCCCCAGCCAAGAGGACTCTCATGTTGTGGCGTAAATCTAAAACTAATATTAAAGTGCTTTGGAAAAATATCTCCGTTTCTTTCAACAAAATATCCCGGGTCTTTGTTTGGCTCATACGTAAACCCCTCAACGCAGCCCAGCAGGCTTCCATTGCCGTCTGCAGACTGTATCATGTTTACAAACTTTATTCTTATTAATGGCGGGGCTTTTATTGTTCTGCCAAGAGATGTATTTTGTGCGTTCATTGGTGCGGTATACACCGGATACAACATTTTTGTTAAAAGTGCCATTTTTGCAAGATTATCTTTTGCTGACTCGATATCTGGTGACAAAACGTCAAAGCCAACCTGCATGTTTCTTGTTGTGAACTGGTATGGCTTTATTGGATCATTGCGACCATATATCTGTTCATTTCCCCATTGCACAGAATATTGATCTGAATATTGTGTTAAAAAGCCAGGAAATGTCACCATCTTACCTGTGGGGACATGCACAAATATAATTGATTGATTTTTGGCGTTTGCTAAATCTCCAAAATTTGTAAAACTCATTGTTTATAGTCTCCTACATTTTTTTCGTATCCATTCAAACTAAGCACCTAACCGCCGCTTGGCTGGGCGCCTTGGCCCAAATCAACAATATCAACACTTCTCGCGCCACCAGCAATTTTCTTTCCGTCAAGGTTTATAGTGATTTGGGCCATGAGCGTTGTTGGGGTTTTAATATTTGCAGCGCCTTGTTCGGGTGGCGTTTTATTTATTTTTTGCAACTCTTCTGCAGAGCCCCCTGGAGGAGCTGTTTTGGCCGGCTCCGCCGGTTTAGGCTTTTTCAATCTTTCAGAAACCTCCTCAAGCGCTGCGAGTTCTAATAAAAACTTAGTTACTTCTTGCAAAGTTTTTTGACCTTTCTCGCCAGCTAGTGCTGCTCCAAGGATCGGAACTCTAGAGGTCAATCCTGCTGCACCTTTCGCGGTGAGTACTCCAATCTGCTGCGGGGTTAACTTTCGGCCGGCCAAAATAGCGCTAATTATGAATGCTTGTTCAGGTGAAACGTTTAAACCACCCATTGCAGCGGTCGGGTCCGGCGTGCCCGTTTGGCCAGTGGCAGCCCGGCCAAGGGTGCGCGCACGTTCAACAATATTGTCAAAACCCATCTCTCGCTTTACGAAATCTCTACCTTTAAATGTCAAATCTATTCGAGCAGTCTCTAAAGGTTCTCGGAAAGTACTAAGGGCTACTCGGATCTTTTTGATCTCAGTACTGAGATCGGCGGCGGTGGTTTTGACCATACTCAAGGGGTCCATCTTTTTCAGCGCTGCCATCCGCGTTTTGTTAATCTTCTCAAAGCTTTCACCTCTGATAAACCTTCTTGCTTGATCAGGGGTCATGTTCAACTCTTTAGCAATTGCCAAAAGTTCAAATTTTTTGAGATTTTTAGCCCTAAGTCCTAGGCGGTCAGTGATACCTTTTCTTATCAAATTTGCACGTTGTGCTTCGGTTTTACCCAGCAAATCAATACTATTAAATATAGACTTACCAAGAATCATATTTAGTCGGCCGGCCCTTTGTGCGGAACCCTGAAAAGTGTCCATGCTTGATCCAAAGGAATTAGCTAGAGTGCCAAAGCTAACACCAGTCATTTTTGACATTTTTTGAAGCTCAAGAAAATTTGTCATAAGTTTATCTGATGTGTATGCAAAGTTTTTTTGCGCAAATTCAAAGTTTTCTGCAAGTGCTTTTGGTGCAATTTGAAAGTCTCTGGAGGCTCTTATAAGAGTCGCTGAAAGTTTCTCTACTTCCGCTTGACCCATGGCAAAACCAAATACAGAATTATCAACTATCCTTGCAAAAGAGTCCATACTGAATCCTGCTTGATCCATGGCCACGCCTGCTTTCATAATCGTTTGTCTGAAATTTTTATTGACAAGGTCCAGTGATTTAAAATTATCTCTAAAGGCTCGGGACACATTAGCAAAGGACTTAAAGTTTCCTGATAGCCTTAAGCTTTCGTCGGCAATGCCTTTCATATCCTCTTTGAGTGCATTGAGGGAGTTAGCGTAACCAGACTTTACAAAAGCCTCTCTTTCCTCTCTTAATAACCTTATCGACTTAACTAGAGACTCACTGGCCGTCATAACCTCCGTGGAGCCCTTGACTGCGTCGATGAGGCCTTTTGCTGCATCTTTTGCATCTTTATAAGTTGCACCAGTATTGGCAGAACTAGCCCCAGAGCTGGGGGCGCCCTTGGAAGCCTTCATTATTGTGTCAGCCAAGTTTTCAATGTCCAGTGGCGACGCGTCCTTTTTGGCAATCGCTCTTAGCTGTCTTATTAATTGTTCTCTATTCATGATCTATTTTAAATAAACCTCTACTGTCAACAATATAAATAGATATAATTTTAATTTATTTTTGTTCGTATTTCTCTTTAAAGAATCGAGTGAGGCGTTCGACAAACCACCTTCGAAGGCCGTTGGGCAAACTATATGCTTCCGTAAAGGTCCAATTTCCATGCTGCATTAGTGCAAATATCTCTTCATATGTGGATTTTTCCACATATTCACGACTAAGACCAAAACCAGCCCAATGAAAAGGGCACCTCCTCTTTTTGTTCGGTATTGCACTTAGGGCAAACAAAATCGTGCATCATATTCAGTTTTGGTAAGTTTAAATTGTGAACGAGCCTTATTTTTCTCGCGTCGGCAGCTGGTAGTACCTCTACCAGTTTGTTTATTTGTGCAGGATCTGTAATACCATTAACAGCTACTATGGTTGCTCTTAAAAACTCAATGGTCTCATTGAAGGGAAGATTTATTTTTTCTCTTTGCTTTCTTGTTTGTTCTAGTATTTCTTGATCAATCTTTGTAAGTATCTTTATATCAACCTCCAAGGAAGTTGATGGTAATTTAAAGTAAAAGGTGTTACTATCTTTTCTGTGTTCCCAATCAATGTCTAAAATATCTAAACGCTCATCTTTTTGGTGATCTTTATCTAGAATAGACTGCATTGAGATATTTGAAAGATAGTTGTGGCCACAATTATTGCAGGTATTACTAATCTCTACCTCATCCCCATAGCCAGTCTTTCTTGCTGATATCAAAACTGCCATCTTGTCGCAATCTATAAGGTCAGAACACTTCACACCAGGAGTAATCATTATTGAGTCGATCAACTTATCAAAAACAATACCTTCATTGATATAACTTTCGTTTATCAAGATATCTTCCTCTGCGGCTGTGACGGACTTTACCTCTAGCTCTGTCACACCTTTTAGTGGACTACCATCATGATAAAATTTACCTTCACTGGGTAGTTTTACTATCTCTGTTGCAACTACAAATGACAACCCAAAAGGGTTGTCATTTTGATTATTAAATTCTGGTCTAGGTGGGGGCTGTTGTTCTTTTTTACTTTGTTGTATTTTAGCTCTTTGTCTATTACGAGACATATTTCCTCTCTTTTTCTATTTAATCTTCGACAGCAACATCGTCAATGGCGCCTGTGGATGACGCCTGACCACTTGGAGTATTAAACGACCATAAGCCGGAAGGAGAGCGCCCTGTGCCACGGATTGGGCCCTGAGCTAAATCTTCCAAATACGCATAATCATATTTTATACCAACTGTAATAGCTAACATATCTTCACTACCATAGTCAAGTGTATCAAATGTAGCACTGGTTATTAAGGGGTTTTTTACGACCCAGGTTTCAATTGGCGCAGTGCCGTCAGCATCAAGCTGGGAAATCTTAATTTCTGTTCCCAAGGCCTCGACCATTGCCTTCTTTGAGATGGTGGCAGCTGCAGCTTGAGTATAATTATGCGGAATTATATATCCTGAATTTTCCAAAATTTTATACAAACTCTTTGTTGAGTCTGGTTGAACTGGATCTACCATGGTAATCTCAATAGGTGACCAGGTTACTTTTCCAGGATAGTGAAACTCATAATTTAGAAAATTGTGAGTCTGCGTAGAGACCTCATAGGCGGGCTTCTTCACGCTCTTTATAACAAACTGCGGTACACCTGACCAGTAAAGAAGCCATCTAAACTTTCTTTTTGGCTCAACTGTTCTTTCATTCCAAAATGCCATTACATTAGTTCTCCTATTAGTATATATCTCTTTTTAGAAAAAATCAACTATTAATCATCAAAACTGGCGCCGCTTCTTGTTATTACAAAATCTACGGCAATGAATTCAATGGCTCTTGCTGGTTTCAAGAATATCTTAGCGTACATGATATTTCTATCAACGAGATCAGGTGTTGTTGTGGTCCTGTCCAAAACAACCTTGAAATCGGTCAGTCCGAGCCTCGTTTTAACGCCCTCAAGGAACGGAACAACCTGGCCTGTGAAGCGATTCCAGGTCGCTGGAACGTTTTGATCAAACAATAGGCCATTTGCAATTCTTGAAATTTCTTTCTTGACAAAAATCAAGAGTCGACGAACGTTAATTCTATCAAGAGCAGATGGTGTCATCTGCAAAGTTTTTTGTCCGAAAACAACCAACCCTTCCGAGACAAAAGAAGCTATTGGGTTGATATTTGCTTCGTATAGCCTATCTCTTTCCGAAGAAAGAAGTTGCTCTGTAACCTGCAAAACAGGAACGCCAGCATTGCCCTCGTTTAAGCCGCCGCGGTTAAATCCTGCAGGAGCAAACCAAACCTCATCGCGTTGTTCGGTGTAACCCATGACACCCAAGGCTACAACAGATGGTGGCACCCAAACATCTCTTGCGCTAATTGTATCTCTAATCTTAACCCATGGGTAGTATGCTGCACCATAGCTAGAGTTTATCTGCCGAGCAATAAGGCTTTTAGCGCTTTGAGCGGCACGACCGCTAGCTGGAAGCCTATCCTTGAAAGTATCGCATTTCTGTTGAGCCGGAGGCAAATAAACATTTGGCAAATCGATGATCGCCAAGGCATCGGCGCGAGCTTCACAAACCTGGACTAGCTTTGTTGTTAAAGTTGTATTTGTAATTCCTGGTATGGAAGCTAAATTCATTTCTAGGGCTTCTGGGTCTTTTATTAGCTCTATCGCTCTATCCACAGAAGCATGAGCATAACTATTTCTTGTCGTTGAATTAGAGCCAATAACTCTCATGTTGAATGGGTCTGCCTCAGTGACATCCACCCCATCAAAACCTGCGCAAAGAGGCATGGAGAATGAATCTACAATTCTTAGCAACTCAATAGCTCCGCCTCCGCCGGATAGTGATGTATAAGCACGACCTATTGACGTAGAGGGTCCTCGACCACCAGTGAAGCCCGTTACAGAAGCATTGGCATCATCATTCAGAGTTCCGCCGATAGATATGTTTCCTGCTTCTCCGGCTACCGCTTGGGTTAATGTTACTACGCCTCCGTTAGTTGATACTGTGATCTTGCTGCCATGGCCGCGGGTGGAATCCTCAATTGCTAGTTTGAGCCCAGCTGCAGAGAGAGCGATGCCCCCCGTCCGGATGAATTGACCAGCTGCGGCGTCATTTCCGCCGGCGGCCTTGTAAGTACGAGTTGTTTCTGTTCCATCTGCATCCACAGAAGTTATTATTAGGGCCGTGGTGTTGTCAGCGACTGCATCAGTAAAAGTAATTGTTGCTGTTGCGGCGACACGGCCGACGTGTGAACCACTAACAAAGTCTACTGAATTTGGTGTATATGCTGTAAGGTCCGCACCGGGAGATTCTGAGCCGGTGATAACAACATCATCTAACGAAAATATATAGGCATGCTCTGTGTCATTGCCAGCAATGCCTGTGAGCTGGGCTCCAGCATGTGTTCCAAATGATGAAAGTTTTCTCAAGTAGTCTTTCATACCCAAGTTGACGCTAGCATAGTTGACACTTTCGACTGCATCTCCCTTGTTGTATGGCGTGTGCCCCATGACATATTTTGCTGCCAAGTCTATTCCTACAGAGCCGGTTGTAATATGAGATGCCGAAGGCCATTTAACTTTCAACTTAGTTGAGCCTGAATGCTGAATCGTACAATTGGCAACATAGCTGCCGATATTATTATGATTATCGTCGTCGGTGCTAGTGAAATCGGCCGGCTTTATTGGCCCAAAATAACCAAAAGGAACCGACTTTGGATTGCTTGGTCCGTTTTCACCTACATCAAGTCCCATCTCAACTCTTATGTAAGAAGACCTATTCGGATAATTACCATAAACTTTGTTTCTTTTTTGTTGCGGATCCCACTCAAAGTATTGATCACCGATTTTCCTAGCAATAAAATTGTCTGAATGAGGGTTTAGATTTAAATTCTCGTAACTATCGACGACATAAATTCTACCTCCTCTTCTCTGCTTTACAACAACATCAAATCTGCCATATGGGCTAGGGGCTCCATCCTCAGCGATTTTTACATTCTCTATACATACTGAAATATCCAGTCCCTGTTCACCTTCTTGTATTGCATGAAATCTAAACATTCTTTCTAATTGAGAAGGACTAAAACTACCTGTAGCACCAATGTATTGAGGTATCACCCATCCAGAACGAGCCGCTGACAAGCTGTGTCCCAAAGATCTGAAGTCGGTCATGTTCGCGCCGAGAGGCGCGGTGAAGATATTTACTCCGAGACTTCTCTGTGTGGCTTCTCTTGCTATTTCCTCATATGTCTCCTCAAAGGTTTCACCTAACCAATATTTATCCGCCAAAGTGCCAGATGGAGGAGTGGAAATTAAAGAATTTGTTGCAACGGGGCTTGTGTTTAAGACATCTCGGATGAATTTAGACCCCTTGCGGAAGGATACATTCTTTTGAACGTTTCTCGTAGATCCGTTAATGCCTATACCCAGATTAAACGTATGATTAGTGGCCTTCACAGCTGATAAGGTTGCAGAACCCGAAGCCACATTGGTTAATGAAGATAATGTTCCGGTGGGAGGTCCAGCTTGAACACCGCCGACACCAACTTGAAGCTCTGACTCATTACTATATATAATACCAACAAGTGTTGCTTCGGTGGCCACGCGTTCGGACCCAGTGGCGGCGGGCAGATTATCCACACCAGCAAAAATACCAAAAGCTGTTTCGGCATCCCAACCAGGATGACCAGTGGCAGAATCATCGGCATCGTCGCCTCCGATACCAAGAAGTCTAACAACTGTCACAGGTGAGTTAATATCGGCCCGAAGATACGCCTGAGCAGCATAAGGGGCATAAGATGGAGCCAAAAGGCCGTTGCCATCGCGCCAAGGGTCTTCCCCTTCGTTACCAGGGAGCGGCTCTCCGAATATTTCTACGAACTCTTGGAAAGAATTAACTTTTACTGGCTTGAGTGCTGGACCTCTTCTTGTTCGACCAATAACAACTGGCCCGACTCCACCTGGAACTTTTGGTAATTGACTATTATCAATCTCGCTTAGAAAAACACCGGGCGAGACAAACTTAAATTTCTTTGCGGACATACGAATAAATCTCCTTAAAATCAGGCTCTATTGAAAAGTAAAATATTACTTTAATAAATAGTTTTAGGATTTTTCAAAAGAATAAAAGAAAAAAAGAAGGCCCCGGGGCAAAGCCCGGGACCATTTAAGGGCAGGACATAGGAAGGGATATTATTGCTGGACGTATTTCACAACAACCTCATCAGATGCATCAATTGCGTTTGCATTGACAAGTGTAACAGTGGTGCCGGAAATAGAATAATCACCTCCACCGATAGTAGCGTGCGAGCCAGACTGAACCTGGAAAATACCATTAATGTAGACACTTACAGATGCATTGCTTGCTGGTGTCTGAGTTAAGGTAAAGACCTTTCCGCCGTTTGCTCCAGAAGATGACATGAAGTGATCCTCAACACTAGTGATGCTTAACTGACCACTAGATGCCTGAAGGCCGTTGCTAGCAACTCCAGAAATCAAGTCTGCAATAGACTCAGTCTTTGCGTCTCCTGTTGCGCCGCCATCAAGGAACATGATGTGATCATCACCTACAGCAACTGTAGCTGCACTCAAAAGACCTGGGCCGTCCTTGAAAAGGTTATCAACGCCAATCTTCTTGAGCGTGCCTGCATCACTAATCATCATCTCGTCTGCTGCTGCAAGGCCATCAGAAGCAAGCTCTGTCTGGCCGGAGATAACGTTGTCATTTAGCATTCCGCTTTCAACAGCATCTGCCTGAATGGTGAGGGCTCCGCCGTCAGCAATTGCTGCATCTCCAGAAACATCGTTGAAAACAGCATCACGGATGACACTGAAATCAGCTCTCTTGAGAACACCGCCATCACTAATCATGAACTCATCAGCGTCAGCAACATCACCAGTCATTTCAGTCTGTGCAGTAATAGCAGAGACATCCAAAGAAAGGGCGCCGCCAGCAGCAACAGCTGCTTGTCCGCTAACATTTCCAAAGATTGAATCCTCTAGATTAGAGAATGTAACCTTCTTTTCTGTTCCTGCATCTGAGAACATAAACTCATCGGCCTGTGCAATCGATGCACCGCCAAGTGCAGACATTCCCGCAATATCAATCTCTAAGACACCACTTGACACGCCGATACCTGCGGTACCGCCGCCGGCCAAGAAATCACCAATCTTTTCAATCTTAGTGTGCTTCATTGTGCCGTTGTCGTTGTGCATGAAGCCGTCTGCTGCAGCAAGAGCACTTGTGCCGATGCTGGAGGCGCCGTCAAGTAATGCAAACTCAGCTGCAGTAACTGCCGCGGCAGCAGCAGTCGTCGCGTCAGCAAGAACAGGAAGGTGATAAGTCGCCGCACCAGCAGACGCTGAAAACTGTGGCAAATTAACCTGCAAATCCTGTGTTGGAGTACCGGCATGTAATGTTGTCTCGTGGTCATCTGCTGGGCCCTCAAAAGTGAAGGATTGAGAGATGTGAATTGTTGTGCTGTCAACTGTAGTTGTTGTTCCTCTAACTGTCAAGTCGCCTGTGACAGTTAGGTTATCATTCACTGTAACCTCAGAGGTGGAGTGGCCGATGGAGATGGCTGCGCCACTATCGTTAGTACCAATGTTGACACCTGATGCACCATCAATGGAGACTGCATTAGCACCATCGATAAGGAAAGCACCTGCCGAAGCAAGTGTACCACCAGTTGAACCATCATGAGTCAACGTAATGTCACTACCTGCGCCCATTGCGAGGACAGCTGAATCAGAAAGTAATTTGACGTCATTACCTGCAATGATATCCTTGACAACACTCAAGCCACCATCTGTCTGAAGGGAGCCGTCAGTTGCACTAGTGGCGTCTGTGGCATCATCAATGATGACACGGCCGTCAGCAGTTAATTGACCTGCAGCAGAAACGGTTACACCGGAGCTGCCTGCACCGCCTGCAAAATCGACCGCGCCGTTGTCTTCAATACGAATAACTTCGGTTCCGTCATACTGCGCGAAAACCAAATCGTCTGAATCTACTGCAGGCTTCATGATTACTTCGCCGGCGGTGCCGTCGAGGTCGAACGCGATTTGATCAACACCACCATCTTGTAGTTTGATATCCCCAGTTGTTGAGTTGAGGTGCAACTCGCCGGTTGAGTCAATCGAAATTGGTGTCGCAGCGATGGTCAAGCCAGTTGTTCCGTCATGAGTAAAAGTAATATCACTACCAGCGCCCATTGAGAGGACTGCCGAGTCTGAGAGTAGTTTTACATCGTTACCTGCGACGACATCTTTAGCTACAGACAAACCACCATCGGTCTGAAGGGAGCCGTCAGTCGTTGAGGTCGCATCTGTTGCATCATCAACAATGATTCTACCATCAGCAGTTAACACACCAGCTGAAGTGATTGTTACACCAGATGAACCAGCACCTCCGGCGACGTCAAAATCGCCGTTGTCTTCAACGCGGAAGACTTCGGTGCCGTCATACTGCTGAAACACAAAGTCGTCGCTGTCAACCATAAGTTTCATGATGATTTCACCGGCGGATCCGTCCATATCAAGAGCCAACTGGTCTGTGCCGCCGTCCTGGAACTTGACATCACCGGTTGTTGAGTTTAGATGCAACTCGCCAGTCGAATCAATCGAGATTGGAGTTGCAGCAATTGTTAGACCTGTTGTGCCATCGTGGGTAAGCGTAGCATCATCGCCAGCACCCAAAGATAGAATTGCACTATCAGATGTCAACTTAAGATCATTACCAACTGAGAGAGTATCAGTTGTCTTGTTGTAAGTTAAGCCTGCGTCGCCGCCGAGCGATGCGCCGCCATCATTAAACTGAACTTGGGTATCACTACCCGCAGCAACAGAACCAACAAGCTCTGCCACTGTAATCTTTGTAACAGCGCCGGAAGATGCATCCGCAACAGCCAAAAGGTCTGTTGAATCTGGTGATGCTCCAAGTGCTGTTAGTGAATCCTTAAGATCCAATTTTATTGCTGATTTATTGTCGCTTGAACTGGCAAGGCCGCCAGATGCCGAAAGTGCCAATTGATCTGCTGATATTGTACTTCTTCTAGCCACGTCTGATTCCTCCGAGCCGCCCCCTCCGGCATTACTCATGCCAGAAACAGTGAAGAGCGAGCCTTCGTTTGTTGTTGTTATATTTACGTTTCCACTATCACCATCTGTATCATTAGTTAAGTTAACTGTACTTCCTGAACGAGTTGCAGTAATACCAAGGTATGACCCATTTATCATTTCCTTGATAGCTTCTGCTATGTTTGCTGTGCTAAGTGACGCGTCAGAGCCCGAACCTGCAATAGTGCCTTGGCGGAACCAAATCTTGCTATTCAAGTTTGTGCCCCAGAACTGGTCATTAGTTGGACTCAAGGAATGTCTATTGATTGTGTAGACATTAGTAGTTGCATACTCACTATAGCCCCAACTCATACACTTCGTCTTTGCAGCAGTATCAAAGTCCGTATTTGGATCTTTAAATTCCATGTAGCACGCATTACCGGCGAAACCAGCAGTGTCATATTCCATAACAATACCGTGAGTTTCAGATGCTGTGTAAGTGTCGTTAGCAACAGAACTCAAAGTCATCAAAGTTCCATCACTCTTTACGCCGCGGGCAGTAATGTTTATCAAACTATTGTCGTTTGCATGTTTGATAGCGCCTAGGAATGGCATATGCGCCTTCCAGCCGTTCGAACCAGTTGTAACAATACGAATGAAATATTCAGAAGTCGAATCTTTTCTATAGAGCCAAAATCTTGGACTTCCGGATGAACCATACTTTGCAAGCAGAGTGTAGCTTGAATTGCTTAATGATGTTGCATCTGCATTACCACCACCAATCTTCATTTCATTCCCAGCTGCGTCCCTAAGGACAAAGTGGGGGCGAGTTCCAATTGCTGTTATAGCGCTTGCAGAAGCGGCTGAGACCCCGTTGAAGGCGTCATCAAATTGAGCCTCATCAGTGATCCAAAAAGCCAAAAGTGCTTTTTTTGCTCCGTCCGCTTCATCAAACGTTGGAACAACAAGGCGAGTTTTTTGCGAATCTTCAAAAGGCAAATCACTTGCGCTGCTATAGCCGTCTGCATCGGCGCCGCCAGTGAGCTTTAGGCCGCGGCCATCGTTATCTATTACAAAAGTTAAACTATTAGTTCCGTCACCTAACACAAACCGAGGGTATGTTGCTGAGTCAAAATTTGACCCACCCTGTGAAATGACTACTGTACCTGTAGCTGCAGCCATAATTATTCCTCCTGTTTAAGTGTTTCCATTAACTCTTAAAAATTGGATGTGAATAAATTTAAATTTTAAAAAATGAAATTAATCTCTCTTAAAAGAAACTTTATCTTCTGGGCTGGACGGTAACTGAACGGAATAGCCTTCGTCTGGTACGCCGTACTCTAGACGAAGGTTATTTAAAGAATCTATCATTTCTTGTCTGACTTCTAAAAGTTTAGAAGCTGCTAGTTGCTTAACTTTTTCGAACTCTAAAACTTTTTCTGCTAAACTGACTTTAATTGCCTTTTCTCTGGTGAAATAAGAGCGAATTAGGTCAGTTTCTTCTTGCGAACATTGTAAATAGTCTGGAAATTTTTCAATCTCCTCTTCTGGTTGCTGCTCTTCTTCTTTGCTTAAGAGAGAAGCAACTTGTTGCTGAATTGCTTCTTCTTCTATTTCAGTGGTTTCGCCACCATTATTGTCTTCGATAGTTGCAACTAAGTTTTTTAGTTTTTCTAGAATACTCATCAAAATTTTCTCCTTATGAAAAAAGTATTTTTTTAAGATTTCTAACATTATTATCAAATTTGCAAAAATCTGACTCTAAAAATTCAAGAGACTTAATCTTGCATTGGTCGTCTGGATCTGAAAATTCAAAGAAAAACTTACCGGTATCCAGCCTACGGCAAGAAGTCAAACGGAAACCTTGCAGCTGTAGATAAGCTGCGATTCCTATATCACTAGTTTTGAAGGTTCTATCCTGAGGTTGTTCTGACACTTTTCTTACTCCGTGTTCTAATAAGCAGTAAAGTAATTAGAAATCAGGTAAGTATTAGTTCAGATTAATCGTCTTTTCGTACAAAAAATCCTTTTTGTCCAGATTCAGTTGGAAGCTTTAGTTCATATGTTAGCTCGTCATCTACGTTTAAAGTCTTCTGGAGCTGCTGAGCCATTATATATAAGTCGTTCTGTCCGTAGTTTATCTGTGTGATAATATTGCTCTTTTCTTTTTCAAAATGCAGACACATATTTGCGAAGTATTGCTCTAAATCCCCCAATCTGTTCTTAAATTCATAAATTGATTTTACGTCTTCCCACTCTACATCAATAATTTCGCCTCGGTTCGGACTGGTGTCAGCATTAGTGGTTGGTGGTGCGGTATTGGCCTCCATGGTAGTTTCTTCTGTGGTTGCAGTTGTCGGTACTTCTTCGTTTTCTTCTACCAATTTAATATTTTTAGTTTTTGTACTCTTTCTAGGCATTATTTACTCCTTTTATTGTTAGCCTTTTATGTATGTTATCATAATATCATCACCAATTTCAAGAAATGTTTCGCCATCGTCATCTAAATTAAAAACAACCTGGTTTGTGCCTGAGATAACATAATCTTTTTCTGCTCCTTGGGTCTGCAGGATACCATTTATGTAGACACTTTCAGTATTTTCTCTAATACTGAAAGTTGTAGTAAGGGTTCTTCCGTCCTCCGGAATGGCTGCAGCTTCTTCTTTTAGAGTTTCCCTAACTACAAGATTGCTACCCAGAACCTCAGCAAAATTATCAGTTGTAACAACGGAGCCGCCGGTGGTGGTTCCGCCGCTTCCGCCACCAGTTGAAAAGAAACTAGCAGCAGGAACATTATTTATCCTAACAGGATTCATCAATAGTTTTTCAACTACTTCTGGTGGTACCCCTGCAAGACCATAGTACGCTCCAAATTCATGGTCTGGGATCTCTCCAAGGGTTATTCTTTCCCTAGGTATTTTAACTTCTACTGCGTTTTCCTTAATTGAGTAATGTGGCTTTTCTCTGTTTTTACCCTCGCCAACAATATAGCCTATAACTTTAAGATTTATCTTGGTTTCAAATTTTCTTTCGTCGGATGAGTAATCTGATATGTTGTCGTTTGAGGTATAGTTTTCTTGTATGAAACCTTCGTACCTGTGGTCCTTCTCAATAAGCCTTATAAAGTTTATGGTACCAGGTGTGGTTGCAAAAGGCGTCATAAGATCGTTCATTTGCTGCTGGTATTCGGTTCTAAGTGTTATTTCATACATCACTTCGACATTGACAGGCATCGGCACACTAACTGTTTTGTATACTATTTTAGGATTCTGTGATGGAAAATTTTTCTGACCATACAACTTCAATGCATCTGCATTTGCAAACTCTAGTGTCTTTTGTTGATAGAGAACCCTACTAACACTCAAAGAGCCTCCCTTGCCATCTTCATCTTCTGGTACGTTTCCTTGAAAGACACCTGGACTATTAAGGGACTTAACAAAACTTATTCTCTTTATTGATATAATTGGCAGAACTAAGAGGCCTTGTTTGTCTCTTATATCTTTGTTTTTCTTTACCTGATAAGATCTTTCGGCTGTGCCCCATATGACTGGTACTGGCTTAAACCCTTTGTTGGTCGTGGTGGCCAAATTCAGTCCTTTTACAAAATTAAGCACTGATTGATCAATCGTTTCAATTGTTGAGACTTCAAAATGTATTTTTGCGTCAATTGTCTCGGACATTAAATAACCCCTCTCTTGCTCTTATACAACTCGCGGCGATCTCAAATCTAGACTCTGTTTGGCCGAATAGCCACTTTGGCTCTTCCAGGGTTAATATCTCATACATGTGCTCGCCATGCTGTATGAAGTCACCCTCTCTCACGAAAAGATCCTGATCTTCTATCAGTCTTCTCTTGTGAAACGCAACAGATATCTTTTCAACCCTGTCTACGCCTAGAGGTGTTGTAGTCGTCGTTTGTGATTCATATTTAACCATTGCATAAACCCTGATTGGGTTTAGAAAGTTCTTGTCTACTGCTTCGCCGTAAAGATCGTGGAAGTTGGTGTGCTCTAGGCTTATTGGGTAATAGACGATCGTCTGTCCAACCACCCTTTCAATAACCTCGTCATTTACCTGCTTTACAAAGTCTTTTTCCTTTTGCCCAGTAAAGAGTGGGGGTGGAGGACTGGCCGGCTGCGACCATTTATTATCTTCAGACATTTATATTACCCCACAAAAATATAATTTGGAACTTTTTCCATCGTCTTGCCAGTTGTTTCCATCATAGCTGATTCTTGCTCTGCTACTTTTTGATATGTTAACTCAGCTAGAGTTGTCTTTAGTTCTTCTCTTAGTTTATCCTGCTCATCTTTACCTTCTGATATTAGGGCAGTGCCATTAAGGGTTACTGTTTCTCCTGGTATAGGAACTGATCCAAACTTTGATCTGACTTGGCCGAGCATTTCTTTTGATAAAGCTAGGGCGAATCGACGGATCCATTGTTTGCCAATAGAGTTAATACTTACAAAGGGAAGATTACCGATTGGTAATGTATTCATATTATTTACACCCTTTGTTTTTGAGTCTGATCTGGACCATGAATCTTCAGGTATTGAGAATTCAACATACATCTTCCTGGGGCCCCCGGTGTATGGTATTGGGTGTAATCTAAGCTTATTGTCTCTAAGCTCATAAGAAAAATGAGACATTCTAGTGTATATAGCATCTTCAAAGGCCAAAGCTTGAGATTTGTTGTGCCACGCCGGAACCAACTGAAAAGTTGAATCATCCGAGAATTGTCCGTAATTATGTAAGTTGCCCACTACATTCAATCCCCCATAATAACCAAAAAATCTCCACATAGCATGAGGTGTCTTGTAAAAGACTTTTTTTACAAGAATTCTTTTTTCACTAACAGATCCAGAAAAATTTTCACTGGTGGATATTATTTGCTGTAAATCATAGTCTTGGACACCCTGTGTTACATCAAAACTAGCAGAGTACTGGACCGAATGCCCTAGCCCTATATCTGCACTAACGCCTTCTGATATGTTCCTGCTCATGCCATAATCAAATTTAGGGTACCTAAGAGCTACATGATCACCATCTAAGGATGAACTAAGAGCACCAGACATGATCAGGCCCTTCGAGTCAAAACTGCCCGTTGTATTACCTAGAGAGTCACCCAAGATATTTGTTGCCTGGTGTACATTTATAAGGTAAGAGTATTCTAATACTGCTTCTTCGTAAGCTGCATATACATTTCCTTCTGTTAGTTCGATATCCAATACATCGCCGCCGAGCTTCTTAAATACATAAGATACCTGGTCTACGGCTCCGGAAAGAAAATGACTAGAGTAGAGGGCAGATGTCTCTGCAGAATAAATCTTGTACGGAACTGAACTATTGACATTTGTTATTGTGCCTGTTACTGGTAACACAACGGCTGACAATGTGCTCGATGGAGTCAGAGTAGGTAAAGACATTAAGTGTCCCTCGCTAAATATAGTTTATCACTATAACTAGTATTTCAAGGGACTAAATCGCTCAAGTCTCTGCTTTTGCCTTAGTGGTCCTACGCTTACGTGTTGTGGTTGTAGTTTTCTTGGTGGCTGGCTTCTTTGTTGTGGTCTTTTTGGTGGGTGCTTTTAAGGCGTTTGGCTTCTTGATGACTGGTGCTGGAGTTTCCACAACTGGTTCTGGTTCTGCTATTTGAACCACTGCTTCCACAACTTCTTCCACAATCTCTTTCACAACTGGTATTGTGGTCTCTGTTGTGGTCTCTGTTGTTTTATTATTTATCCTCGCAAAAGTCTCTCGCAACGCAGATGCTTTTCTTGCATACTTTGGACTTCTTAACTTTCTTGACTTTTTACCCATGATATCTCCTTTGTTTTCAATGGTAGCATAAATAAATAGGTTTTAAATAAAAAAACCCCCAACCAAGAGTGGAAGGGGGTTTTAGAAGATTTGTTAAATCTTAGGCAAATGGTGTCGCGACAGCGCCGGAAGCAGATAATCTTGCCTCAACAAACCATCTATTTGTTGCAGTGCCAGTTAATTCAATAATGCCCGCTACACCTGTAGAAGTGCCATTCATTGAAATAACATCATCATCGGTTTCGTCCGGGGCGAAAACAACATGTTGCGCAGCGGTGCCATCAAGGGTGTCCTCTAGTAGCGCAAAGCCTTGATAAAGTGTCGTGGTCGCATCTGCAGTAACTGTGTGAGCATTGCTTGTTACTGCGCCGAGAACAAGCTTAATTTTAGCACCCACAGTTGGTGCAGGCAATGTAACTGCGCAACCATCAAGCTTAGTTATCAAATAACAATTTCCGGCTTCAGCTGTAAAGTCCGTTGTTTTTGCCGTAACCGGTAGATGAGCAAAAGATAAAGTTGAGCTTCCCAAGTTTATCTCTCTCTTCAAGTTTTCCATTAGTGCTTCGACTCTTGCGAGCCCTACTCTTTTAGTACCCATATTTATAACCCTCCATTGGTTTTACCATTTATAATCATGTCATGAAACTGGGCGTTCATTACATTCAACACTAAATAG
>MDTB01143089.1_pt1 | contig 24176 bp, 22 predicted proteins | sample 811161 | NCBI WGS metagenome assembly MDTB01 (sample SAMN05326650, study PRJNA326480) | marine metagenome | isolation source: seawater | place: Mediterranean Sea | collected 2009
AACATTTATTGATCAACAAAAATGCTTCTTTCTGTCCTGTACACTTTAGATTTAAATGCTATAAAGATTATACATTAATATAAGAATCCTTAAGCTAAATAGTATTAAGGTAGATATTAATAAAAAAAATGATGCACAACTTTTTATCAGATTACCTATCTATAATTTTATTTCTTTTCATTGCATTGGGCTTAAGCATTGGGTTTATCGTAGTTAATTTTTTATTTTCTCCAAGCAATCCAGATCCCGAGAAACTATCTGCTTATGAGTGTGGCTTTGAAGCATTTGATGACTCTAGAATGGAGTTTGATGTTCGATTTTATCTTGTTGCAATCTTGTTTATTATTTTTGATCTAGAAATAGCTTTTTTATTTCCATGGGCAATTTCTTTGGGAAATATTGGTGCATTAGGATTCTGGTCAATGATGGTTTTTTTAGGAGTTTTAACTATAGGTTTTATATATGAGTGGAAAAAAGGAGCTTTAGAATGGGAATAAAAACAAACTTTTTTGAAGAAAAAGAAAAAAAAATACCAGAAGATTTTAAAAAAATTGCAAAGGAGTTTGCAGAGAAGGGTTTTATAACTACTTCAACTGAGAACTTAATTAATTGGGCCAGAACCGGTTCATTGCATTGGATGACATTTGGTTTGGCGTGCTGTGCAGTAGAAATGATGCACACATCAATGCCAAGATATGATCTTGAAAGATTTGGTGCTGCACCGCGAGCGTCTCCAAGGCAATCAGATGTAATGATAGTTGCTGGGACACTAACAAATAAGATGGCCCCAGCTTTAAGAAAAGTTTATGATCAAATGCCAGAACCTAGATATGTAATATCAATGGGTAGCTGTGCTAACGGCGGAGGATATTATCATTATTCTTATTCTGTAGTAAGAGGTTGCGATAAAATTGTTCCGGTTGATATTTATGTTCCAGGGTGCCCTCCCTCTGCAGAAGCATTACTATATGGAATTTTACAACTTCAAAAGAAAATAAGAAAAGAAGGTACTCTTGAAAGATAAAAAATATGTCACTAAATAATATTCAGCAACTTGAAAAATTAATTAACTCAGAATTAACAAGTAAAATTAAACAGTCTTTAATAGAATTTGATGAGTTATTAATTGAAACAAATTTAGAGAATTTAATAGAAGTAATTCAATTTTTGAAAACGAATGATGATTGTAAGTTTAAACAATTAATTGATATAGCTGGAGTTGATTATCCCGAAGATGAAAATAGATTTCATCTCATTTATCTTTTTCTCTCTCACGAATTAAATTTAAGAATTAAATTGTCAGTAAAAATTAAAATAGGAACAAAAGTACCTTCTATTACAAAAATATTTCCTTCATCAAATTGGATGGAGAGAGAAATTTTTGATATGTATGGAATAAAATTTGAAAACCATCCAGACTTAAGAAGAATTTTAACTGACTACGGTTTTAAAGGTCATCCATTAAGAAAAGATTTTCCACTAACTGGCTTCAGTGAAGTTAGGTATAGCGAAAAAGAAAAAAAAGTTATTAGCGAACCAGTCAAATTAGAACAAAATTATAGAGATTTTGATTTTGATAGCCCTTGGGAGGGCACTAAATATATTAAGGAAGTAGAGAAAATAAACAAAGATGACAAAAAAAATTAAAACATTAAATTTAAACTTTGGACCACAACACCCTGCTGCACACGGCGTGTTAAGGCTTATTTTAGAGCTAGACGGTGAAGTTGTCGAAAAAGCAGACCCACATATTGGTTTGCTTCACCGAGGTACAGAGAAACTTATAGAACACAAAACTTACACGCAGGCATTACCTTACTTTGATCGTTTAGACTACGTAGCTCCAATGAACCAAGAACATGCATTCGCTCTTGCTGCAGAAAAATTATTGAATATAGAAGTTCCAATTAGAGCAAAATATATAAGAGTAATTTTTTGTGAAATAGGAAGAATATTAAGTCATATATTAAATGTTACCACTCAAGCTTTAGACGTTGGCGCATTAACACCATCTTTGTGGGGATTTGAAGAGCGAGAAACTTTAATGACATTTTATGAGAGGGCCTCAGGTTCCAGATTACATGCGAATTACTTTAGAACAGGGGGCGTTAATCAAGATCTACCTACTAAATTAATTTCAGATATAGATAAATTTTGCAGGACTTTTCCTAAAATCTTAGATGACCTAGAAAGTTTATTGACAGACAATAGAATTTTCAAACAACGAAATGTTGAAATCGGTATTGTATCTAAGCAAGATGCTCTTGATCATAGTTTTTCAGGCGTGATGCTAAGGGGGTCAGGTATTCCTTGGGATTTAAGAAAATCTCAACCATATGAGTGTTATAAAGATTTAGACTTTAAAATACCCGTTGGTAAAAATGGAGATTGCTATGACCGATATCTTTGTAGAATAGAGGAAATGAGAGAAAGTGTAAAAATTATAATTCAATGCATAGAAAATATTCCTAAAGGACCTATTAAATCAATAGATGGAAAAGTTTCTCCTCCCAATAAAGAAGAGCTAAAACAATCTATGGAAGCTCTTATTCATCATTTTAAACTTTTTACGGAGGGGTACAGAGTCCCAGCGGGGAATGTTTACACAGCCGTAGAAGCACCAAAAGGTGAGTTTGGAGTTTATTTAATATCTGATGGAAGTAACAAACCCTATAGATGCAAAATTAGAGCACCCGGATTTTCACACCTTCAAGCAATGGACTATCTAATAAAAGGACACATGTTAGCAGACGTACCGGCGGTTCTTGGCTCGCTAGACATTGTTTTTGGAGAGGTTGACCGATGAGTTTAAAAAAAGTAAGCAGCGATCAACCTAAAAACTTTGTTTTTTCTGAACCTAATCTTTTAGTTGCTGAAAGTATTTTAAAAAGATACCCAAATAAAAATAAAAAAAGTGCAGTAATGCCTTTACTTTATTTAGCGCAAAGACAAAATCAAAATTGGGTTCCTTTAGCAGCAATGAAGTATATAGCTAATTATTTATCAATTTCTTATATAAATGTTTATGAAGTTGCAACTTTTTATTCAATGTACAATCTATCACCAGTAGGAAAGTACTTTGTTCAAGTTTGTACTACAAGTCCTTGTTTAATTAGAGGGGCAGATAAATTAGTAAAAACATGTAAAGAAAAAATATCTCAGAAAGAAAATGAAATTTCTAAAGACGGAAAATGTTCATGGGTAGAAGTTGAATGTTTGGGCGCTTGTGTTAACGCTCCTATGATGCAAATCAATAATGATTATTACGAAGATTTAGATGAAAAAAAAACAAAAGATATTATAGACTCATTAATTAATGATAGCCCGATGAAACCAGGATCCTATCGAGGAAGAAAAAATACAGCACCAGAAAAAATTAAAGAAACCAATGGAGATAAACATGCTTAAAGATTCTGATAAAATATTTACAAATTTATACAATAATTTTGGTTGGGATATCGAGAGTTCAATTAAAAGATCTGACTGGAAAGATACAACAAATTTAATCTCTAAAGGTCGAGAATGGATAATAAATGAAATTAAGACTTCCGAGCTTAGAGGCAGAGGAGGAGCAGGGTTTTCAACTGGATTAAAATGGTCTTTTGCACCTAAAGAAGTTGGTTCAAGACCTCACTATCTAGTTATAAATGCAGACGAGTCAGAGCCCGGCACATGTAAAGATAGAGATATTTTAAGATTTGAACCACAAAAACTCATTGAAGGTTGTTTAATCGCAGGCTATGCAGTCAATGCACATACTTGTTATATTTATATAAGAGGGGAATATTTTAATGAAGGTAATAGACTTCAGGAAGCTATAAACCAGGCATATGAAAAAAACTTTTTGGGAAAAAACGCCTGTGGTTCGGGATGGGATTTTGATATTCATATTCATTTTGGTGCTGGAGCATATATTTGTGGTGAAGAAACTGCTTTACTTGAAAGTATTGAAGGAAACAAAGGTCAACCTAGGTTAAAACCACCGTTTCCAGCATTAGTTGGATTATACGGCTGCCCAACTATTGTTAATAATGTCGAGACAATAGCCGTAGTCCCTACCATACTAAGAAGAGGGGCAAATTGGTTTGCATCAATAGGGAAACCTAAAAATACAGGAACTAAAATTTTTTGTATATCTGGAAATGTTAATTCGCCGTGTAATGTTGAAGAAGAGATGGGTATCCCGTTAAAAGATTTAATTGAAAAACATGCCGGAGGAGTTGTGGGGGGATGGGAAAATTTACAAGCAGTAATACCAGGTGGTTCATCTATGCCCTTATTACCTAAAAAAGTTTGCGATACAATAACAATGGATTTTGACTCTTTAATTGAAAATAAAAGTGGATTAGGAACAGCGGGCATTGTAGTTATAAATAAAGATCAGGATATCATTGCTTGTATGGCTAGAATAGCTAGATTTTACAAACACGAAAGTTGTGGTCAATGTACACCCTGTAGAGAAGGATCTGGTTGGATGTGGAGAATTTTAGACAGAACTGCAAAAGGTAATGCTACTCATAGTGATATAGATTTATTATCTGATGTAACAAAACAAATTGAGGGACATACTATTTGTGCTTTCGGTGAAGGTTCTGCTTGGCCTGTGCAAGGTTTATTAAGACATTTTAGAAAAGAAATTGATAAACGATGTAATAATGATCCGATAATTAAAAAGAAAAGAGAAGTACCTTATTTAGTTGACCAACATTTATTAGATAATAAAAATGCCTAAAATTACAATAAATGGAAAAGAAATAGAATTTGAAAAAGGAATGACTGTACTTCAGGCCTGTGAACTTGCAGAAGTTGAAGTACCAAGATTCTGCTACCATGAAAAATTGTCTATAGCTGGAAATTGCAGAATGTGCCTTGTTGAAATGGAAAAATCTCAGAAACCAATAGCTTCGTGTGCAATGCCAGCTGTTGAAGGCATGAACATAAAAACCAATACTGAATTTGTTGAAAAGGCAAGAAAAGGTATTATGGAATTTTTGCTTGTAAACCATCCTTTAGACTGTCCAGTTTGTGACCAAGGAGGTGAATGTGATTTACAAGATCAATCCCTTTATTACGGGGTTGATAAGTCAAGATTCTTAGAAAACAAAAGAGAAGTAAGAGACAAATATATGGGCCCTCTAATTAAAACACAAATGACAAGATGTATTCATTGCACAAGATGCGTAAGGTTTGCAACTGAGGTTGCGGGTGTTCCAGAAATTGGTGCAATAGGAAGAGGAGAAGATATGGAGATAACAACATATTTAGAAAAATCTATGGAGTCCGAGTTGTCAGCTAATGTAATTGACCTTTGTCCTGTAGGAGCACTTACATCAAAACCATATGCTTTTGAAGCAAGACCATGGGAGTTAAAAAAAACAGAAAGTATTGATGTAATGGATGCCGTAGGATCAAATATAAGGATAGACACGTATGGATGGGAAGTAAAAAGAGTTTTACCAAGATTAAACAATCAGATTAATGAAGAATGGATTTCAGATAAAACAAGATTCTCATGTGATGGATTATTAAAGCAAAGATTAGATACACCCTATATTAAAAAAAATAACAAATTAGTTAAATCAAATTGGGACGAAGCTATTCAGTTAATCGTTGAGAAAATAAAAAGTCTGGAGCCAAAAGAAATAGCAGGACATATAGGAGATATGGTGAGTTTGGAGAGTTCGTTAGCGTTTAAAAAATTTTTTGACAGTATTAACAGCAACAACATAGAGTTTAGAGAAAAAAAATATTACATAAATCCAGATGAAAAAATAAATTATATTTTTAACTCATCAATAGAAGGAATAGAAGAGTCAGACCTGATTTTGCTTATTGGTTGCAATCCTCGTCATGAGGCCACAATGGTGAATGCGAGAATAAAAAAGATGTGTGGCAAAAATGATTCTTTAGTTTACTCAATCGGTGATCCTGGAGATCTGACATACGATTATGAGATAATTGGCCACAACACCGAAGAAGTGAATAATTTAATCAACAAAAAAAATGAATTTAGTAAAAAATTCTTGAGTTCTAAAAAACCTATTGTAATTCTGGGAGAGTCGTGTCTTGAAATTCAATCTGGCAAATTTATATTTGAAGAAATAAAAAGTTTTCTTGTAAAAAATAATTTTATTTCAGAAAAATGGAATGCATTAAATATTTTAACGCAAAATGCATCAACAGTAGGATCATTAGATTTAAAATTAATGAATTATGATGAAAATAATAATTTTATTTTTTTTGACAAACTAAAAAATAAAGAATTTAAATTTTTATATTTATTAAGCTCTGATAATTTTGAAATTGTTAAAAATAACGAGTTTATAGTTTATCAAGGTAGCCACGGAGATAGAGGAGCTGAAATTGCTGACGTTATTCTTCCAAGCCCTGCTTACACAGAGCAAAATGGTTTATACTCAAATCTAGAAGGTAGAATTCAAGAATGCAGGAAAGCATCTTATCCAACAGGTGACTCTAAGGAAGATTGGAAAATATTTAATTTACTTTCAAATAGTTTACATAATAAAAAATTATTCAATTCTCAATCAGAAATTTCAGAGTTAGTTTTAAAATTAATTCCTAATTTTTCTAGTATCAACTCTTTACCTAATAAAAATTTTAAAAATTTTAAAAAAAAAGATGTTAATTTTTTAAGTGAAAAAATAATAATTAATCCAATTGACTATTACTTTACTAATTCTATTTCTAGATCATCAAAAACGATGGCCGAATGTAGGAACATTAAAAATGACACATTAAAATTGGGAACAAACAACTAATTATGGAATACTTAAGTATACTTAGAGATGAAATTTATAAAATTATTTTTTTGTTAATACCAATATTAGTTTCTGTAGCAATGATAGTTTGGTTTGATAGAAGAGTATGGGGGCTGGTTCAAAAAAGAAGAGGCCCAAATGTTGTTGGACCTTTTGGACTATTTCAAACTTTAGCAGATGCTTTAAAATATATTTTTAAAGAAATAATCATACCTGCCAGTTCTAATAAAGTAATATTTGTTTTAGCGCCAATAGTTACAATGACTTTAGCGTTAGTGGCATGGGCTGTAATACCCTTTAGTGAAAGTATAGTTCTTTCAGATATTAATGTTGGCGTTCTTTACTTGTTTGCTGTTTCTTCACTTGGTGTTTATGGAATAATTATGGGTGGATGGGCTTCAAATTCAAAATATCCTTTTCTAGGAGCCATTAGGTCTGCGGCCCAAATGGTTTCATATGAAGTTTCAATAGGTATAATAATAATAAATGTTTTGTTATGTGTGGGTTCACTAAACTTAAAAAGCATTGTTTTCGCACAACAAGATTTATGGTTTGTAATTCCTCTATTTCCAATGTTTGTTATTTTTTTTATTTCAGCTTTAGCAGAAACAAACAGACCCCCTTTTGACTTACCAGAAGCTGAAGCAGAGCTTGTTGCTGGATATCAAACTGAATATTCTGGTATGATGTATGCAATGTTTTGGTTAGGAGAATATGCAAACATATTATTAATGTGTGCTATGGGAACTATATTATTTTTAGGTGGCTGGTTACCACCCCTAGACATATATCCTCTTAATATTGTTCCACATCCCGTATGGATGATTTTAAAAATATTATTTTTATTTTTTCTTTTTGCGTTAGTTAAAGCAATAGTACCGAGATATAGATATGATCAATTGATGAGACTTGGATGGAAAGTCTTCCTTCCATTTTCACTATTATACGTAATTTTAACTGCGAGCTTTTTATTTTATTTTAATTTATTACCAACAAAAAATTTTTAGATGAAACTAAACAGAATATTAAAAACTATATTTTTAGCTGAGTTTATTTCAGGTTTGTTTATAGCTTTTAAGGAAATTTTTCGTGCATCAAAAACTATAAATTATCCCTTCGAAAAAGGATCAATAAGCCCACGAATGAGAGGCGAACATGCTTTAAGAAGATATCCTAGCGGTGAGGAAAGATGTATAGCATGTAAATTATGTGAAGCTGTGTGTCCAGCTCAGGCAATTACTATTGAGTCAACAGAGAGATCAGACGGCAGCAGAAAAACAACAAGATATGACATTGATATGTTAAAATGTATTTATTGTGGTCTATGTCAGGAATCTTGTCCAGTAGACGCTATTGTGCAAGGTTCAAATTTTGAGTTTGCTACAGAAACTAGAGAAGAACTTTATTACAATAAAGAAAAATTATTAGATAACGGTGATAGATGGGAAAGTGTTATCGCTAGAAATATTAAATTAGATAAACCTTATAAATAAATGTTAGCGCACGCTCTTTTTTTTTATTTTTTTTCAATTATAGCTATATTTTCTGCATTAATGGTAATTGCTTCAAGAAACACTGTTCATTCAGTTTTTTTTCTTATATTGGATTTTATTTCAGTAGGATGCCTTTTTATTATGATAGGAGCTGAATTTTTAGGAATGATTTTGCTAATTGTTTATGTTGGCGCAGTAGCTGTTTTATTTTTATTTGTAGTAATGATGTTAAATGTTGCTGAACAAAAACAATCTTGGTTCATCGGAAAAAAATCCACACATATACCTTCTGGTTTAATAGTAAGTGTTTTAATTTTTTTAGAATTATTAGTAGTAACAGGTGGTTGGAAATATAAAGATAATATTAAAAGCAGCAGCTCACTATCTATTGATAAAGGACTATCTAACACTCATCAAATTGGAAATGTAATGTATACAGATTATATTTTATACTTTCAACTTTGTGGAGTAATCCTTTTATTATCCATGATAGGAGCTATACTTTTAACTTACAGAAAGCGTGATGGAGTAAAAAAACAAAGTTATTTTAATCAAATTTCAAGAGAACCTTCTACTTCTGTAGAACTAAAAGAGGTTGATTTTAACAAGGGAGTTAAAGTAGATGATTGATATTGGTCTAGGCCATTATTTAACATTAGGTGCAATTGTTTTTTTCTTAGGAGTTGTCGGAATATTCTTAAATAGAAAAAATATTATAGTTATCTTAATGTCAATTGAACTAATATTGCTAGCGGTAAATATAAATCTTATTTCTTTTTCAATTTTTTCTGGAGATATCGTTGGACAAATTTTTACAATGTTAATATTAACTGTTGCTGCAGCTGAAGCAGCTATTGGCCTTGCAATCATAGTTATTTTTTACAGAAATAGAGGATCAATTCGTGTTGAGGACATACATGGAATGAAAGGTTAAATGCAATACGCTGTAATATTTTTACCTTTAATTGGTTCCATACTTGGATATTTCGCTAGAAAGTTAGGAAATTTTTTTTCAGAAATAATTACAAGTTTATTTACTTTAACTGCAGCAATACTTTCTATTATAATATTTTATAACGGAATTATATATGATGAATACGGAAATCATAAAATATTTGAATGGATAAGTTCTGGGAATTTTAACGCTAGCTGGTCAATAAACATAGATCCTTTAAGTTCAGTAATGCTAGTGGTCGTTACACTAGTATCTACTTTAGTTCATATTTATTCGATTGGATATATGAGTCATGATCCACACAAACCAAGATTCATGTCTTATTTATCATTGTTTACTTTTTCAATGTTATCACTTGTTGTGTCTGATAATTTTCTACAGCTATTTTTTGGTTGGGAGGGTGTTGGACTGTGTTCATATTTATTAATTGGATTTTGGTACAAAAGAAATTCAGCAAATAATGCAGCAATTAAAGCTTTTTTAGTAAATAGAGTTGGAGATTTTGGACTTGCTATAGGTATATTTTTAATTTTTTACTATTTTGGAACTATAAATTTCAATGAGGTTTTTCAGTTAACTAGTCAATTTGCAAGCAAGGAAATAAGTTTTTTAGGATTTAAAGTAAATTTAATTACACTTATTTGTATGTTTCTTTTTGTTGGAGCTATGGGAAAATCTGCACAATTTTTACTTCATACTTGGTTACCTGATGCAATGGAGGGGCCCACTCCCGTATCCGCATTAATACATGCAGCAACAATGGTAACGGCAGGTGTATTTTTAGTAGTCAGATGCTCGCCAATTTTTGAATATTCTCAGTTTGCACTCAATGTAGTTGCTTGCATTGGTATGATTACAGCATTGTTTGCTGCTTCTGTAGCTTTAGTTCAAAATGATATAAAAAAAATAATAGCATACTCTACTTGTAGCCAATTAGGTTATATGTTTTTTGCTGCCGGAATAGGTGCTTACCACGTTGCTATATTTCATTTATTTACTCACGCTTTCTTTAAAGCCTTATTGTTTTTGTGCTCTGGATCGGTAATACATGCCTTCAAAGATGAGCAAGACATTTCAAAAATGGGCGGAGTAATGAAAAAACTTCCTTTAACTTACTTTCTAATGTTAATAGGTACTTTAGCTCTAACAGGATTTCCTTTTCTATCTGGATTTTATTCGAAGGATGCTATAATTGAGTTTGCACTTTTTAAGCACACCGCAATAGGTAATTATGCGGCTTTTGTAGGTATATTTACAGCATTTTTAACAGCTATTTATTCCTGGAGGCTGTTATTTAAAACTTTTAATGGACCATATAATAACAAAGTAATTACAAAAGAAAAAATACACGAGTCCCCAATTACTATGTTGATTCCACTTATTATACTGGGTTTTGGTTCTGTATTTGCAGGGTATTTCTTTAAAGAAACATTTATAGGCACCGATAGTAAAAACTTTTGGGGCACATCTATCTTTTTCTTAAAAGAAATTACTCACGATCATTTATCATTTTGGTTTTTGGCAATTACTCCCACTTTAGTTGTAGCGGCAATACCTATATCTTATTTCTATTTCATTAAGAATCCAAAAATCTTAGAAGGTATTAAAAAAACAAACTTACCTTTGTATAATTTTTTATTTAATAAATGGTATATAGATGAATTTTATAACTTAATTATTGTAAATCCACTAAAAAAAATAGGAGTATTTTTTTGGAAAAGGGGAGATCAAAATATAATTGATAGATTTGGACCTGATGGAATTACAAAAATAATTAAATCAATATCAAATAAAGCAGTTCAATTTCAAAGCGGTTATATTTATGACTATGCGTTTGTAATGCTTATAGGATTGTCAGCTTTAATAACTTTTTTAATACTAAACTAGAATGAATTTTCCAATATTATCTACTATTATTTTTTTACCTTTAATAGGATCTTTATTCATTTTTTTATCAAAAAATGTAAATAATAATCATAGCGCTATTTATACTTCTCTTTTTACATCTCTTGCAAATTTTTTTTTAGCGTTATTTCTATGGTATTCATTCGATAAAAATTATTCTGGTTTTCAATTTATCGAAGAGAGCAATTGGTTAAGTGGACTAATAAAATTTAAATTAGGTATAGATGGAATCTCAATATTATTTATCGTATTAACAGCTTTTATTACTCCAATTTGCATATTGTCTTGCATAAACAGTGTTAACAAAAGAATCAAAGAGTTTTTAATTGCAATTTTAATCTTAGAAACTTTTATGATTGGGGTTTTTTGTTCACTTGATCTCTTAGTATTTTACCTATTTTTTGAAGCAGGTCTAATCCCAATGTTTTTAATTATCGGTGTTTGGGGAGGTCCCAGAAGGGTCTATTCAGCTTTTAAGTTTTTTCTTTATACACTTTTAGGTTCAGTTTTAATGTTAGTTGCAATAATTGTTATTTATTGGACAACAGGTACAACCGATCTTGTTCTTATAAATGAAATAAAAATACCAAAAGATTTGCAATACATATTATGGTTGGCTTTCTTTAGTTCATTTGCAGTAAAAATGCCTATGTGGCCTGTTCATACATGGTTGCCAGATGCGCATGTAGAGGCACCAACAGCTGGATCAGTAATTTTAGCGGCAATACTTTTAAAAATGGCTGGATATGGTTTTATAAGATTCTCAATTCCATTTTTTCCGGTAGCATCAGAGTATTTTACTCCATTAATTTTTTCTTTGAGCTTAATAGCGATTATTTACACATCACTGGTTGCGCTTATGCAAGACGATATGAAAAAGTTAATAGCTTATTCTTCAGTTGCACATATGGGGTATGTAACTTTAGGAATATTTACATTTTCCAAACAAGGTATAGAAGGCAGTATATTTCAAATGATTAGTCACGGTTTAATTTCTGCAGCTCTTTTTTTATGTGTGGGTGTTCTTTACGACAGACTAAATTCTAGAGTTATATCTACATATGGAGGTGTAGTGAGTCATATGCCAAAATATTCCTTTTTATTTATTATCTTTGTGTTAGCTGCCTTAGGTTTACCTGGAACAACTGGATTTCTTGGTGAATTTTTAGTTTTAATGGGAGCTTTTCAAAAAAGTTACATAGTCGCTATGATTGCCTCAATAGGTGTAATTTTAGGCGCAGCATATATGTTGTGGTTAGCAAAAAGAGTAATCTTTGGAGAAGTAACAAACTCAAAAATAAGAGAGTTAAAGGATTTAAACTTTATAGAGTTATCTATTTTGCTTATTTTAGCTGCGGCTGTATTGATATTTGGTTTTTATCCGCAACCAATAATAGATACTATGAAACTTTCAGTGGATAATTTAATTTTCAATTATCAATTAGATTTAATCTATCACTTAAAAAACAAATGATAAATAATTTACAAATACTATTTCCAGAAATTTTCTTATCGATTTCTATATTTATCATTCTAATGATAGGAGTTTTTGTTAAAAAAAGCTATAATTTAATTTATAAACTATCAATAATAATTCTTTTATTTACAGTTTTTATAATTTTAAAAAGTGAAAGCTTAGAATTTAAATTATTTTCCGATTCATTCGTAACAAATCCTTTTACAGATTTTATTAAAGTATTAATTCTCGCATCAAGTATTTTTGTTTTAAATGTTTCTCAAATGTTTATCAAAGATAATAATATGGATAAGTTTGAATATCCAATAATTATCTTACTTTCAATTCTAGGAATGTTTTTCATGGTTAGTTCAAATGATTTAATTCTTTTTTATCTAGGGCTAGAATTACAATCTTTATCCCTTTATATCTTAGCGGCAATAGACAGAGACAACTTAAGATCTACAGAGTCCGGAATAAAATACTTTGTTCTAAGCGCATTATCATCGGGACTATTATTATATGGATGTTCGTTATTATATGGATTTAGTGGTTCAACAAATTTTGATATAATTAGCAACCAGCTTAATTCCAACAACACAGGAGGAATATATGCTATGGTTTTTATTTTAGTGGGTTTATCTTTTAAAATATCAGCTGTGCCATTTCATATGTGGACACCAGATGTTTATGAGGGAGCACCTACTTCAGTCACAAGCTTCTTTGCAGTTGTACCAAAAATTGCTGGTTTAGCGGTTTTTATAAGATTTATGCAAATTCCATTTTCTAATATTTTGGTTGAATGGCAAAGCATTATTATTTTTATATCTATAGCTTCAATGATTTTGGGCGCCGTAGCTGCGATTGGACAAAATAATATCAAAAGACTTTTAGCTTATAGTTCAATCGGTCATATTGGTTATGCTTTAGCAGGCATTGCTACAGGCGGAACTTTGGGATATTCCAGTTCAATTTTCTATATAACAATTTACGTAATAATGAATATTGGAATTTTTGGCTGTGTTTTTTTAATGAAAAAAGACGGAAAATACACAGAAGAAATTAGTGATCTTTCAGGTATTTCAAAAAAACATCCTCTATTAGCCTTATCTTTTTTAATACTTTTGTTTTCACTCGCTGGTATTCCTCCGCTTGGTGGCTTCTTTGCAAAATTTTATGTATTCATGTCAGTAATAGAAGACGAGATGTACACTTTAGCTATTATCGGACTATTAACTACAGTTATCTCAGCCTTTTATTATTTAAAGATTATTAAGATTATTTATTTCGATGAATTAAAGGAAAAGTTAGATGAAATTAAAAATTTTAACCTTACAAGTACAATTTTTTTAAGCTGCATAATATTAGTTACTTTCTTTTTATACCCTTCACTATTAAATACTATTGTAAGTAATATATTCACATATTAATGAAATTAAAATTGAAAAAACTAGGTAAAGTTCGTAGCACAAACGAGGAAGCTATAAAACTTATTACTAATAACAAAATAAATCCAACTATTATTACTGCAACAAATCAAACTAAAGGCAAAGGAACAATGGGTAAAAAATGGATCTCAAAAAAAGGCAATTTATTTGTTTCAATTTTTTTTGATATCAGTGATATAAAAATAACTTCTGCAAATTATTCTATATTAAATCCTTATATAATTATGAATATATTAAGAAAATATTCTAAAGAAAAGATATATATTAAATGGCCAAATGATATTTTAATAAAAGGAAGAAAACTATGTGGCATACTTCAAGAAATTATAGAATTCAAAAATAAAAAATACCTAATAATAGGCATAGGCATAAATACTTTAGTTTCTCCCGCTGGCAAGGATTTTAAGTCAGTTTCATTATTAAATTGTTCAAATAAAATAATTAGAAATACTAAAATTTTAAAAGACATTAAATTGGCATATGAAATATTTATATCTGATATAAATAAATATAAAATTTCTTATTTAAAAAAAAAAATATGCAAAGCATAAAATGAAATATATAGTTGGTGATATAGGTAATACTTTAACAAAAATTTCTTTATTAAACAGTAAATTCAAAATCATTAAGTCATATGATATTGAGACAAAAAAACTTTATTTTAAAAAAAATCAAAAATCATTTTTGGAAAAATTTACTAAACATGCAATAAATAAGAAAATTTTATTTTCAAGTGTGGTTCCTAATATTTTTAGAATAATAAAATTATATTTTAAAAAAAAGAATTTTAAAACTATTGAAATTAAAGAATTAAAAATAAATCAATTGATTGATTTGAATGTAGATAATGTCAGTCAATTAGGTTCCGACCGTATTGCTAATGCCATAGGCGCTCAAGAAAAATCTAAAAAAGACTGTTTAATTATTGATTTCGGTACTGCAACAACTTTTGATATAATAAGTAAAAATGGTAAATACAATGGTGGAGTCATTGCTCCTGGTGTAAAATCATCAATTATTAATTTAAACAAATCAACCGCTTCTTTGCCCGTTTTTGAGTTAAAGATTAAAGCAAAAAGTTATGGAAAAAACACCAAAGATGCATTAAATGCTGGTTTTTTATGGGGTTATCAAGGTTTGATAAATAATATTGTAAAAAAAATAACCTCTAGTAGTAAAAAAGAATATAAGATTATATTAACTGGCGGTTATGCAAATCTTTTTAAAAAATATTTAGTTAAAAAACCATTTATAGATCAAAATATTACAATCAAAGGAATTATAAAAATTTATAAATTATTATTAATATGAAAAAAGAAGAATTATTGTTTTGCCCTTTAGGGGGTTCCGGTGAAATAGGTGCGAATATGAATTTGTATGCTTACGGAAAAGAAGATAACCAAAAATGGATAATTGTTGACATGGGCGTTACTTTTGCAGATGAGTCTATACCCGGTATTGACTTAATATATCCTGACCCAGGTTTTATTTTAGAAAAAAAAAAGGATCTCTTGGGTATAGTACTTACGCATGCGCATGAAGATCATATAGGTGCCGTAGCACATATATGGCCAGATTTAAGATGTAAAATATATGCCACTCCATTTACGGCAGTACTTATTAAAGAAAAATTTAAAGAAAAAAAAATTGATATTTCAAATTATTTAAAAATTATTCAACTTAATGGAAAAATAAATCTTGGCCCTTTTGAAATAGATTTTGTTACAATGACCCATTCGATACTAGAACCAAATGGGTTAAGCATAACTACGCCTGCTGGAACAATATTACATACAGGTGATTGGAAAATTGATCCTAATCCTTTAATTGGAAACGATATTGACAAAAAGAAACTTAAAGATATTGGTGAAAAAGGTGTGATAGCGATGATTTGCGACTCTACCAATGTTTTCAGTGAGGGTAGGGCAGGTTCGGAATTAGACGTGAGAGATAGTTTGCTAAAGATAATGGAGATTAAAAATAAAAAAATAATAGTTACTTCATTTGCGTCAAATGTAGCACGCATGGAGACAATATTTTATTGTGCAAAGAAAACAAATAGAAATATTTGTTTAGTTGGAAGATCAATGCATAGAATTTATAAGGCTGCCAGGCAGTGTGGGTACCTTCAAAACCTTATAGAGCCTGTCGATCCAAGAGATGCAAAAAAGATTTCAAGAGATAAAATTATATATCTTTGCACAGGCAGTCAGGGAGAACCAATGGGAGCTATGAACAGAATAGTTAATGATTTGCATCCCGATGTCTATTTAGAGTCTGGGGATACTGTAATCTTTTCATCAAAAATTATACCTGGTAATGAAAAAAAATTATATCAGTTACAAAATCAAATTACTAAAGCTGACGTGGAAATAATTACTGAAGAAAACGCTTTTGTACACGTTTCTGGCCACCCCAATAGAGATGATTTAAAAGACATGTACAGTTGGATAAAACCTAAATGTATCATACCAGTCCATGGAGAACATAGGCATATGAAGGAACATGCTACTTTTGCAAAAAAAATGCAAATTCCTCAAACTTTGTTGATAGAAAATGGAGATATAGTTCAGATTCATCCTGGAGATCCAAAAAAAATAGATAAAGCACCTTCTGGTAGAATGTATTTAGATGGTTCAATCGGAGTAAGTGCGGACTCTCAATCTATTAAAGAAAGAAAAAATCTTTCTTTGAACGGTTATTTAGAGGTAACAATAATAGTAGCTAACAATGGAAAAATTAAAAAGCCAGTAATTTCCTATAAAGGTATTCCTGAAAACGAAATAAGTGAAACATTTATTTTTGACATGGAAGATGAAATCACAAATATCTGCAGAACATTTTCTCTACAAAGCAAAAATCAAGAAAGAAATTTAATTGACTCTTTAAAACAAAACTGTCGAAGAATTGTAAGAGATAAAACTGGCAAAAAACCTTTTACCAACATAAATATTGCTAGAATATAATGGGAATAACAGGTTCTTTAATTATTTATGTCTGCTTATGGTGGATAGTATTTTTTTCAGTTCTACCTATAGGAATAGTTTCAAGCAGTGAAAAATACCAAGAAAGACTAAAAGGTAATGATCCAGGTGCGCCTAAAAACCCCCAAATAGGCATGAAATTTATTCTAACTACTTTAATTACAACATTAATATTTATTGGAATATATTATATTGTAACAAATAATTATTTTAATTTAAGGGAGTACTTACAATAATGAAATTATCCAAGTTATTCATTCCAATCACAAAAGATCTGCCCTCAGAAGCAAAGATAAAATCACACCAGTTAATGATTAGAACTGGGATGATTAAGCAGTCATCTGCAGGAATATATTCATGGCTTCCATTGGGATTTAAAATAATGAAAAAAATTGAAAATATAGTTAGAGAAGAACAAAATCAAATTGGGGCACAAGAAATGTTAATGCCAACTATTCAGTCTGCTGATATCTGGAAAGAAAGTGGAAGGTATGAGGATTATGGTGAAGAAATGTTAAGAATAAAAGATCGCCAAGGTAGAGAAATGTTGTATGGACCAACTAATGAAGAATTAATAACTGAAATATTTAGATCTAGCATTAAATCTTATAAGTCTTTACCTCAGATGCTTTATCATATTCAATGGAAGTTTAGAGATGAAGTTAGACCAAGGTTTGGCGTCATGAGATGTAGAGAGTTTTATATGAAAGATGCTTACTCATTTGATCTTGATGAAAATTCAGCAAGAAATTCTTACAACAAAATGTTTTTTGCTTACCTAAAAACCTTTGAGAGACTAGGATTACAAGCAATTCCTATGACCGCAGACACAGGACCTATTGGTGGAGATCTATCGCATGAATTTATTATTATAGCTGATACTGGAGAAAGTAAAATCTATACAGACAAAAAAATATTTAATATAGATTTAAATAAATACAAATTTGAAGAGTCTTCTCTTGAGTTGATGAGAAAAGAATATTCCAAGATATATGCTGCCACTGACGAAAAATTTAACAAAAATGAATTTGATAAAAAAGTAAGTAAAGAAAATCAAATAATTACAAAGGGTATTGAGGTAGGACATATTTTTTATTTTGGTGATAAATATTCTAAACCATTAAATGGATTAGTAGATACTCAAGATGGAAAAAAGCATTCAGTTAAAATGGGTTCTTATGGTATCGGGGTTTCAAGGTTAGTTGGTGCAATTATAGAGGCAAAATATAATAATGAAATAATGAAATGGCCTAAATCGGTCTCTCCTTTTGATGTAGTGATTATTCCTAGTATTAATAAAAACGATAATAAAAACTTGGAAAAAGCAAATAAAATTTATAAAGAATTAAAAAAACAAAATATTGACGCATTGTTAGATGAAGTTGACGAGAATATGTCAACAAAATTTAAAAAACATGATCTCATAGGTATTCCTTTTCAAATAATAATTGGATCAAAGAGTCAAGATGATTTGCTTGAATTTAAAGAGGTGAACAGTGAAAGTAAAAGTTTAAGTTTAAAAGAGATTGTAGAAAAACTAAAAAAATAAATTGTTTAATAAATCCGAAAGAATAATTGCACTAAGAAATCTTAGACCTAAAAGAAAAGAGGGTTTTTTAAAAGTAATATCCATATTTTCCTTTTTAGGAATTATGCTAGGTGTAGCTGTGTTAATTATTGTAATGTCAGTAATGAATGGTTTTAGAACAGATTTAACTAATAAGATTTTAGGTTTAAACCCACATATAACTGCTAAGCCATACTCAGTATCTAAAGAAGAAAATTTTAAATTATTATTAGAAAAAAAATATAAAGATTTAAAAATATCAGAGTCTTTAACCGGAGAAGGAGTTGCTATTAATAAAGAATATACGAAGGGTGTTTTGATTAAGGGCGTTAATATTAAAGAGAATAACAATATTAAATTTCTACAAAAAAAAATATTGGATGGGGATTTCAAAAATTTCAATAATGGAAAAATAATTTTAGGTAATGAATTGGCACTCACTTTAGAAGTTTCAGTTGGTGATAGTATTAATTTAATGTCTTCGACTTTCATAGGGACTCCAATAGGAAAGATACCAAAGCAAGAAAACTACCAAGTATCAGCTATATTTAATAGTGGGTTTTATGAATTTGACCAAAATATAATATATTTAAATATATCTGATGCTATGAGCTTCTTCGAAAAAAACAAAGAAGATTTATCTTTAGAAATTTATTTAGATAAACCTATAGAAGCCGATTTATATAAAAAAGAAATGGAAAAATTAAGTGAAAATTACTACCTATATTCCTGGACAGATTTGAATAGATCTTTTTTTGGTGCTCTGAAAGTCGAGAGAAATGTGATGTTTATTATTTTAACATTGATAATTATTGTAGCGGCGTTCAATATTATATCTGGACTAACTATTCTTATTAAAAATAAAACTAAAGAAATAGCAATTTTGAAAACCTTGGGTTTAAGTAATAGCTCCATAACAAAATCTTTTTTTTTAACAGGTTTTACTATAGGTTTTTTTGCCTCGATTGCGGGAGTTATATTAGGTGTTATTTTTTCATTCTACATTGAGGAAATAAGATATTTTATCTCATCAGTATTTGGATTAGAGATCTTCCCTGCAGATATTTATATTTTAGATAAAATGCCAAGTGAAATTAATTTTATTTCTACAATGTTTATTTTTTTATTTTCTATATTAATTACATCTATAGCTTCATTTTTTCCTGCAAAGGCAGCAGCTTCAATGAATCCAACTAAGGCGTTAAAGTATGAGTAATATTTTAGTAAAATTAAAAAAAATTAAAAAGTCCTATAACCACAAAAATGGAATTATTGAAGTTTTAAGAAATATTAACCTAGATATTAAAAAAGGAGACTTAGTAGCATTGGTCGGGCCTTCTGGATCAGGAAAATCTTCTTTACTTCATATTATAGCTTTATTAGATAAGCCAGACTCTGGCCTAGTTATTTTTTCAGGGAAAGACTCCAAGAATCTTACCGAAAAAGAAAAAAATGATATAAGAAAAAATAAAATATCCATAATATTTCAAGACAATAATTTACTTTCTGACTTTACAGCTCTAGAAAATGTTGTAATGCCATTAATAATTAGAGGTGAAAAATATCAACCATCAATAGAACTTGGAAAAAAAATACTTAAAGAGGTGAACCTTAGTAATAGAGCAAGTCATTTTCCAAGCGAACTTTCTGGTGGAGAACAACAAAGAGTAGCTATAGCAAGAGCATTAATTGCAAAAACCGATTTAATTTTAGCTGATGAACCCACGGGCAACTTAGATTTTAATACTTCTAGAGATATTTTTTCATATTTCTTAAAATTGAAAAAACTAAAAAAAACAGTTATCTATGCAACTCACAATAGAGACCTTGCTAATAAGGCTGATTATAAGTTGAGTATTTCTAATGGTAATATAAAAAGTATTAATGGCTAATGGTCAAAAAAAATTTTCAAATTTTAAAATTCATACACAATATTCTATTTGTGAAGGTGCAATAAAAATCGATGACCTAGCAAGTCATTGCAAGAGCGAAAAAATAAAATCTATAGGGATATGTGATAGCCACAACCTATGTGGAGCTCTAGAGTTTTCAGAAAAAATTAGCAAAAGTGGTACACAGCCGATTATAGGTACTCAAATAAATTTCTTAAAAGGTGAAATAATGGGAAAATTACCTTTATTTGCAAAAACTGAAGTTGGTTACAAAAGTTTAATAAAACTATCCTCTAAAAGTTACTTAGATGTTGACGAAAAGAGCGATCCTCATTGCAAAATAAGTGATTTAAAATCAAACAATAAAGACATCTTAATATTAAGTGGAAATCATAATGGTCTCCTTGGAAAACTTTTTAAACTTAATAAAATAAAACAAATTCAAGAGACAGCAACTGAAATAAAAAATATATTTGGAGATAGATTTTACTTTGAAATTCAAAGACACAACGAACCAGGCGAGAGAAATTTTGAAGATCATTTAATTGATTTGTCTATAAAGCTCGACATACCAATTATAGCTTCACAAGAAGTATTTTATTTAGAAAAACAAATGTTCGAAGCACACGATGCCTTAGTTTGTATAGGAGAAAAAAGTTTTATTGACGAAACAAAAAGAATTAGATTTAGCGATCAACATTTTTTAAAAAGTAATGAAGAACTTGTTGCCTTATTTAATGATATACCAGAAGCTCTAGAAAATAATTACAATTTCCCATTTAGAATAAATTTTAAACCTAAACACTCTTTACCAATTTTACCATCAATACAAACAAGCAAAGATACATCTGTTGAAAAAGAATTGCTTGAACAATCTGAGCTAGGTCTTAAAAACAGATTAGATAATTTTATATATAAAAAAAACACAAACCTAAATAAACTAGAACTTAAAAAAAATTACGAAGATAGGTTATTTCATGAGTTAAATATTATTAACTCAATGGACTATCCAAGTTATTTTTTAATTGTTTCAGATTATATTAGATGGGCAAAAAAAAATAATATTCCAGTTGGACCCGGTAGAGGTTCTGGAGCAGGTTCTTTAGTTGCTTATTGTTTGGATATTACTGACGTGGATCCAATAGAATTTGACTTAATATTTGAACGTTTTTTAAACCCAGACAGAATATCTATGCCAGATTTTGATATAGATTTTTGCGAAGAAAAAAGAAATTTAGTTTTTGAGTACCTTAAATCAAAATATAAAAATGGTGTTGCTCATATAATTACATTTGGAAAGCTTAAAGCAAGAATGGCGATAAGGGATGTGGGCAGAGTAATTGGCCTTCCATATGGACATGTCGACAAGATAAGCAAAATGATACCTTTTGATCCCTCTAGACCTTTAACATTACAGGAGTCAATCGACAGAGAACCAAGATTTAAAGAAGAAATTAAAAATAATAAAAAAGTAGAAAAATTAATTGAACTCTCTTTAAAATTAGAAGGTTTAAATAGAAATATGGCAACCCATGCGGCTGGGGTTGTGATAGCCGGAGAAAATTTATCTAATGAAGTTCCATTATATAAGGATAAAAGCTCTAATTTGATTTTACCTTCTACACAGTTTGATATGCATTCTTCTGAGAATGCAGGGTTGGTTAAATTTGATATTTTAGGACTAACTGCCCTAACAGTAATAAACAAAACTCTAAAAATGCTTAAGTCGAGAGGAGTAGATTTAGATATTAGTAAAATTAACTTGGTTGATGAAGAAGTTTTTAAGTTATTATCTTCCGGAGAAACAACGGGATTATTTCAGCTCGAAAGCACAGGCGTAAGAGATACTTTAAGACAAATGAAACCAAATAGATTTGATGATATAGTTGCACTTGTAGCATTATATCGACCCGGTCCTATGAGTAACATTCCAACTTACAACGATTGTAAGAATGGAATCAAAAAGCCTGATTATATACACGAAGTATTGGAAAAAATACTTCAACCAACTTATGGAATAATAGTTTATCAAGAACAAGTTATGCAAATTGCACAAACACTCGCAGGTTTTACTGCTGGTGAAGCTGATATTTTAAGAAAAGCAATGGGTAAAAAGAAAAGAGCTGAATTAGAAAAACAAAAAGAAAAATTTATTACTGGGGCTGTTAAAAACGGAATTAAAAAAGATGTAGCAAACTATGTTTTTACAAAAATTGAACCTTTTGCCGAATATGGATTTAATAAAAGTCACGCGGTTGCTTATGCAATGATAGCTTTTCAGACAACTTTCTTAAAAACACATTATAAAGAAGAGTTTATTGCTGCCTCAATGTCAACATCGTTAACTAATACTAGTAAGTTAAGAGAATATGTTGAGGAGCTGAAAAGACTTAATGTTGATGTTGTAAGGCCTTGTATTAATAATTGCTCAGCAGATTTTAAGCCAGAAACTAATAAAATATATTATGGTTTAGGCGCAATAAAAAGTGTTGGCTTTGAAGCCATATCAAACATAGTTAAAGAAAGAGATAAAAATGGAGAATTTAATTCATTAATGGACTTTATTACAAGAATAGACCCGAAGGATGTAAACAAACTTCAGCTTGAGGGTTTAGTAAAAGCAGGCGCATTTGACAAAATTGAAAAAAATAGAAAGCAAATATTTGACTCAATCCCTAAGATAATCCAAACCATAAAAAATAAACATTTAGAAAAAGAGACTAATCAAAAAAATCTTTTTGAAAGCACAGAAGGATCCAAAGAAGAAGTGTTTGAATTTATAACTAATGATAGTTGGTCAAAAAAAGAATTATTATCTGAGGAATTCAGCTCTCTTGGTTTTTATATCTCTGACCATCCTTTAAACGAATATAAAGATCTTTTTTCTCAATTAAATATTAAATCTTTCAATGAATTTAATCAAAATCATTCGAACGAAGCTTTAGTGGCTGGTACAATCATGTCTATACAAGAAAAAAAGAGCTCAAAGGGAACGCCTTTTGCGATCATAAAGTTTAGTGATAATAGCAGCGAATTTGAGTTATTTGTTTTTTCTGAACTCTTAATAAACAATAGAGATAAATTAAAAGAATCTAATTCATTTGTCTTAACATTACAAAAAGATAAAGTCTTGAAAGAGAACACACAAAGAAGAATAAATATAAGAAAAATCTCTGACTTGAGTGAGATGGTTGCTAAATCATATGATAAAGTTAGTATAGAGCTTCATTCTAATTATAATTTGGAAGAGTTGAAAGAGGCGCTAAAAGAAGAAGGCAAAACAGAGATTAATTTAATTATAAAAGAAAACAATAAAAGCCTAGCTTTTAGATTAGAAAAATCAAGAAATTTCAATTTGAGTACATTTAATACTATAAAAAATAAGGAATACGTTAAAAAAATAAATTTTTAGAAGCTTGATTTTCTTCAATTTTAACTATATCAAAGCTTAATTTCGCACACAGTATTAAGGGGTAACACCCTACCGGTCCAAAATTGGAATAGCTGTGGTGGATTTAACCGGAAAACAAATATGAACGTACCTGAAGTAAATATAAAAAATCTGTTAGAAGCAGGCGTACACCTTGGTCATAAAACACTAAGATGGAACCCAAAAATGAAACAGTATATTTTTGGAGAAAAAAACTCAATTCACATAATAGATTTAACACAAACTGTAGATTTTATAAAAAATGCA
>MDTB01234261.1_pt1 | contig 24172 bp, 21 predicted proteins | sample 811161 | NCBI WGS metagenome assembly MDTB01 (sample SAMN05326650, study PRJNA326480) | marine metagenome | isolation source: seawater | place: Mediterranean Sea | collected 2009
CATCATAACAATCTCTTTTAGCCACAGGACGTCTCCTTATTTTTTATCTTAGGCGCTTTTTTCTTTATCTTCTTTTACGTCTTCAAAATCTGCATCAACAACGTTGTCTTTTTCACTTGGTTTAGCATCTTTTGGTCCGTCACTTCCTTTGTCGTCATCTTTAGGTTTTTGTTGGCTTTTATAAACTGCTTCACCTAGTTTCATAGAAACTTGAATTAGACCTTGTGTTTTTTTCTTTATATCTTCAATATCTGTTCCCTCTAAGGATTTTTTAAGATCTGCTATACCATTTTCAATAGCTTTCTTTTCCTCAGTGGAGATTTTTTCTCCATGTTCTTTTAAACTTTTTTCTGTCGAAAAAATTAAACTGTCAGCTTGGTTTCTGGCATCTACGGACTCTCTTTTCTTTTTGTCCGCTTCTTTATTTGCCTCAGCATCTTTAACCATTTTCTTAATCTCTTCATCAGTTAGGCCACCTGATGCTTGAATTTGAATTTTTTGTTCTTTTCCAGTTCCTTTATCTTTAGCGGAGACACTCACTATTCCGTTAGCATCTATATCGAATGTTACCTCTATTTGTGGAGTTCCCCTAGGAGCTGGAGGAATGCCTACTAATTCAAAATTTCCAAGTATTTTGTTATCTGCAGCCATTTCTCTTTCTCCTTGTAAAACTCTAATGGAAACCGCAGGTTGATTGTCCTCTGCTGTTGAAAAGACCTGACTTTTTTTTGTGGGAATTGTAGTATTTTTTTCAATTAATTTTGTTGATACACCTCCTAGCGTTTCGATACCTAATGAAAGAGGAGTTACGTCTAGTAACAGTACGTCTTTAACGTCACCTTGTAAGACACCACCTTGAATTGCTGCACCCATCGCAACTACCTCATCAGGATTTACGCTTTTGTTTGGCTCCTTTCCAAAAAAATTTTTCACTGTTTCAATTATCTTTGGCATTCTTGTCATCCCACCAACAAGAACTATTTCGTGTATCTCAGCTGCAGAAAAACCAGAGTCTTTCAAAGCTGTTTTGCATGGTTCCAAAGTTCTATCGACCAAACCTTGAACTAAAGCCTCTAATTTGGCCCTAGTAAATTTTAAATTTAAATGTTTAGGTCCAGTCTTATCAGCAGTTATGAAAGGCAAATTTATTTCTGTTTGAGCAGCAGAAGAAAGTTCAATTTTTGCTTTTTCAGCTGCTTCTTTTAATCTTTGTAAGGCTAGTTTATCAGTTTTTAAATCAATTCCATTATCTTTCTTAAATTCATTAGCAAGATATTCTACAATTGTATCATCAAAATCTTCTCCACCTAAAAAAGTATCACCATTTGTAGATTTAACTTCAAATACACCATCACCAATTTCTAAAATTGATATATCAAATGTCCCGCCACCTAAATCATAAACCGCAATTTTTTTACCACCTTTCTTATCTAAACCATATGCAAGAGAAGCTGCAGTCGGCTCGTTAATAATTCTTAAAACTTCTAAGCCAGCAATTTTACCTGCATCTTTTGTAGCTTGTCTTTGAGAGTCATTAAAATAAGCTGGCACTGTTATGACAGCTTTTGTAACTGCCTGACCTAAATATTTTTCAGCCGTTTCTTTCATTTTTTGGAGTACAAAAGCTGAAATTTGAGCAGGTGAATATTTCTTGCCCTTGCCCTCAACCCAAGCATCTCCATTATCTGATTTAACTATTTTATAAGGTACCTTCGAGATATCCTTTTGAACTGATGGTCCATCAAATTTTCTTCCAATAAGTCTTTTTACAGCAAAGATAGTATCACCAGCATTAGTCACAGCTTGTCTTTTTGCAGGTTGACCAACTAGTTTTTCTTCTTTTTCCAAAAACGCTACTACTGAGGGGGTGGTTCTCGCGCCCTCTACATTTTCTAAAACTTTCGCTTGTGATCCATCCATGATAGCTACACAAGAGTTTGTAGTTCCTAAGTCTATTCCAATTACTTTGCTCATTTTATTTAATCCTTTTGTAAATTTATATGGGTGCTTTTTTTCTTACTACAAGGTTATTTATTGTCTATTTTCTCCTTTTTTTCCTCTTTTTTTAAACTTTTTTTCTTTGCAACCCCTACTAATGCTGGTCTTAACAATCTTTCACCCAACATGTAGCCGCATTGTATTTCCTGAATTATGGTGCCGGCTTCAGATACATCATCTTCAATCTCAGCCATAGCCTGATGAAAATTTGGATCAAATTTTTTGCCTTTAACCTCGATTTTTTTAATTCTATTTCTTTCAAATATAGAAACTAAATCTTTTTCAATTATTGATAAATTATTTAAAAATTTATCTAAATCTTTATTTGATTTCAAAATTTCATCATTTTTTATAGCATTTTTTGCTCTTTCAAGATTGTCAAGTATTGCCAAACTTTCTTTTGCAAAATTAAATGAGCTAAATTCAAAAGCATCTTTTATTTCTTTTTCAAATCTTCTTCTTTGATTTTCGATTTCTGCTAGTGATCTAAGCAACCTATCCTCAGTCTCTTTTAATTTTTGTTCAACTGTTAAATCTTTTGCCTTATGCTCTGAAGTATCATTTTGACGATCTTCAGGATTCTTTTTAATTTTTTCGTTATTTTCTGACATCAATTGCTATATAGTAAATAATTATTAGATTACTAGGTAGTAATGAAAAAAATATTAATTGGCACTCATAATATAGGAAAATTCAAGGAAATTTCCTTTCTTTTATCAAGTAAATTTCGGAAAATAAACCCAACTTCCCTTAAAATACCAAGCCCAAAGGAAACAGGAAGATCTTTTTCTTCGAATTCAAAATTGAAAGCTAACTTTTTTTCCAACTACGTTGACTATCCAGTAATATCCGATGACTCTGGTTTATGTATAAAAGCTCTTAATCAAAAACCTGGTATTTACTCCGCAAGACTTGCAAAAAGACACGGGAGTTTTTTAAAAGCAATGAAATATATTTTAAAAAAGATGAAAAAAAAAAAGAATAGATCTGCAACTTTCGTTTGCAGCTTATCTTTTAAGTCTCCAAACAGAAAAATAATCAATGTTATCGGAAAAATAAGAGGAAATATATCTTACGATATTTTAGGTAAAAACGGCTTTGGATATGATCCAATTTTTATTCCTAACAATTACAAAAAAACTTTTGGTGAAATGCTAAAAAGCAAAAAAATTAAAATATATCATAGATATATCGCTTTTAAAAAACTAAAGAAAAAAATTAAAACTTTGTAAATTTATTTTTTTCCACACGGTAAATCTCTAATTCTTGAACAACTCTTCTTTCATTAATACTAAAAGTTCCTATTTTTCCTTTTATTTTGTTTTTAAAAGAGAAATTATTGATTGAATTTAAATTTTTATTTTGTTTCCAAGCATAATAAATTAATCCTAGAGCATCGTAAGTTAAAATAGTAATTTCGCTTGGGTAACTCTTAAATTTTTTAAAATAATTCTCATTATATTTTTTAAATTCTTTAAAATTAATTGAAGGATAATAAAGTCGCTTAATAGTATTTTCATAAAAAATACTTTCATCAAACCATTGATTCACTGTGGTAAACAAAACTTTTGATTCATTAACATCTGTATAAACAAGAGAGGTTAAAACACTTTTTAAACTGTTTCCAAAATCGATTATAATAACTGAGTCAAAATTTACTTCGCCTAATGTATAAAGTTGCTCTAATCTCTCTAATTCTCTTAGCGACTCTTCATCTTCTTTATCTTCAAAAATTTTCTTTCTTAAATCTAAGTTTCTTTTCCTTTGAGCATAATTTGTAAAATTTTCGATTTCTCCTGTTAAAACTTGCGGATTAGAACTGTATGAAAATGTTTTAGCCTGAAAGTCAATGCCTTTAAGTTTTTTTTCAATAAACGCAGCATACTCGTTTTTCGGATACATAATAATTGTTCTTTTCTTTTTTTGTTTTTTTATAAAGTTGATCAGTGATATTAGTTGTGATTCCAAACTAATTCCGACACTTATAACATTATCGGAAAATTCAGGTGATATATTTGAAGGTGATATAAAAACAATATCACTATATTTTTTAACTTCAGAAAATTCTTGATGACTTATTGGACCTATTATGATCTTAATATTTTGTAATTTTAAATCTTTAATAGCTTCATTAATTTTTTCTTTATCCCTAAATCCTGAGTCTCGGGGAATTACAAATATATTTTTATCTCCAATCTCATCTAAAGCTAATTGTATGGAGTGTAACAAAGAATTTCCCAACTCTTTATACTCACCACTTAGCGGAGCAAGTAAACCAATTTTTAATTGATTTCTTTTCTCCTCACTGAAAAGATTAGAATTAAAAAAAATAATTAGGTAAAATAATGTTATAAATAATTTCTTTTTCATATGAACAAACTATTAACTAAAAGCTTATATATTGTTTCCACCCCTATAGGAAATTTAAGCGATATTACTTTAAGAGCTCTGGATGTACTAAAAAATTCTGACATAGTTTTATGTGAAGATACGAGACACTCTTTAAAGTTATTAAATTATTTTAAAATTAAAAAAAAACTAATTTCTTATCACAAGTTTAATGAAAAAAAACAAGTAAACACCTTAATAGAATATATTAATCAAGGCAAAAATTTGTCTTTAATTTCCGATGCAGGAACACCTTTATTATCAGACCCAGGAAGACACCTAGTGAATGAATGCTTAAAAAACAATATTAATATTATTCCAATACCTGGTGTTTCTTCAATTACAGCAGCAATGAGTATTTCAGGATTTAGCGAACAATTTTTGTTTTATGGATTTTTACCAAAAAAACAAAATGAATTAAACAAAGTGTTTGAGTCGTTAAAAGAAATTCGTTTCTCCTTAGTTTTTTTTATTCCAGCAATTAAAATAAATTTTTATATTAAAAATATTAGAGAATATTTTTCTGGTAGAAAATTATTAATCGCTAAAGAAATTAGCAAAATTCATGAGGCGTTTTATAGAGAAGAAATTGATAATTTAGAGTTATTTAAAACTCCTTTAAAAGGTGAACTAACTTTAGTAATTTCTGAAAGTAATCCCAAAAAAACCACGTTAAATGAAAAAAAAATTATTAACATAGCTAGGAAATATTTAAAAAACTTAAGTTTAAAAGACACAGTTAATTTGATTTTTGAAAAAGAAAAAGTTAATAAAAAGTTAATTTATAAAATATGTCTTAAAATAAAAAATGAAAAAAATACTTAGCATCTTTTTAATTGTTATCTTATCTTCTTGTTCATCAGTAGGAAAATTTGGTGCAGGAGTGGATATTACTTTTGATCCTAGAACAATTGGAATGCAAATTGATGATACAATTATGCAGAAAAATTTGTCAGCGAGATTAGCCCTTTTCAATAAGAAATATTTTTTATCCATCCAAACCGAAGTTTTAGATGGTCGAATATTTTTATCTGGTAAAGTAAGTGAACCAGAAGAAAAAATTAAGATTACTAAAATGGCATGGGAAACTAAAGGGGTAAGATCTGTTAGCAATGCTATAACAATAAAAGGTAAAAGTAATTTTAAAGGAACTGCAAAGGACATACTTATCACAAGTCAATTAAGAACAGCTTTGATTTTGAATAAAGATACAAAATCTAGAAACTACACTTTAGAAACAATTAACAAAAATATATATATTTTTGGGATTGCTATGGATGCCGAAGAAAAACAAAAAGTAATTAATGAGGCAAAAAAAATATACGATGTAAAAAATATTTTTCCATCAATATATTTGGCATCTGAACTTAGCAGAAATAAACTTTAATTAGAGTAGTCAATTACATCAGATGAATATGCCGCTATTGAGGCTAAGTTTAATATTTCGGATGTGCTTGCTCTGAGGGGTGCAACTTCAATCGGCGAACCTAAACCAATTAAAAGCGGTCCAATAAGTTTTCCACCTCCAAAAACTTTCATTAATTTTGTCGAGATAGCTGCGCTATGTAAGGCAGGCATAATCAAAATATTTGCATTACCTACAATTTTTGAAAAAGGATAAATTTCTTGATAAGTTGGATTTAAAGCAACATCGGGTTGCATTTCACCGTCAAAATCAAAATCGACTTTTTCGTTTTTCAAAAGTTGAATAGCGTCTCTCACATGTTTAGTATTTTTAGAAATAGGTTTTCCAAAAGTCGAATGAGATAAAAAAGCTACTTTAGGATCAAATCCAAACAATCTAGCTACACGAACACAAGATTTGGATACCTTAACCAATCTTTCAGGAGAAGGAAAATCTTGAACGTTAGTATCTGCTACAAGTATTGTCTTTCCTTTTAAGGTTATCATTGTCATTCCAAATATTTCTTCTCCAGGTCTAGGATCTGTGACTTTTTTTAATTTTTCTATAGACGCAGCATAATGTCTTATATTTCCCGTTACCATAGCGTCTGCGTCTTTGCATGCAATCATGGATGCACCCCATGCTATACGTTCATTACGAACCAAACGATCTACATCTCTTTCTAATTGACCTTCTCTTTGAAGTCTTTTGTAAAGATGTCTTACATATTTTTCTCTTTTTACTTTATCTGTGGAATTTACAATGTTAATTTTATAATTCTCGTCTAGACCAATATTTTTTAATTGCTCTTTAATTCTTTTTTCAGCTCCGATTAAAATCGGCGTTCCTAGTTTATTTCGTCCAAATTCGATTGCAGCTTTTAACATATTTTCGTCTTCACCTTCAGCAAATATAACTCTTTTTGGATTTTTTCTTACTTTAGCATTTATTCCTTGCATCAAGGACATTGTAGGGTCAAGGCGATTTGTCAACTGATCCTTGTATAATTCTAAATCTGAAATTTTTTTTCTGGCTACCCCGCTTTTCATTGCAGCCTGCGCAACAGCTGCTGGAATTACGCTTATCAATCTTGGATCAAAAGTTGAAGGTATGATGTAATCTTTTCCATATCGTGGTCTATCCCCACCATAGGCTGATACTACTTCATCTGGAACATTTTCTCGAGCAAGAAGAGCTATAGCGTTTGCTGCTGAAACTTTCATCTCTTCGTTTATTTCTTTTGCCCTGACATCAAGAGCACCTCTAAAAATATAAGGAAATCCAATTAAATTATTCACTTGGTTCGGATAATCAGATCTTCCAGTTGCTATTATAGCGTCAGATCTGACCTCTTTAATAAGTTCCGGTTTAATTTCTGGATCAGGGTTTGCACAAGCAAATATGATTGGATTATTTGCCATAGATTTAACCATCTCTTTTGAAACAACATCTTTAGCAGATAAACCTAGAAATACATCTGCATCTTTTATAGCCTCTTTTAATGTTCTCAGATTAGTATCAATAGCATGTGCAGATTTAAACTGATCAATATTTTCCCGCCCTTTGTATATTACTCCCTTACTATCGCACATAATAATATTTTTAGCTTTCACTCCTGAACTTTTAAATAAATTTGCGCAAGCTTGCGCGGACGCACCAGCACCGTTAACAACAATTTTTACTTTATCAATTTTTTTTTTTGAAATATCTAAAGCATTTATTAATGCAGCTGTAGTAATTATTGCTGTACCATGTTGGTCATCATGAAAGATAGGAATATCAAGTAATTCTTTTAATTTTTGTTCAATTATAAAGCAATCTGGTGCTGCAATATCTTCAAGGTTTATCCCTCCAAATGTTCCACCAATATTTCTTATTGTTTCTATAATTGATTGTGGATTATTATTATTTATTTCAATATCAATCGAGTCAATGTCTGCAAATCTTTTAAATAAAACAGATTTCCCCTCCATAACAGGTTTTGACGCTAAGGCCCCAAGATTACCAAGGCCTAAAATCGCAGAACCATTACTAATTACAGCCACTAAGTTTCCTTTACTAGTATAGTCATAAGCTAAGTCAGGGTTTTTTGCGATCTCTTTTACTGGTGCTGCTACTCCAGGAGAATATGCTAGAGAAAGATCTCTTTTAGTAATTAATGGCTTACTCGAATTAATCTCAATTTTGCCTGACTTTCCCTTTATATGAAAGTCAAGTGCCTCTTTATCTGAATAATGATCTATCTCTGTTTTCTTTGGCATTTATTTTTATGAGTATGTAATATAAAGAAAATTAATTCACTATAAATTTATGGCCTAATTTAGATTATTTATGAACTTACTTTCTTCGGCATCAATATTTAGTTTTTTCACGCTTTTAAGTAGGGTATTAGGATATCTCAGAGATATTTTAATTGCAATTTTTTTAGGAGCATCGATTTTCGCAGACGCATTTTTTGTGGCTTTTCGATTGCCAAATACTTTTAGACGTCTTTTTGCTGAGGGCACTTTCAATGCAGCTTTTATACCAAGCTACACCTCAGCTAGGTTAAAAAGCAATAATGTTGCAAAAACCTTTGCTGACAACGTTTTAAGCCTTCTAGTATTTATTTTACTTTTTATTGTAACTTTAGCTGAAATCTTTACCCCGTATTTAGTATATTTAATTTCACCAGGTTTTATAACCGACGATACAAAATTTAACCTTGCTATTGAGTTTACAAGAATTACATTTCCTTTTTTAATATTTGTTTGTCTATCATCTTTTTTTTCAGGAATTTTAAACTCAAATAATAAGTTTGCTGCTGCAGCAGGAGCACCAATAATTTTAAATGTAATTTTAATAATAAGTATTTTAGTTTCTTATTTTCAGGATTTAAACATTGCAAAACAGCTTTCTTATGGAGTAACCATTGCAGGAATTCTTCAATTGATTTTTTTAATTTATTTTACTTTTAAGTTCTACAAACCAAGTATAAAATTTAGTTTCAAAATTTCTATTAGAGTAAAATACTTTTTTAAAAAATTATTACCGAGCATTTTTTCATCTGGAGTGACACAAATTAATATCTTAGTTGGCACAATAATAGCTTCTTTCCAATCAGGAGCAGTTTCATATTTATATTATGCAGAGAGAGTTTATCAAATTAATTTAGCTATAGCAGGAATAGCAGTAGGTACGGTTTCATTACCTGTTCTCTCAAAAGCATTTAAGCTTAAAAATTTTTCTAAAATTTCAAAAATTCAAAGCAGTTCAATCCAATTATCACTGTTGCTTTCAATACCTGCTAGTGTAGGTCTGATAATTGCATCAGAAGAAATAGTTAACGGTTTGTTTGGATATGGTTCTTTCACTACAAAAGATGTAAAAATGACATCAGATGCTCTAATGTTATTTGGATTAGGAGTCATTGCATTTTCTTTAATAAGAATTTTAGCTAATTTTTTCTTTGCAAGAGATAATACAAAAATTCCATTTTACATTTCTTCGTTTATCGTCTTATTAAATGTTTTAATAAGTTTAAGCTTTTTTAGCAAAATAGGATTTTTAATTATTCCAATTGCTACCTCTTTTTCTACATGGGTAGGTGTTCTAATTTTTTTATTTTTTTTACAAAAAAACAATTATTTACTTTTACAAAAGCATTTGTTTCATAATACATTTAAAATTATAATCTCCTCAGCTATAATGGCTTTTGTGCTTATATTTGCCTTGGAAAAATATTCAACTTTTCTAGATTACTCATACACTTATAAGTCGATCTATTTAATCATTATTGTATCTTTCGTAGGGATTGTTTATTTGTTATTTTGTTATTTATTTGGTTTACTAAAAATTAAAAATTATAAAGCAGATTAAATGAGTAAAAAAAAATTAGTATTTTCTGGGGTTCAACCAACAGGGAATTTACATTTAGGTAATTATCTTGGAGCTTTAAAAAACTTCGTTTCACTTCAGAAAGAAATGAATTGTATTTACTGTGTTGTTGATTTACATGCTATAACTACTTTTCAAAAACCCGCTGAATTAAGCAACAATGTTTTAGAGACAGTAGCTAGTTTTCTTGCGACAGGAATTGATCCGAAAAAAAGCATATTATTTAATCAATCTTCAGTTTCGGGTCATACAGAGCTAGCTTGGATTTTAAATTGTGTTTCTAGAATTGGATGGTTAAATAGAATGACTCAATTTAAAGATAAAGCTGGATCTGATAAAGAGAAAGCAAGTGTTGGACTTTACATTTATCCGAATTTAATGGCTGCAGATATACTTTTGTATAAAGCTACCCATGTTCCGGTTGGTGCGGATCAAAAACAGCATTTAGAATTATCAAGAGATATAGCTCAAAAATTTAATAATGATTTTAACTGTAAAGATTTTTTTCCACTGCCAGAACCTTTGATTCCAAAAAATGTTTCTAGAGTTATGAGTTTGAGAGATGGGACTAAAAAAATGAGTAAATCAGAGGAATCTGATTACTCTAGAATAAATCTTAAAGATAGTGCAGATGAAATAAATAAAAAAATAAAAAAGGCAAAATCTGACACTGAAGTCATACCAGATAATCTTAAAAGTTTAGAAAAAAAACCTGAGGCTTTAAATTTACTAACTATTTATTCAGAGTTATCAAAAATTGGTATTGAAAAAGTTTTAAATGAGATGTCCGGAAAAGATTACTCATTTCTCAAATCAAATTTAGCGGAATTGTTAATTGCAGAAATTTCACCTATCGGTAAAGAAATTACAAAATATTTACAAGATAAGTCCTACTTAGAAAGAATTTTGAAAAAAGGCACCGAAAAAGCTAATATTATTGCTGAGGAAAACATTAAAAATATACGTGAAAAAGTTGGATTGATATAATATAAATTTTTGATGATACAAACTGAATTAACACCAAATCCTAACTCAATAAAATTCTTATCAGAGAAGACCATATCTGCTATAGGCACTGAAGAATTCCAAAAAGGTAAATCAAAAAACCTTAAAAATAAATTTATTGAAGAACTTTTAGAATTTAAAGGTGTAGAGCTGGTTTTATTATCCAAAAATTTTTTATCAGTAAATAAGTCAGAGGAAGCTTCTTGGAACGATTTAAAACCTATGGTGATTTCACATTTAAACCACTATTTTGAAAATAATGATGAACCAATTTTAAAAGAAAATAAAAAAGTTAATTCAGCATCTAGTAAAAATGATGATACAGAAAAAAGAATTATAGAAGTTTTAGACACAAAAATAAGACCAGCAGTTGCAAGAGATGGTGGCGATATTAAATTTAAATCTTTTAAAAATGGTATTGTAAAAGTTGAGCTACAAGGAAGTTGTTCAGGGTGTCCAAGCTCTTTAATGACATTAAAACAAGGTGTACAGAATCTTTTAAAACATTATGTTAAAGAGGTAAACTCAGTCGAAGCAATTTAATTATGAAAAAGAAATTAAGTTACAGGGATAAACTTTTAGAATTAGCTTATATTTACAATGTAAGAGAAATACAAGAATATACCAAGAGAAGAAAAAACTTAACAATTGGTCAAATTGAACTTATTCTTAAGAAAAATAAAATTACGATTCCTAAGGACTTCAAAACAAATTTTTTTAAAGAAAATTTTTTAAAACCAATATCAAAATTCAAATCTAATGTAGAGGAATACAAAGAAGAAAAAATTAAAGATAAAAATAAACTTTTAAGAAGAATAGAAAATTATAAATATGATACCTCAAGGAAAGTTAATCATGGATTTAATAACTTGTGGAAAGGAGCTGGAAACGCTGGAATAAATTTTTTAAATATCTTCCCAAAACTTGGTACTACGGTTTTTAGTTTTTTTGGAAACTTATTCACTGATGTTTTTAATTCCATTTATAATCAACAGATAGATCAAAAAAGTGCACGAAATGTTATAATTGGTTTTTTTTTAGTAGTTGGAGTGACTACTTCAATTATAGTTGGCTATAATACTTACAAAAATTTTGATTTTTCTGAAAAAAAGATTGAGACAACAAAATCTAAAATTAAAACTGAGAAAGAAGTAAAAAAACCAGAAGTTAAGAAAAAGCAAACCACGAAACCTGAAATCAAACCTAAAAAACCTAACATCACTGAAAAGAAAGATAAGAAAGTAAGTGAGTCAATTCTTCCAGACTTAAATCTAAAAACAGAGACTGTTCTAAATCTTTTTGAAGATGTTAACTATGATTTGAATAAAGTAAGAAAAGATAAAAAAGTAAAACCTATATACTTCACTCAATTTCCAAGAGATCTTGATGAATTACAAAGCGTGAAGTTGAAAAAAGAGACTTTCATAAAAATCGTTTTGCCCTTGATAGTAGCTGAAAATGAAAAAATTTTAGAGGATCGGGTAAAACTTAAAAAAATTGTTACAAAAAAAATGACAACTGATAATGAGAAACAATGGTTAAGACAAAAACTTTTAGAATATAAAGTCAAAAATGGAAAAGTTGATGATCTAGAAAAAAAAATGGATATAATTCCAACTTCTTTAGCCTTAGCTCAAGCAGCTAAAGAAAGTGGTTGGGGAACTTCTAGATTTGCCTTAGAAGGCAACGCAATGTTTGGACAGTGGACTTGGACTGGCAATGGAATTGAACCGTTATTTAAAGATAAAAGTAAAACTCATAAAATTTTAAAGTTTCCAATTTTAAGAGCTTCAGTAAAGTCTTATATTAATAATTTAAATACACATAAAAGCTATAGAAAATTAAGAGAAAAAAGGTTTGTACTAAGAAATAAAAATAGAAGAATAGAAGGATTGGAGCTAACAGAAACTTTAGACAACTATGCAGAAACTGGCAAAGAATATACAAAAATTATTGCTCAGATAATAAAAGAAAATAGACTTACAGACTTTGAACCAGTCACATTAACAAAGTCTAAAAAAGTTTTAGAGATAAATTCCTAGTTTTATTTTTCTGCAATCACAAATTGAATACCAAGCCATCTCCAAAAACCATTTTTTTCTTTTAACGAACAGTTGATCCTTCCCCGCTCTCCTATAAATTTTTCAGAAATTTTTATTTCTAAAGTTCTATTTTTTTTAAAATAAATTTTAGAATTTCTCCATTTATTTCCCTCATTTGAAAAACATGTTATTTGTTTGAAATTCTTTACATCCTCATAAAATTCAATTCTTACATTTGGAGGATTTTTAGCTTGTAATAAATATCTTTCTTCAGGATAAATAGCTTTATATTTTAGAGGGAGAGTTTTAACTAATGTTTTAAATCTTGCTATTTCGCCGTATTTTTCATTGATAGGAAATCTTGGTAGTTCCCACAAGTCTTTTGTTTCATCAATCACTCCAGAATGCTGTCCAAATGCGTACTTAAATCCTAAATCTTTAATAATTTTTTTGAACTCTAAGCTATACTCTCCAAAAGGGTAAGAAAAAAATGAAGAATTGTTCCCAAGTTTTGATTTAAATATTCCAATAGATTTTAAAATATCCTTTTTAATAATCTCTGGATTTTCATTAACAAGATATTCATGTGAGTGACTATGATTACCAATTTCAATATTATCATTATTATAAAGTTCATTGATCTGCTCCCAATTCATATAATTAAAAGACCCAACTTCTCTTGTGTTTACAAAAAGTATAAACGGTATCTTTCTTTTTTTTAAAATAGGCCAAGCATTTTCATAAAATGAAAGCAAACCATCATCTATAGTGAGTAAAATTTTTCTTTCTTGTTTATTACTAGATAAACTTTTTTCAAAATCTTTAGGATGTATAAATTTTAGACCTGATTCCTCAATAATTCTTAGTTGTTCTTTAAAAACATCTAACTGAATATTAGTAGAAGGATATTTACTCTCATTAAATCTATGGTACATAATTGAAATTAAGCCATAATCTTCGAAATTATGATTATTAAGAGCTAATACCTTTGATTGATTTATCTCGGTAGCTATAATAAGAAATAAAATGATTAATAATTTCCTAATCATAAACTGCATAGGTAAGGATGATAAATTAGGTTTGAGAATAAATAAAGATTTTTTTGTTTATAATTTCAAAAATAAAAAACGTGATAATGAAAATCTAGTTAATGAAATTTTGGATTTTATAAATCGCCATAATGTTAAAATAGACGAGAGTTTTAGTGTTATAGTTAACCAAGGTCCGGGTAGCTTTTCAGGCTCCAGAATATCTTTATCTGTAGCCAAAGGTCTAAAAATCACCAAAAAGGTAAAATTATTTGGTTATAGAAATAGCGATTTAAAGGCATTTGATCAACAAAACATAGAAAATTTATTTAATGAAAATTTAATTGAAAAAAAATTGATTAAGCCCATCTATTTAAGTTAAATTAAGATATGAGTATTATTGAGGAGAAATGCAAACAGAAAGGTGTCCGTTTAACCGATCAAAGAAAGGTTATTGCTAAAATTCTTTCAGAGTCGAAAGAAGTCTATGGTTCAAAGGACCATCCTGACGTTGACGAACTTCATAAAAGAGTATCAGAGATAGATGATAAAATTAGTATTGCCACAGTTTATAGAACAGTCAAACTTTTTGAAGAAGCAGGTATTTTAGTTAAACATGATTTCAAGGCAGGTAAAGCTAGGTATGAAATAAATGATGATCACAATCATTTAATTGACATTAACAGTGGAGAAATTGTCGAATTTGTGGATAAAGATATAGAAGAACTTCAAAAAAAAATCGCAAAGAAACTCGGATACAATTTAGTAGACCATAAACTTGAACTTTACGGATCAAAGATAAAAAAATAATTTGAAAAAAAAAATTTTCATAAAAACTTTTGGCTGTCAAATGAATGAGTACGATAGTAATCGTATTTATGATCTTGTTAGTTCAATAAATTATGAAAAGACTTATCATTTAAAAGAAGCTGATTGTTATGTTCTTAATACTTGTCATATTAGAGAAAAAGCTACAGATAAAGTTTATCATGATATAGGACGTGTCAAAAAAAAATTTAAAGATCAAAAAAAACCAATAGTAATTGTTACAGGATGTGTAGCTCAAGCCGAGGGAGAAATTTTACTTAATAAAGAAAAATATATCGATGCAGTTATTGGACCTCAATCATATCATAAAATTAATCATACAATTTTAAATATAGAAAAAGAAAAAAAGAAAATAAATTCTACTGAATTTGAAGTAATAGATAAATTCGATAAACTCAATTTAATAAAAAATTCCAATAGCAATGTATCATCCTTTTTAACTATACAAGAGGGGTGTGATAAATTTTGTAAATTTTGTGTGGTTCCTTACACTAGAGGTGCAGAGTTTTCTAGATCGATTAAAGAAATACTTGATGAGTGTAAGAATTTAGTAATCAATGGAGCAAAAGAAATTACCCTACTTGGACAAAATGTGAATGCTTATAATTTTGAAGAAAAAAAACTTTCAAATTTAATATATGAAATATCAAAAATTAGAAATTTAAAAAGAATTAGATACACAACATCGCATCCAAGTGATTTTTCAGATGATCTAATTAATGCACATAGAGATATTGATAAATTAATGCCCTTGATTCACCTACCAGTGCAAAGTGGCTCAAATAAAATTTTAAAAAAAATGAATAGAAAACACACAATCGAAGAATACTTAGAAGTAATTAAGAAACTAAAAAGTGTAAAATCTTCTATAAAATTCTCCAGTGATTTTATTATAGGATATCCTGGGGAAACTGATGAAGATTTTAATGAAAGTCTTAAAGTAATGAAAAAAGTTGAATTTATTAATTCTTTTTCTTTTATTTTTAGTCCTCGCCCTGGAACACCCGCGGCCAATATTGAGCAAATAGATAAAAAAATAACAAAAAAAAGATTAATAATTTTTCAAAAATTGTCAGATGAAATAAAAATAAAAAGTAAAAGAAATCTATACAACAAAATGTCCAATGTCCTTTTTGAAAATAAAATTAGCGATACAAATCAATTCTTTGGCAGGGATGAATTTATGAATTCTGTAATAGTGAAAAGTGATCAAAATATAGTTGGAAAAATATTTTTAGTAAATATTACTGGGGGCAACAAAAATACACTATATGGAGAAATTTACTCGAAAAAATTACAAAAGGAGTTTGCAGCATAGTAATGTCAGAGATAAGCAAATTAGATCAGAATTTAATAATCAAAAAAATTGACACCGAAACAATTAATATTCGAATAACAGAAAATGAAATGTTAATGTCTATTGTCGGGCAATTCGATCAAAATCTTAAAGAGTTATCAAAATTAACTAGTACAAACATTTATTTTAGAGGAAATTCAATTACTTGTAAGGGAAAAAAGACTAATATAAATTTATTTTGTGATTCAATAAAATTTTTAGCAAATAAGTATTCTTTAACTAAAATAATTGAAAAAGAGGATATAATTCTTTCAGTGAAAAAAAAATTTGAAATTGAAGATTCAAATATAAAATCTTTTAAGCAATTAATTAAAACACCTAGAAAGTCAGTAATGGCTAGGTCAGAAAAACAATCTGAATATATAAAAGCTCTAAAGGAAAATGATATCATTATTTCACTTGGGCCAGCAGGAACTGGAAAAAGTTTTTTAGCTGTATCTGTTGCAGTTACGATGCTTCTGGAAAAAAAAATTGAGAGAGTAATCCTTTCTAGACCTGCTGTCGAAGCAGGAGAAAAACTTGGTTTTCTTCCCGGAGACATGAAAGAAAAAGTAGATCCTTATTTAAGACCACTTTATGATGCTCTTTATGAGCTTTTTGGCGCAGATAAGATAGATAAAAAAATTGAGTCTGGAGAAATAGAAATAGCCCCGTTAGCATTCATGAGAGGTAGAACTTTAAAAAATTGTTTTGCAATTTTAGACGAGGCTCAAAATGCTACAGAGACTCAAATCAAAATGTTTCTTACTAGAATAGGAGAAAATTCTAAACTTGTTGTAAATGGGGACCCATCTCAAATTGATTTAATAAATAAATCTCAATCAGGACTCATTACTTCAAAAAATTTACTAAAACATTTAAATGAAATTAAAATTATTGAATTTGATCATAATGATGTGATTAGACATCCTTTAGTTTCCAAAATTATTAGGGCTTATCAAAAGAAAAGCACTGATGATAAAAATTAATTTAATCACTAATGATAATAATTGGAGTAGATACATTAAGAATCCAAAAGCCTTTCTGAAAAATAAAATTAACAATTTAAATAAAAAGTTCAGAAAACATCGAAGCAAAAAAATTTTTTTTACTTTATTACTATCTGGTAATAATGAGATAAAAAAACTCAATAAAAAGTTTAGAAAAAAAAATAAAAGCACTGATGTCTTATCGTTTCCTTTTTACAGTAGGCATGAATTAAAAAATATTTTAAAAAAAGAAAAAGAAATTTACTTAGGAGATGTAATAATAAATATACAGAAAGTGAGAAATAAAAAAAAGAAAGAGAGTTTTAAAAACGAATTCAACAAATTGTGGGTGCATGGATTGCTACACCTTTTTGGATATGATCATAAAAAAAATCAAGATTTTAAAAATATGACAAAAATTGAAGAAAAATTTTTATCATACCTAAATTAAATGTTGGAAAAATATCTTAATAATCGTTTGATCACTTTATATTTAATTCCTTTAATAATTGGTTCGTTTACTGTTTTCTCATTTCAACCATTCAATTTTACATTCATCAATTTTATTATTTTGCCATTATTCTTTTATTTAATTATTTATATTAAAAAAAAATCAAAAAATATTTATAGAAAAAAACCATACAAAAAAAATTTATTTATTTTTGGATCACTTTTTGGATTTGGTTTTTTTTTAAGCAATCTTCACTGGATTACGCATGCATTAACCTTTGATGAAAACTTCAAATTTTTAATTCCATTTGGTCTTTTATTTATTCCTTTATTTTTAAGTTTATTTTTTTCACTAACAACTTTAATTATTGCTCCTTTTTTAAATTTAAATTTTCCATCTCTACTTTTATTTTCTGCTAGTTTTGCAATTTCAGATTTTATACGAGCAAAAATTTTGACAGGTTTCCCGTGGAATTTATGGGCTTATAGTTTTTCTTGGGCAACAGAAATTCTACAAATTTTAAATTTATCTGGTTTATTTGGTTTTAATCTAATCATAATCACAATTTTTACTTTACCCGCGGTAGTATTTTTCAAAACAAAATTAATTCATAAATTTTTGGTCTTTACTTCATTAGCATTAGCACTATTTGTTTTTTATATTTTAGGAAGTCACTCAATAAATAAAAATCAAAATATATTAGTTTCGTCCGATAAAAAATATTACATTAAAGCAATTTCACCAAACTTTAAGCTTGAATATGGATTAGATAGTACAAAAATAAAGAATAGACTTGATAAATTAATCAAATACAGTGAGCCTGACAAAAATCAAAAAACCTTATTTGTTTGGCCAGAAGGTGTCTTTAGTGGTTATACTTTCGAAGATTTATTTGATTTAAGGGAAGCCTTTTCTAAGAGTTTCTTCGATAATCATTTAATCCTATTTGGAGTCAATAGAGTAGATAAGAAAACTCTTGGGATTTATAACAGTATGGTGATTGTAAATAATCGTATGGAAATAGTTAGAGAGTATAATAAACAAAAACTTGTTCCTTTTGGAGAATATTTACCATTAGAAATAATACTCAATAAAATTGGATTGAAAAAAATTACAGAAGGACAAGGATCTTTTTTAAAAGGTGGGAGACAAAATAACTTGGTAATCGACGAATTGAATATTTTACCCTTAATTTGTTATGAAATTATATTTCCAGAATTCCTACAATTATCAGATGAGAAAACTAATATAATAATAAACATTTCTGAGGATGGCTGGTTTGGAAACTCTATTGGTCCACATCAGCATTTTGTTAAAGGAGTATTCAGAGCTGTTGAACAAAACTCTTTTCTGGTTAGATCAGCAAATAAGGGTATTAGCGCTATTATAAACAATAAAGGGGGAATTGTTAAAAAGTTAAATGCTAACGAAAAAGGAAACATTGAATTTGAGGTGCCATTATTAACCAAACAAAATCAAAATAAAAATAAAAATGATTTGATATTTTTTGTTCTTTTAATTACATATATTTTTATCTTTGGTTTTTACAAAAAAAAAAATAATGACTAATCATAATTATCTTTTTACAAGTGAATCAGTTTCAGAGGGTCATCCAGATAAGGTTTGTGACAGAATATCAGATATGGTTGTAGATACCTATCTATCAAAGGATCCAGTATCAAGAGTAGCATGTGAAACCTTGACTACGACTAATAAAGTTATTTTAGCAGGAGAGACAAGAGGACCTAAAATAGATAAAGATGAACTAATTCTGAAAATTAGAAACTGCATTAAAGATATCGGATATGACCAAGAGGGATTTAGTTGGCAAAAAGCAAAAATTGAAACATTTTTGCACGAACAATCCTCAGACATTGCAATGGGAGTTGATTCTAAAGATAATAAGGATGAGGGTGCTGGTGATCAAGGTATAATGTTTGGATACGCTTGCAAAGAGACAGAAGAATTAATGCCAGCACCAATTCATTTTTCACATAAAATACTAAGGTTAATGGCTTCTGATAGAAAAAAAGGTACTTTAAAAGGTATTGAACCAGACTCTAAAAGCCAAGTTACAATGCTTTACGAAAAAAATAAACCAATCAAAGTAACTTCAATTGTTATCTCAACTCAACATTCAAAAAATTTAAATCAGGAGCAAGTAAGAGAATTAGTAATTCCTTATATACAAAAATCAATACCTGAAAACTTCCTAGCGGATTTGAGCCAGAAAGAAATTTACATAAATCCAACGGGCCAGTTTATAATTGGTGGTCCTGATGGGGACACCGGTCTTACAGGAAGGAAAATAATAGTTGATACTTATGGAGGAGCCGCTCCTCATGGTGGTGGAGCTTTTTCAGGAAAAGATCCAACAAAAGTAGATAGATCAGCAGCTTATGCGTCGCGATATTTAGCAAAAAATATTGTTTCTTCAGGAGTGTCAGATAAATGTTTAATCCAATTGGCATATGCAATTGGAGTTTCAAAGCCCTTATCAATTTATTTGAAACTAGCAGATGGAGACGAGTCTAAAGAAGAAAAAGTAAAAAAAATAATCAATAATAATTTTGATTTATCTCCAAGGGGCATTAGAGAAATGTTAAAATTAAATAATCCTATATATGAAGTAACCTCTGCTTATGGACACTTTGGGAGAAAACCAACTAATAAAGGTGAATTTTCTTGGGAAAAAACAGACAAAGTAGACTTATTTAAATTGTAATCTTGAAAAAACCCCAATTTTCTTCTAAAAATAGTTAAATTTTTGAAAATACAAAATGGGCTCATGCCCATTTTTTTTTAGGAGAGATAAAATGTTAAATCGAGGATTAGATAAAGCAGAACTTTTAAGGATTGTAGAAGCTGTAGCTAATGAAAAGTCTATTGATAAAGAGCTTGTAATTGGTTCGATGGAAAGTGCAATCCAAAAAGCGGCTCTCACTAAATTTGGAAATGAAAATAATATAGAAGTAATTATTGATAGAGAGAGCGGTGAAATAAAGATACAGAAAGTTCTTGAAATTGTAGAAAAGGTTGAAGATCCTGCGAGAGAGATTTCTTTAGTAATAGCTAAAAAAAATAATACAAAAGACGAGAATTTAAAAATTGGTGATAAAATTTATGAGGAACTTCCACAAATTGACTTCGGTCGAATTGCAGCACAAAGTGCTAAGCAAGTCATCAGTAGCAGAGTAAGAGAAGCTGAAAAAAATAGACAGTACGAAGACTTTATTGATAAGCAAGGACAAATTTTAAGTGGATTAATTAAAAGGCTTGAGTACGGAAATGTAATTGTAGACTTGGGTAAAGCTGAAGGAGTAATAAAAAAAGATGAATTAATCCCAAGGGAAATTTTAAAAACAGGCGATAGGGTTAAAGCTTATTGTTATGAAGTAAAAAAAGAACTTAAGGGCCATCAGATTTTTCTTTCAAGAGCTCATCCTCAATTTTTAGCAAAATTGTTCTTTCAGGAAGTACCCGAAATATATGAGGGGACAATTGAAATAAAATCTGTAGCAAGAGATCCTGGTAGCCGTGCAAAGATTTGTGTTTATTCACAAGATACATCAATTGATCCTGTTGGTGCTTGTGTTGGTATGAGAGGTAGCAGAGTACAAACGATAGTAAATGAATTGCATGGTGAAAAAATTGATATAATTAAATGGACAGAGGATCTTCCGACTTTAATTTCAGAATCTTTATCACCAGCTGAAATACAAAAAGTTTTAATAGATCAAGATAATAAAAGAATAGATATTATTTTAACTGAAGAAAATCTTAGCAAGGCCATTGGTAGGAGAGGTCAAAACGTAAGATTAGCTTCTAAGCTAACTAATTATGAAATTGATATTTTAACAGATAAGGAGGACTCTGAAAGAAGGCAAACTGAGTTCAAGGAAAGAACTGAAAATTTGATTAAAAATCTTGAGGTTGATGAAACCTTAGGTCAATTATTAGTTTCCGAGGGTTTTACATCTATAGAGGATATAGCTAATACATCGACTGAAAATATCTCAAAAATTGATGCTATTGATGAGGAAACTGCTAAAGAGTTAATTAGTAGATCAAAAGAGACATTAATTAAAGAAAAAGAGGCTGTTGCATTAAAACTTAAAGAACTTGGAGTTGAAGAAAAACTTATAAATTTAAAAGGTATGACCCAAGGCATGCTTGTGATTTTGGGTCAAAAAAATATTAAAAAAATAAATGATTTTGCCGATTTATCTTCTGATGAATTAATTGGTGGATATGACGAAATAAAGGGAAAGAAAATTAGAATAGAAGGATACTTAGAAGAGTTTTCCCTATCAAGAAAAGAAGCTGATGATTTAATTATGGCAGCTAGAGACATAGTTTACAAGTAATGTTATGGAAAAAAATAAAAAGAAAACGCTTACAATATCTTCAAATTTAAAAAAAAAAATTGATACTTCCTCAATATCGACATCAGGCAAAAAGTCTTTTTCGGTAGAGAAAAAAAGAACGTTTAAGTCAAATAAAGTAACTAATAGGTTTAAGTCATCCCAAAATCCTAACCTCAAACAAGAAATAAAACAAAAAAATTTTACTAGAAAATTTATAGAGCAAGAAGCTACAAAAAATTTTATTAAGAAAGATAATAAACCAGCAGGTAAAAGTAAGTTAAAATTAAAAGGGCCAGTTGATAAAAGAGATTTTAAATTAACTGTTTCAAGAGCTTTAAATGTTGAAGAAATAGAAATAAAGCAAAGGAGTCTAGCGTCAGTAAAAAGAGCTAGGTTAAAAGAAAAAAAGAATAAGCCTGAGACTGAAGAAAAAAAAGAATTCAAAAAAGTTATAAGAGAGGTAAAAATTCCTGAACAGATTACCATACAAGAACTTTCAAACAGGATGGCTGAAAAATCCAGTGAAATCATTAAATTCTTATTCAATATGAAAGTTGTTGCTACAATTAATCACAATATAGACAAAGATACTGCCGAATATATTGTAAAAGAATTTGGTCATATCCCCATAGTTGAAGAAAAACCCTCTTTAATAAAAGAAAAAGTTGAAAAGAAACTTGAAGGTGAAGTAAAAATTAGACCGCCAGTAGTTACTATCATGGGGCATGTGGATCATGGCAAAACCTCTTTATTAGATGCAATGAGAGATAGTAATGTTGTTTCTGGTGAGCATGGAGGTATAACTCAACACATAGGCGCCTACCAAGTGAAGACAGAGGGCAATAAACTTATTACTTTTATAGACACACCAGGCCACGCTGCATTTACAGAAATGAGAGCTAGAGGTTCAAAAATTACAGATATTGTAGTTCTAGTAGTTGCTGCGGATGATGGGATAAAACCCCAAACTATTGAAGCAATTAAACATGCTAAGGCTGCGAAAGTTCCTATAATTGTTGCAATAAACAAATGTGATCTGCCTGAAAAAAACATTTCAAAAATAAAGAATGAGATGATGCAACATGAACTAATTGCTGAAGATTTAAGTGGGGATACTCTATTCGTTGAAGTCTCAGCTACAAAGAAAATGAATTTAGATAAATTGAAAGAGAGTATTTTACTCCAATCAGAAATTCTTGATCTTAAAGCTTCATTTTCGGATAGCGCAACAGGAGTAGTAATAGAATCAAAAATTGATAAAGGAAAGGGACCTGTATCAACAATTTTAATTACCGGAGGTAAACTTGTAAGAGGAGATTATTTTATATGTGGAGATACTTGGGGTAAAGTTAGAGCAATGATAAATTTTGAGGGTAAAACTGTAAACGAGGCATTACCTTCAACCCCAGTTGAGATTTTAGGCATGAACAGCTCTGCTTATGCTGGTGCAGAATTTATTGTAACTAAAAATGAGGATGAGGCAAAAAAAACATCAGCATTTAAAAAGGACAACTCAGAAAAGAATAAATTATTAGCAAAAGATAAAACAACTTTATTTGATAATTCTAAAAATAAAAACGAATTAAATATTATTATTAAGTCAGATGTCCAAGGGTCAAATGAAGCGATTAAAATGGCAATTAATAAAATTAATCATAATGAAGTTGAGGCTAAAATCATACTATCTGATATTGGCATGATTAACGAGACGGATGTATCTTTAGCTAAAGCCTCAAATGCTATTCTTATTGGATTTAATGTGAAACCTAATCGAGAGGCAAAAAAGTTAGCTGAAGAACAAAAAATAGAAATTAAGTTTTTTAATATAATTTATGAAGCTCTTGACTATATAGAAAAGTCTTTATCAGGTCTTTTACAACCAGATATTAGAGAAACAGTTCTAGGAAGTGCAGAAATACAAAAAATATTTAAAGTTTCTAATGCAGGAAAAATAGCTGGTTCAAAAGTGATTAGCGGTGAAATAAAAAGTAAAACTAAAGCTAGAATAATTAGGGACGGAGTAGTTGTATATAGTGGTGAAATTCTGTCTTTATTTAGAGAAAAGAATCAAGTTCGAGAAGTTGGCACAGGCTTGGAATGCGGTATAAGCATTAAGGATTTCATAGATTTTAAAGAAAAAGATGTTATTGAGTCTTATCTGTCTGAGGAAATACAAAGGTCAATTTAATGAAAGCTCAAAACAACCAAAGATCATTTACTCAAAGACAACTAAGAGTTGGAGAACTAGTTAAACAAAATCTAGGTGAGTTATTTATAAGAAATGAGGCTAAAATTCCCTCTTTTAACTCTAAACTTACAACAGTCACTGAAGTAAGAATGACCCCAGATCTTAAAACAGCTAGAGTTTATGTAATACCTTTAGGCGGCGAAGAACTTAAAGAAACAGTTAAAATCTTGACTGAGTACTCGCATCTTGTTAGAAAAGCGCTATCTAAAAG
>MDTB01163593.1_pt1 | contig 24171 bp, 24 predicted proteins | sample 811161 | NCBI WGS metagenome assembly MDTB01 (sample SAMN05326650, study PRJNA326480) | marine metagenome | isolation source: seawater | place: Mediterranean Sea | collected 2009
AAACCCGATCCCATTTCGAACTCGGTCGTGAAGGCCTCCAGCGCCGATGGTACTTAGTCTTAAGGCTTGGGAGAGTAGGACGCCGCCTATTTTATTAAAAGTTTACATATTCATCAAATTAAGATTAAAAATTTTCAAACCTTTGGTACATTTTAAAATACTAAGGGTTTACTTTTATAAAATCCTATACAATAATGTACTTTCACCCATGAAAAGAAGCCACATAAAATTATACAAATTTTTTTTCATAATATTTTATATTCTTTTACCTTCTGATGGGTTTGCCTATATTGGACTAGGTGCCTTTCTTCCTATTCTAGGTAACATTTTATGGGTTATATTATTTGCTTTAATAAGTTTGCTCGGGATTCTTTTTTATCCAATAACAGTTATTTATAAAAAATATTCTAAAAAAAGAAAAAAAAATGAAAAACGCTTTTAATTATCTCCCTTTTTTTTTTTAAAAAAATTTAGATTTTCATATAGATATTTAGAAAAATTAGAAAATATCCTTTTCTTAGAAATTATAAATAAGAAGAAATTTCCTAAAAAATTAGTTTATATAACTGGAATGCCAAGAAGCGGAACTACGCTACTTTTGCAAATTTTAGATAATACAGGCGAATTTGCATCTACGAGATATAAAAACTTACCATTAATTAGAACACCAATAATTTGGTCAAAGTTAAGTTTTTTGTATTATATCAAAAATAAAAAAAAAATAGATAGAGGGCATAAAGATCTTATTAAGATCAATTATAATAGTCCAGAAGCTTTAGAAGAGATATTCTTTAAATATTATTTCCAAAATAAACACAAAAATTTTATATTCAATTACGAAGAATATTCACATAATAAAAGCCTCGTAAGTGAATATATAAATTGGATAAAAAAAATTTGTTTTATTGAAAACAAAGATAGTTATCTTACAAAAAATAATTACACTATATTCAGATTAAATTTTGTATTAGAAAATATCAAAAATTCTAAAATTATTTTTTGTATAAGAAATCCAATTGATCAAATTTCATCAGCAGCAAAGATTGATAAATTATTTAAAGAAAATTCAGATAATGACCCTTTTTTTTCTAAACTATTAGATGAACATGCCCATTATGAATTTGGTAAAAATAGATATTTTTATTTTAAGACTAATTTTATAAAAGATTTAATTAAAAATAATGATAATAAATTTTTATTAGATAATTTTTATCTGTTGCAATGGTATGATACATATTCTGAAATGGTAAATATGGTAAAAAATATATCATCAAATAAATTTCTAATTGTACCTTATGAGAAATTAGTTTCAAATAGCATGACTGAACAAAAAAGAGTTTTTGATTTTTTGAAAATTAAAAATTATAAAATTGAAAATTTTGATTTGAAATATATAAAATACTCAAAAAAATATCCTAACTTAGATATAGGTCTTTTAAATAAATCTAAATCACTGTATCTTAAAATATTAAATGAGAACGTTTTTTAAATATTATTTTTATATTTCTCTATTTGCCGTCTCATTTTTCCTTGGTCTTAATTCAGAATATATTTTAAATGCTTTATTTTTATAAATTACCAATAATTTTACTTATGATTCTTTTTTTTTTTGCTGGTAAGTATGCTTATCATATTGACTCAAACATAATAAAAAGATTAGCCTTTAATTTAGATTTGAATAATTATTTTAATCAAATGCTTTCTGTTGATTTTAATTATGGCTTTAGCAATGATAAGGTTTATTTTCAAATAAAAAGAAATCCATCTTATCTTTTCGATAAAGAAATTACCTTTGATTTATTTCAAATGACAACTGACAATAAAATTTACTACAATTATAATAATACTTTACAAGTTTTAGATTTAAATCGACATTTTGAAAAAAAGTACATTTATGGTGCTTCTGTTATTGGCTTATATAAAAATTTCCTGTTAGTTAACTTAGGTAATATAATTCATTATTATGATATTGAGCTTGAAAAATTTACTTCTAATTTTAACCTTTTTACTCATCATTGGTCCGATATCAACGAAAATTATTTATATGCAACATCCAGAAAAGCATACCAGTTTCCAAATGATTTTTATAAATTTGACTCATCTATAGATAATTCTGATTTAAAAAAGTGTAATAATTTTCTAGAAAAAAATTTTTTTTATGATGATATTTTGGTTAAGTTTGACATAAGAAACAAAAAAATTTTTAAAAGTGTAAGTATACTAGATTTAATTTTAAAACATAGTCAGTTAAAAAGTTTATTAGACTTCAATGTAAATACAAATTTATGTTCAGATGCATTCCATGCTAATAATGTATATGTATTAAAAGATGAAAGAGATTTAATTTTCAAAAATTCTGAGATGGATGATGTTTTAGTGACGCTTAGAGAACTTGATTTGGTTATATTAATAGATAAAAACTTTGAAACTATCAAATGGTACGTCCAAGGAGTTTCTCACAGACACCATAGTGCTATAATACATAGAAATAACGGGACGGTATTAATTTTTGATAATAAATACATGAAAAATAATAACGAAATTTCTAGAATTATTGAAATATCTCCTCTTTCAAAAGAAATAGTGGGGTCCTACGAAGGATCTGATAAGCATTATTTTTATAGTCCAGAAATGGGAAGGCTACAATATATCAGTACTGATGAAATCTATGTGACCAGTAACTTCCAAGGTGAAGTATTTTCTTTAAAGTGTAATAAAAAACCCTTAAATGATAATTGTGATTTAGAGTTTATATTCCAAACTAAAAATGAAGATGAAATTTATTTTAAAAATTTTGCTGGTAGCAAAATACATATGGATCATAATAAAAATTTATTCGATATAATTTATTTATCTTTTATTTATCAAAAAATTAAAAATAAAAAAAACCTTTTTAAATCAGAAAAGATTATTTATGAGTAGAATTTATAGAAGTAGTAATATTATTAATTATAAATCAGATTTGGAACATTTATTTACGATTAAAAAATCACCTGTCTATATGGGCGTAGTTAAAAAAAAAGAAAATCAAACGAGCTTATTTCAAGATTTATCTTTTTATATAAGTAAATCTAAAGGTACTGTGCAAATTAACCCTTTACTGCCCTTGAGCGTTGTTTATTCAAGAGAACACGGTTCTGGCAAAATCGGAAAATTATGGAATCAACACCATAAAAATTTTGCTAACTTTATAAAAAAAAAATGTACAAATCATTTTTTTGAAATTGGATCTGGACATTTCCAACTTTTTGAAGAGATTTTAAAGTCTAGAAAGGATATTCTTTGGACAGCCTTGGAGCCAAATCCTCAAAAAATTATTAATTCAAATAAATTAAAGATCCTAAGAAAGTTTTTTACTAAAAAAACCAAGGTCTTCCATAATCAAACCATAATCCACTCACATCTTTTAGAACATATTTATCATCCAAATATTTTTTTAAAGAATATTTCATCTAAAATGATTAAAAATCAAATAATGATTTTCTCTGTCCCAAATATGTATCAAATGATTAAAAGAGGATATATGAATGCACTTAACTTTGAGCATACTTATTACGCTTCTGAAAAAATTATTGACCATATGTTATATATGAACAACTTAAAAATTATTGATAAACAATATTTTAAAAAAGACCATTCAATATTTTACAGAGTAAAAAAATATTATTCAAAAAAAAGTAAAACAATTAATTTTTACAAAAAAAATAAATTACTATTTTTAAATTATTACAATAATTTTAAAGATAAGGTTTTTAAAGTAAATACCACAATGAATAAAAATGATTTCTTATATATTATACATGGTGCCCATATCTTTACACAAATGGCTATTTGTTATGGTCTTGATACCAATAAAATTTTATTTGTAACTGATAACGACCCCCAAAAATATAATAAATTTCTTTATGGTACAAAATTACATGTAAAAAATCCAAGAGAACTACTTATTCTAAAAAAAAAGATTTGTGTTATCACTACTTTTACTGGTGTTTATAAAAGTGAAATTGAACATGATTTATTAAAAATTAATAAAAATATTTTATTTTTATAATTTTAAAATGTTAATTAGATCTTAGTAATTTTTTAAAATAATAAATTATTAAAAATATTTGTAGTTTAATTGCATATTTATATAAGTTGAGTTCACTTTCGCTTTCAGAGTCAGACCATTTTATTCCCTTTTCTACTATTGGAATTTTATTTTCAAAATATTTTAAATTTAATTGTGGATGAAAATGGTAATGATTATCAAGATCATTTAAATTTATATTAAAAAGAAACTTTGTAGGAATGCATGAAATTGCCGAACCAGGGTCTGTAAGTTTATAACCGGTAAGAATCTTTGTTATAAAGTTAAAGTAAAAATTTCCTAATTTCCTTATTAAATTATAATCCTTTATATTACTATTTTTGAATCTAGTTGTTAAAACTAATTCATCTGGGTTATTTTGAATTGAGTTCATAAAAACTTTTATGACATTATTAGTGCTTGTTTGATTATCTCCATGCTGGATTATCAGATGTGAATAATTATTCTCTAAAGAATATTTAATTCCTTTTTTGACGCTACCTCCATATCCAATATTTTTAGTATTTTTAATTAATTTTATTTTGTTTGAATTCTTTATCGACGATTTTTTTATTTTCTCAATAAATTCTGCAGAACCATCAGTGCTTAAATTATCTATGAATAGAACTTGATTTATATTATCTAATAATGACCAGTCTAACTCTTTAAAAATAATTTCAAGTGAATGTAATACATTTCTGATTGGTATTACGATTAAAATTTTCATATCATTCTTATATTATAGTTTTATGAAGCATATATTTTCCAAGAAAAAATAAAAATTTTGAATATGGGTAGTGATGAAGAGGAGCTATATTTAAAAATATTAATCCAGTTAATGTATTGATTTTTTTTATATCAAGTGAGTTTTTGACACAGAACTCATCAAATTGTTTTTCAATTTCTATATAAATAGAACTTCTAAGGTATTCAATGTTTATAATTTCTGTAGCTTCTGATATTTCATATAAATTATTTTTAATTAGATTATGAGAAATATACATTCCATGTTTAAGTTTTGCTAAGTCATAATAAAGATCGCCATATTCTCTAATTCCAGCAAAATCTTGCCTCCAATCAAGGAGTTTAAACTTTTTACCTAAAATAATATTTTCAAAATGTAAGTCGCCGTGAAAACGAACAGGTATTCCTTTTGATATATGGCTCCAATCTATTTTTTTAAATAAATAAGTTATTCTTTTTACTTTAGATCCATTGATAATATGCTCTCTATCTTTACTGTTATGAGTTTCAAAATAATCATTTAATCTACTTAGTGTTTTGGAATAATAGAATTCGTAACATTTTTTTTGAAAATCTTTAGTCATATCAGAATTAAGTCTTTGTTTTTTCCAAAATTTACTTAGATAAGTTAATAGTTCTTTAAAAATTTTATAATCAATTATAGAGCTTAAAACATTACCCTCATAATATTCATAAGAATAAAAATTATTTGTTTTTTTTAAAATTTTTGGGATAAAAGATTTAATTATCTTAGATCTCTGGAAACGGTCATTTATGAATTTTTGATCGTTTTTAAATTTAATAATTTTCTTATTATGATAATAAATCTCCTCATCTTCTTTAGGCAAGATATTAAAAGTGTTTTTATCTAAAAATGCCTTAGCTTTTTCAAAATTTTTTATATTTCCAGTATCAATCCAATTTATATCTATACTCTTAAAACTTGATTTATTTTTCTTAATTAAATTATTAATACCAAAAACTTCACCTTTATTTTTAACCTCTTCTAAGTTACCTTTATTCATGAAATCCCAAAATTTTTTATAATCTTTTATTCCAGCAATTCCGATATAAGGGTGACTATTATTTCTTAAAACACCTTTCTCACTAATTTCTTTAGCATAACTTTTATTATCCAATAAAACAGATCTAAAATTCATATCTTCTGACTGACCAAAATCAAAATTATCTTTTGGATTTGTATCTTTAGATAAACCAATCCAGTTATGCTTTGAATTTAATTCACTATTGTCAAAGTCAAAAATAATACTATCACAGGCCCAAAATATAAAAGGTTCGTTGAGAGCGTGTTGAGATTGAAGTAATGTGAGGCCTAGACCGGAGTCTGCACCTTCATATGGCCAAACTTTAGTGTAGATAAATTTTCTATCTGAATACGCAATGCTTAAATACTCTTTAACCAATTCACCTTTATAGCCTAATGCAATTACAAATTTTGTACTTTTAGGTAATTTATCAATTATATGCGCAATGATTGGCTTGTTGTTTATCGAGACAAGAGATTTATTTAAATATTTAGTTTTTTTGTTTAACCTAGAACCAATCCCAGCAGTTGGAATGAAAACACAATTATACCCTAGCGTAATCATCTTCAATTCTGACAACATCTTTCGGGTGAGCAGTAGAAGCCTCAAGATAAGTGCAATCTGAAAGGGCTTTCATTCTATGAATGATTTTTTTATCAATAGTGAGGTAATCACCTTTAATTAAGATTTTATTTATATATCTGTTATTTTTTTTCAAAATTACTAAAAGTTTTCCTTTTGTCACATAAACTGTTTCATATTTATAATTATGGTATTGTAAACTGCATTGATGACCTTTTTTCATAAAAAGCTCTTTGAATAAATACTTTTTAGAATTATGAATTATCCTCTCAAATCCCCATGGTTTAATAATTTTAGTCATTAATATAAAAATACATTTTTTTTAAATAATCTCTAATTTCATTTATTAAATATTTATTTAAATCTATTTGTTTTTTTTTCAATTCAAAAGTAATTCTTTTTTTTAAATCGACAAAATCTATATCTGAGAAAATATAATGTCCTGAAATTATTGCTTTATCATAATCATTGATATTATTTTCATTTATTAACCATTTTTGCCATTTTAGTGAGGATAGTGAAATTTCAAGAAAATCATCAATTTCTTTTCTAAGAGAATGCTCCTTACAAACTTCAATAAGTTTTCTTGTTTCTAGAACTCCAATTTCGGGGGCTATATTTATAGCATCAACACCAACTTTATTAAATTTTTTTAGAATTTCTGGTTTAAGATAATCTGCATTATGTATTTTACTTTTGATATTATACTTTTTAAATATCTCAATTTTTGAATGAAATTTATTCCAAGAACTTTTATCATCTTTGGTGATTTGACCTATATTTTTTGTTTCTTTTACCAAAGTTCCAAATTGATCAACAATATAGTTTGGCTTAGGCAAATTATTTTTTTTACACATGTCTAATATTGAAATAATAAATTCTTCAAGATCTTTATCATTTGTGAAACCATCCGTTTGTTCCTCTTTTCCAAGTTCAATATATATATCTTTATTTTTTTTTCGTGCAAAATTAATGCAATGACAATAAAGATTTTCAATTCGATCAATTAATTCTTTTTTCGAGTTCAAATTTATTGATGGATCTATATGAATATATTTGAATCCTGATAATATATCTTGCTCAAAGGATAATTCACAATTTTTATTAGTTTCTATATATTTATCTTTCTCAAAAACTTCTGATGATTGCCAAGGTCCTCCATGGTCTCTACATAGCTTAATATTTTTTTTAGTATCAATTGAATTAATATACTTAGAGTATTCTTCAGTTGTAAAATTATTAACATAACCTTTGCCTATTTTGTTAGTCTCAATTTGTCTTCGACTGGAAATCAAAGGTAAGTTTATCCCATATTCATTATTTAAATTTACAATAGCATTAATTATATTTAAACTCATTGGACCTACACATAATTCTGTAATATTCATTTTGTATAATTATATATTGAATTATCAAAAAATTTATTAAGAATATGATCTATTGCTTGAGCTAAACCTCTTTTACCAGAGTCTTTTTGGGTAACAAAATCAGCAATTTTTTTTAATTCCTCATCGCTATTATTGAAACATATTGAATACGCTACTTCTTTAAAAATATGATAATCAGTAAAACTATCTGCTACATATATAACTTGGTTAATATTATATTTTTTATTTATCCAATCTAAACGCTGTGTTTTTACAAGATTTAATTCGAGACCAATATCGTTAATTCTCTTGTTTGAAATATCAAATCCATTCTCGTCTGCAGTGATGATAGATACTTTTATAAATTTTCTTATAAAATTCAAAGCATCAGAGTCATCTGGTCCAAATTTTTTTAGTTGTTTGCCTTCTTTAGAGTAATAAAACCCCCCATCTGTAAATACCCCATCAAAATCCAATATAAGATATTTTAAATTCATGATATGAAGAAATGTGAAATTTTCCTTTAAAATTCATCTTACACTATTAATTTCCTTATTGTCCATATTAGTTCTTTACTCGATTAATCTAGATTTTACCCACCTTTTATCAGATTTACCAAATATATCAGGCATTCATCCAGATACTTCACAAATATATGATCCAAATAAAAACTACATATGGAATGTAAAAAATTTATTTGAGTTTAATGCGCTAATAAAATTAATGCCAATAATCTCAATATTATTTGTAACTTTTCTAACAATCTCAATTGGTATAATAATTATTGACACTCTAAAAATTAATGAGGATTTAGTTCCAAAAAGTAAAATATTTTTTGGATATTTTTTTGGTTATTTATTTAATGTTGCATTCTTAAGATTAATTACACTCTATATTCCATTAGGATATTCCAATTTAATTTATTTATTTTTATGCACAGCAACAGTTATTTATTTTCATAAAAATATTATAAATAATTTAAAGTTATTTAATAAAATATCTGACCTAAAGTTTTTTATAGTTCTTGTTTTTTTTATTATTTGGCAAATTCAAAGTGGTAGAAATAATTTTATTTCTGACTCAAATCATTTTTTATTAAGCACATATTTACTTAATATAAAAGATTTTTCTCTCTATGAATATTTCTTACCTATTTTTGGAAGGCAGTATGATGAGCATATTTTTAATCTGTTGTTTTATAATTTTATTGAAAAATCAGAAATTGTTTATATATATTGGATAAACTTATCATTATTTAAATTCTTTTTATTCTGGGCACTTTATTATTTTTTTATCCAAAAAAAAATACCATTTTTATTTTCATTAATTTTTGCAATTTTACCCTTCATTATAATACAAAATTTTTCAAGTCCTTTTTACAAGGAGTTATGGGGTGGCCAGAACCCTTTACTATGGCTAGGCCATCAAACAAGATTATCATCAATTTTTTTATTTATGATTATTTATTCTAATTATGAGTTACTTAATAAAAAAATTACCAAAAATATAAATAAATTTATATTAATTGTTCTGGGTTTAGCTTTGAGTTCATTATCTATACATATATCTATTTTATCAGTCGCTTTTTTTATAATTGCTAAATTAAAAGTTTTAATGAATTTCAATTTTATAAATTTTTTAAAAAAAAGGGAAAATATAAATCTTTATCTAATTTATTTATCATTGTTAAGTTTAATTATCACATATAGTTATATTGATCATTTAAAAGGCTTTTTTGGTATATTAATTTTTATTTCAGGGATTGTATTTTTTATTTTTTTTAAAGAATATAAATTTAACAGACAAAAAAATATTTTTTGTAATAGTTCTAATTCTTTCTTCATATTTTTAGGCCTTGCCTTTGGATTATTATTATTAGGAAATCAGATTTCTCAATTCTTATATAGTAATAACATTACTAATAATTTTAAGCTTATTATCCCAGCCTACGAATCGCTTTTAAGCAACAGTTTTCAGTCAACTAGTAAATTTAGTATTTCAAATTTTATATTTTACCCAAATGGCTGTTTATCGATGGCTCAACATTGCAAAGATTTAAATAATTTTATAATACATTATGGTTCTCTTATTGTATCAATTCTCGTGTTTTCTCTATGTTTTTTAAATACTTCAAAGACAAAGAAAACGATTAATGACAAAAATATTCATTTTTTATCAATTCACTTAATATTAATTCTTATATCTTTTTTTATAATCGATTTTGTTTTTTCATTTGGACCTGGTTTCAGTTATGTAATGGCAAGATTTCTTGACTATTCTTACTATTCAATTTTATTAATTTTGATGATTTTTTCAAAAAATATTAAGTATTTAAATTTATATTTTATAATATTATTCATATTATCTATATTTGCACTTATGTATAATATTCAATTTCAACAATTTTTGATTAATTTTAAATTTTTAATTAATAACTTATGAAAAACAAAGAAATAAACATACTTGGATTTGGCACAATGGGCAAACAAGTTGCTATATTATTTGGTCTATTAAATTATAAAGTAAATATCTTTGATAGATCTTTTGAAAGTTTAGATATTTCCTTAGGAAAAAGATTTTTAATTGAAAAAAAAATTATAGAGAGAAGTTTTAAAAAAAATTTCACTCCTAATTTCAATTTTGTTAATAATCCTAATGATCTTAAATGCCATATAACATTCGAATGTCTTAAAGAAGATAAAAAGATTAAAAATGATATTATTTCTAAATTAATTTTTAAAAGAAATATTTTTTCAAATACATCGTCTTTTGTCTATTCTGATTTTGATCATGATATAAACTTTTTTCATTTTATGAATCCTATATTTACTAAATTAGTAGAAATTTCTATCAAAAATAATTCTTATGATCAAAATTTATTCTTTTTGATAAATGAAGATTTAGAAAAATTTGGTTATAATATTCTTCCAGTCATGCCTACTCCAGGATTTATAGTGAATAAACTTATTTTTATGCAACTTTCTAATATTTTTATTCAACTTGAAATTCTTAAAATTAAATATAGCGATGTCATTAAAATTAATGAAAAATTAAATATATTTAATTTATCAATTATTAAAACTATTGATATTATTGGAGTAGATGTTTGTGAACATATTTTTAAAAAATTATCTTCTGAGTATGATTTTATAAGAACCCCAGATATTTTAAAAAAAGCAATTAAGAATAATATTCTGGGTAGAAAAAATAAAACTTCTATTTTAGATCTTAAGATTTTTAGCTCTTAATTCTTTATACCTTTGTGATAAATTTTTGGGGTAAAAATCATTAACGTATCTTAGTGCCCATGGGTAGGCTGAATTTTTAGTTTTTGGAAGTTTAATTCTATTTATATTCCCTTTAATATTTATAGGATTTCCAGAGGCTATAGTTTCTGGAGGAATATCTCTGTTAACTAAACTATTAGCCCCTACGAAAGATCCAAACCCTATTGAAACTGATGGTAATAAAGTCGTTCTTGTGGCAACTATTGCAAACTCATTAATTACAGGCCCAACAAGATAATCGCTTGGTGGTGTTGGATCATTTGTTAAAATGCAATATGGGAATACCCAAGAGTAAGATTTTATTCTAGAGAACTGACCAATATGAACATTAGAATGTATCTTTACATAATTATCAATATTAGTATATCCTTCTAAATCTGAAAAACTTCCTATTTGTGTATTTGATTTTATTATCGTTTTTTCTCTTATAAGTACTCTATGACCTATGGTACAGTTATCTCCAATCTCTGTACTTGAATATATTATGCTATGTGAATTAACTCTGGTATTTTTTCCAATGAAGGTGCTACTACTTTCTTTATTTGACAAACCTATTTCAGAAAATGATCCTATTACAGCCCCATCGCTAATATGAACATCATCATTAATGATTACATTAGAACCTAAGGTAACATTGGAACCTATTGTTGCTTTTTCTGAAATGTAATTTTGCAATTATAAATAATTCAAATAAACTTCGTTAATATCAACTCTATATACGTTTGGAATTCTTTCTAACCTAAATCTTCTGGTTCCAATAACCTCTTCAAATGAAATTTTTTGTTGAAGCCATTCATTAAAAAGAAATGAATTTAACTTAAAGTAATGACAATTCTTTAAGTTATCTGTTTTTTTAATAGTAGATACTTTACTAGTTTTGATATTAATTTTAAGCATAGTTTTTGATGGATTATTTTCATCTTCTAAGACAATAGAATAATCAATCTTATTTGGATTTTTTTTGATTCTATTTTCTATCCAGTCAAAATCACCTTTACCATTTAAATTTATATTAACTTTTTTTCTAAAGTCAGCATTAGAATTACTACTATCTAAAAATTTTTTTAATAAGTTATTAAATTTTGATTTTGAAACCTTTTCATAAAAAACATCAAGTTTATTATTATTCTTTAAAATATATCCACCAGAGAAAATTTTTAGATATTTTTCTTTATTTTTAGGGTCTCTTTTCTGTGCGAAGTTTACAAAATCGATTGGAGAAACAACAGCTTTGTTCATTTCAGAATCAAAATCATCCGCATAAACCAGATTGGCACCAAACGGAATGACTAAATTAGGTTTTAGTATTTTGCATTGTGTTAAACCTAATTCTAAAAATTTATTTATTAACCTTTTTCCCTCTTTTTTTCTCCAATTTTCTGTAACACCATCTAATAAAAAAGGATACCAATGAATGAAAGAAAATGGAATGCATCCGACATCAATTTTTCCTGCGATTTTTTTTAGAGGTTTTAGTGATTTTTCAGTGACGTAATTATCATTACCATGGTAAACGGTAAATTTACTATTTGAAATTATTATAGAGGAGTCAATTGAATTATATTCGTGCAAACATCCTGTAAACCAAATTTCTTTATCAAATTTTGTCTTTTTTCCTGCACTTATAGTTTTAAATTTTATACCATTTTCCTTTAGTAATTTATTAAAATTAACTCTTCCATTCACAATATAAATAGGAATATTATTCTTTTGAAGTTTCTTTAAAAATTTAGTGTCATAATGATCTTGATGTACATGTGAGATAAATGCTGCATCAACATCAAAAAGTCTCTCATCCATTATTTGACTTGGAAAAAAATGCCATGAATTTAGATATGGGGGGGTTTGATGAACCGCATCAAAAATAAATTTTTTACCACTTAATCTCACTAAAATAGATGCATGACCAATATAAAAAACTCCATCTTCATTAGACTTTAAAAAATTAGTAAGTTCATTGGAGTGATCGTTAAACTTGTATGTGGTGTTTATATACATTTAAAATTAAGGTATTTATAAATAATTAATTGTCAATATCAAGAAGCATCGCTGGGAGGAATATCGTTTATCATAAAATTGAATTCTTTAATTCGAGCTTCCTTCAAAAAAAGATAAAAGATGTTTCTAAAATAGGTTTTTATATGATTTTTTTCTATTTTGAGTTTAATTTTTCTATTTTTAAAAAAAATTAAATTCTGCCTATTTTTATATTGGTTTTCATAATTACCATAAACAATTTTTGAATTTCTTGGTACTTTAAATTCATCACTTTTACAAGAAACTACTGAAAAAGAGAATTTACTTTTATTTTCTTTAAAAGAAACTTTTGTTTCAAAGAATGAAGAAATATCCTTAATTAAATCTGATAGTTTTATGTTAAATTCTGAATTGAAGCTATAAACTTCGTTTTTATTAATTAAATTTTTTTCAATAAATGAATATATAATTTTTTGATCACTTATATTTAAAATTAGATCGTTAAACAAATTTAATTTTATTTCATAGATATGATTTATTGCTATAGAGGCCATTCCTCTGAGTAAATATTCCAAATTATCATTTCGATTTATCATTAATTGAAGCGGATGTGAAATATAGAAAACATTATGAGAAATTTTATTATCTAAAAAAAAATTTTCATATTCGATTAAATTAATAACTATGTCTTTATTCAAATTTAAATCAAAATTATCTAAATTTGAATTTAGTCTTACTATTCTATTATAATTTTTTATTATATTTTTCTTATCTATTTTTTTAAGAAAATCTACAAATTTTAAATTTTGATACGTATTTAATTTTATATTAATGATGTCTTCAATAATAAAAAATTTTGAGTCAATTTTATTTAAAAATCTCTCCTTATCATTTACCAAATAAACATTTTGTAAATTAGAAATATTTTCAAATGAATTATTCAAACTTAATAAGTAAACTTTGTTTTTATTTGAAAGTATTTTGATAAAATCTAAATCAAAATTATTATAAATATATAAAATATTTTTCATATTATTAAAAAGAATTTTAATTATACTTGAATGTTAATAATATGCAAAAAGTATCAATAGTTATTCCTGTATTAAATGAAGAGTTTAGAATTAAAAAGTGTTTAAGAAGTATTTTAAATCAAGACTATCCAAAAAATCTCATAGAGATTTTGATTTTTGATAATGGTTGTACTGATAATACTTTAAAAATTGCCAGTAGATATAATTGTAAAATTATACCTTTCATAAGTAATAGACCTGAAAATTCTCATACTTTTGCTCTCAAATTATCAAAAGCCGATATATTTGTAATTTTTGCTGCTGATAATGTTATGACAAGCAAACATTGGCTAAAAAAAATGCTTATACCTTTTGAAAAAGAGAAAATTTCATGTTCGTTTACTCACATAAAAGTTGATAATGCAGATTTTCTCATAAATCAATATTACTCTTTCTTAAATGTAGAACCATTTACATGGTTTGTTTATGGAAATACATCTAATCCTAAAAACTTTTCAAAAATTTATAAAATGATAAAGAAAAATAATTTTGAGCTATATTCTTTTTCATTAAAAAATCACCCTTTAATTGCATTAGCTCAAGGTCTTTGCATAAATAGAAAAAGTCTAGAGTTTATAAATAAAAAAAAGAAAACAGGTGATGATATATTACCTTTTATAGATTTAATTAATAATGATGAAACATTTGCTTATGTAGATGTAGGTATTTTTCATTATCATGTTAACAATTTTATTGATTTCATGAAAAAATACAAAAAAAGAATTCAAAATAATCTTAATCAAAATCAAACTGGAATTACTAGAAGATTAAAATTTATTAAAGTGGAAAGAAAAATAAAAACATTTTTATTTATACCATATGGCTTGAGTATTATATTACCTTTATTTCATACATTGATTTTTTTTGTCAGGGTAAAAAAAATATACGTTTTTTATCATATTCCAACATGTTTTTATTTATCATCATCCATAATTTTTAACTATATTAAAAAAACTTTTAGATCTAATTAGTCTCAGTTTTTTTTTTATTTTCTAGGTAAATATTTAAAGGTTTAAAAATCTCTTCAACATTATCTTTGTAGATAATTAGAATATATCTTCCTAATTCATCAATTAAGTTCTGATCTAGAGGCATTTCTGAAGCCCTTTTGATTTCTCTATATATTTTTTCATTAAATTCATTTGGTTCAAATTTAATAGAACTAATGGTCTGATTAAATAAATTAATTGATGTAAATACTTCATTAAAAGCAATTCTTATTGCCATAACTATTATAATTAATGTTAATATAATTTTTATGTAGAAATTATCCAAAATACTCTTTTTAATTTTATTGTTTTTTCTATTTCGACTGATATTTTTATTTTTATTTATAGTTACCATGAAAAATTTATATCAAAATTTAAGCTCAAAATATAATCAAAATACAAATTTTTATAACATTATTATTTTATTACTTTTTTATATTTTAATTTTACCTTTCTTCGTAACTATAGACTCTCTGGCATTTTTAAGGGACGCTTTGAAAGGCTACGAAAATCCTCTTACAATATACAGAGATTGGGATATATCTCCTTTTGAATTTGTTTATGGCCCTATATACAGCTATTTTATAATAATTCATTCCCATTTTTTAGATTTTCTTGGATTTGACTCATCTACTTTAGCTAATGGTGTCGGTTTTAATTCTTTAACTTTTTATACTCATAAATTATTTACAGTTTACCCTATGACATTAGTCTCAGCATTTTTTTTATTTAAATTATGTAAAAGTCATAAATCTTTGATCCTTTTTTTAACAAGTCCCCTAATAATTTGGTTTTCCATTTCTTCCGGTCGAGAAATCATTCTTAGTATTATGTTTATTTGCATAGGTATGTACTTTTATAGTCAAAAAAAAGAAAAAACTTTTTTCATATTTATCGGTCTTGCTATTTCTGCTTGTCAGCCAGCTGCTTTACTTTATCTACCATTAATTATTTTATGTTTTTTAAATAAAAAATTTATAAATGCCTCAATTTGCGTATCTTTACTTTTTTTACCACACATTTTATTAACTGCCCCTTATGAGTTTTATGCAACCTTTATTAATCCACATAATCCTCCAAGTCATTATCTAAAACCAGGTTTATGGGATAGAATGGATTTGATCTTAGGGGCAAAATGGTTTCATTGGCAATCTAATTATTATTTAAACATTGTTTTCTATACGTTATTTAGCTTTTATATGATTTTTAATAGACCAAAATTAAATTTAAATAACATTAGTTTATACAGCCTGATAACAATATTAATTTTCATGACGAATTATGGTCTTGATTTCGAGAGATATGCTATATTGATAGTTCCTTTTGGAATTTATTTAATTTGCCATTTCAAAATTAAAAAAGATAAAAATAACAATATTTTTATAGGTATTTTCTATTTACTATCTCTTCTTCCTGTTTTAGCTCAACTAGTAAGAAGGTCCAACTCATTCTATAGGGTTGAAAATTATTCAACTTATGAACCTTATAATCTTCCAATTAATGTATTTGAAAATATTATGAAATTATCTCCTGCAGACAAATACAATTATCTATTTGAAGCACAAATGATAGCTAGTTATCTAAATTCTTTTATGTTTGGTATAATTCTATCTGTGATTATCTTTTTATATTCAAATAAATTAAATTTTGTTAAATTAAAAGTAAATAAAGTAACTGATACTATTATTCACAATATAAAATCAATTATTATCAATTATTCAATCATATTTTGCTCAATCATATTTTTATTATTAATTATCTTTAATAATGCATCATACTACTCATCAAACTTAAAATTAGAAAATTCAAAAATATTTAGTTCTTCTGATAATTGCACTTCAATTTTTCCAAATTATGATTACAAATTCAAAAGGGCTACATTAAATATCGTGGATAACAAAGTATTGAGCCTACCAACAAAACAATTTAATTCAAAGAATATTAATTCAATTAATATAGATAATGGTAGACCGATAAGGTTAACAATTACAGAAGATATAATAGAAGTATGTTTGGAAAAAGTAGAAGATAAAAATATGATTGAAAATCTCCACATAAAAATTAGAAAAGACATACCTCTTTTAAAGATCCTATTCAGAAATTATAAAAATGATCTAGTTCAAATTGAAAATTTTAAAAATCTTCCAAATGATACTATTAAAGTTAAATAAATGATTACTTTTATAATACCTCATCATACTTTTCAAAAAGATGATAAATTTACTACTGGTATTATTTACATGCCAGTTCAATTAGCTTATGTATTTGGTTTTTTGAAATCAAAAAAAATACAATATGAAGTCATAGATACCTTTGGAGAGGACCCCGATAACTTAATTGAAAGCCAAAATTTTTTTTTGATGGGCTTAGATCCTGATATAATATTATCAAAAGTTAGCCAAAATACTGACTATATTTTTATTTTTGCTAATCATATTATTAATTTTAGATCAATCCAGCTTATATATGAAAGTATTATAAAAGATAAAAATCTTTCAAATAAAAAATTGATACTAATTGAGAATACTCAATCAGTAACTGGCTTCTCTCTAGATGATTTCAACAAAAAAAGCGATATAAAATTTGATTATATATTTAAAGGAGATCCCGAACTTAAAATATTAGATCTAGTAAATAGAAATATTCATAATGAAGATAGGGATGTTTTAAATATAGAAAATCAAATCATACCTGACTGGTCTAAAATACCATTAGAAAAATATTGGAAATTGGGCCATGCTCATGGACCTCTTACAAAAAAAAAATACTTACCAATTCTCTCGTCAAGAGGCTGTCCTTATCCATGTAAATTTTGTGTTATACCACATACAAATAATAGAAGATGGAGAGCAAGAGATCCCATAGATGTATTTGAAGAATTAAAATATTTATATAAAACTTTTAATGTAGAAGAATTCCATTTTGAGGATTTAAATCCAACTGTAAATGACAAAAGAGTAAAAGAACTTTGTCAATTATTAATAAATTCTGAAATCAAAATAAATTGGAAAATAGTTGCAGGTACCAAGGTAGAGAGCATAAAAAGTGAAGAGACAGTAAGATTAATGAAAAAAGCAGGATGTGAGTATGTATCTATTTCACCTGAAAGTGGATCTAAAAAGATATTAAAAAAGATGGAAAAACCGTTTGATTTAAATCATGCAAACAAAATCATCAAATACTTTAATAAATATGGAATAAAATCTCAAGGATGCTTTGTTTTTGGCTTTCCAGAAGAAACTTTGGCTGATCTTTTAAAAACTTACTTATTAATATTAAAACTTACAATTCATGGAATGGATGAAATAGCAATTTTTATAATAACACCAATCCCTGGGTCGGGGATAGAAAAAGAATTCAATCTTGACGAGTTAAAATATTCAGAGATGACTTTTTCTCCAGTCTGGAGAAAAGATTATTTTTTATATTACTTTTCTAGACTATTTTCTTATTTCTCATTTTTATCAATAAAATTTATTTTTCATCCTATAAAATTTTTCAAAAATATTTTAAACTTTTACTTTAAAAAATTTGAATTAAAAATGGAGATGGTTCCATATAAATATATCAAATATAGAAATTTATCTAAGAATTATCATAAAAACCTACCAACTAAAATATAATAGATCGTATAAATACCCCTAGAAAAGTTTGTAAAAAATTCTGAAGCATTGTTAACTCTTTTATATTTAATATCAACTTGATCAACATTAACCTCCAATCTTATAGCTTCAATTAATAGTTTGATATTATTTAACTTTAATCTTTTTTTATTATTTAATCTTATAGATTCTAAAAAGTTTCGATCATATATTTTTAATCCAGTGAAATAGTCAGAAACATTTCTATTAAGAAAAATAAATATTAAAACTGAGATTGCAAACCCACCATATTTTGAAATAAAATGTCTAAGAAAAGAATTATAATTTTTATTACCAAATTGGTAAAAATTAGATCTGTTACCAAAAAGTATTGATAATTTATTAAGTCTAAAATAATTAAATAATCTTAAGCAGTCACTTTGAAAATAATTATCATTATTTGTGTAACATATTATATAATCACCAAAGCATTTATTTAATGATAAATCATAAAAATCTGACTCATTAAAATTTTTTATTGAAATATATTCTGCTCTTTCAAAAATCAAAGTTTGTGAATAATTCTCTTTTTGTATAATTAAATATTCAATTTCATATTGATCAAAATCACTTGCGAATTTATTTAATATATTTTCTAATTTTTTAGAGTCATTAATATAATTAAAAATAATTATAGATATCTTATTTTTAACTATTAGGGATTTAGTAATTTTATTATTAATTGATCTAGATAAATTGTAAAAAATCAAATTTGCAGAATGTTTATTATATTTATCCTTAAGATTATATAAAATATATTTGATATTTTTAATCTTTCTAGAGTTCTTATTAAAATATAAGTAGTCATCATCTTCCATAGAATTAGTATTAATTAAAAAGTGTGTAACAAGTGAATTCTTATCTATTTTTTTTTTTTGATATTTTTGAAAATAATGAAAAAAGAAATTAATTAAATCATTTGAATTATAATTATAAAAATCATTATCTTTTAGTATGTTAGTAATTAATATCTTAAGTGCTTTTTTATTTTTTTTGATTGTTGAATATAATTCACTAGTCAAATAAGAGGGGTAAAGTGATGAAAATTGAGTACCTGGTGAATAAATTATTAAATTCGTATTAGTTAAAAACTTTTTTAAACTTTTATTTATTTTAGGTATTTTTTCAATTTCATTTCTATCATTAAGATAAATATCAATAATTTCTTCATTCTTAAATCTTGCGTCAACAATTTCTTCCTCATTTAAGAGTTTATTACTTTTTGTTTTTGCTTTTAGATATAAATTTTCACCATTGTTAATATTTATGACCCTTTGATTTTTATTTAAAAAAAAATTATTAAAAATTTCTACAGATTCGTTAAAATCTTTTTTTATTAAAAAAAGAGTTGTAAATAAAAAATTTCCTAATGATATAGGGTCTTTTTTTGGAAGCTCTTTTACTAAAGTTTGAATAATTAATTTATGACAAAATAATTTTTTAAAGTTCAGGTATTTATTTATGCTCAATGATAAAATAATATTTTTTAATTCTTTAGGAATTATTTCTTTTTTATCATCCATAATTGAATACATTAAGTTTTCAATTTTTCTAGAAGTAGTTCTAATTTTTAATAATTTCTTTAAATTTTCACTATCACATAAAATCTCAACATTTTTTCTTATATCTGAAGGTCCAAGAAAATTATTTATTTTTCTTCTTAAAATACCAGTTGACATCCCATTATCATAAGCATTAACAACTATTGTAATATCTAAATCAGGAATTTTTTTTAGATATTCAATTAAAAGATTTGATCCAGTGCCTCCGCTAAATATTAAAATATTTGTTTTCATTAATAAAATTTAATCTATTTTAATTAGTCTATGAAAATTTATCTTAATTGTCCAAGTTGTAATTCAAACAATTATTCAAAATACATATCAGCAAATGTGTCAAAAGTAAGAGTTGATAAGTATTCTGCTGGTAGTGATGATAAATTATCAGAGGATCTTTCTAAATGTTTAGATTGTGATCTTATATATATGAATCCTCAGCCAGAGATTAATTCTATTATCTCAGGGTATTCAGAGGCCATAGATGAGTATTTTACATCGCAAGATACTTTTAGAGTTATCAGCTCAGAAAAATATATAAAAATGATGCTAAAAAAAAAATATCTTAATAAAAATTCAAGAGTTTTGGATGTTGGGTCTGGGTCTGGTTCTTTTTTAAAAGCATTAAAAAATTATAAAATATATGGTCAAGGGATAGAACCTTCAAAATGGTTAGCAAAGTACTCTATTGAAAAATATAATTTATTAATTCATAGTGGTACAATCTCAACTTTTACCCCCATTCACAAAAATAATAAGTTTAATGTAGTCACTTTTTGGGATGTTTTAGAGCATATACAAAATTTAAATGAGTGTTTAGATGATGTTTCAAAACATTTGGAAAATGAAGGATTACTAGTAATAAATTTTCCTGATCATGACAGTCTTATAAGAAAAATCTTAAGACACAATTGGCCCTTTTATCTAAATGTTCACCTTAACTACTTTACAAAAAAAACATTAAATTCCCTCTTAGAAAAACACAATTATAAAAATATTATTTATAAACCTTATTATCAGTATCTAAGTCTCGGATATACATTAAAAAGAGCTTCAAATTATTTTATAGTTTTTAAATTTTTATATAAATTAGTGAGTATATTAAAATTAAACAATATTAAAATTAAGTATAATATGGGGCAAACTCTTGGAATATTTAAACTTGAAAAATGAAAATATAATTTATAAAAAAAATAATATTAAAAATAATATTAAAAATAATTATAATATAAATTCAAAAATAATAGATGATTTAACTATTATAATTTTGGCAGCAGGGAAGGGCTCTAGATTAAATATTAAAAAAAATAAATTTCTTTTTAATTATAAAAAAAACGAAAATATTTTAGAAAATTATGAAAAAAAACTTAATCAATTTAAATATTTTATATTTGTTGTCCATATATCTGATAAAGAAATCGTAAGAGAGATAAAAAAAAAATTTAAAAAACAACATATTAACTTTATTTATCAATATAAGAGAGATGGCATGGCATCTGCTTTATATCTTTGCAAGAATAAAATTTCTACTTCAAATTTTATGTTAATGTGGTGTGACCAACCTTATATCAAAAAGAATTCAATAATAGCATTAAGCAAATTACATTTTAATAAAAAATCAGTATTTTCTCTAATTACTTGTATAAGACATAATTCTTATATTAGTATTATCAGAAAAAAAAAAGCAATTTCTAAAGTGATTATTTCTAGTGAAATAAATGCAAAAATTTCAGGTGAAACTGACTCAGGTTTATTTATTTTTCATACAAATAAAATTTATAAATTATTATCAAAATATATAGATAATAAAATAATTATTGGCAAAAAAACTAAAGAAAAGAATTTACTACCTTTATTCCCAATTATTTCAAAAAAGCATGGATCCTTAACTTTGAGAGTTGAAAATTCTAAAGAGACACTTGGTATTAATTACAAGAATGATGCTGTAAATTAATGTTTTATGAATATGCTTTTATACTGCCAGCTTATAATGAGCAAAAATATACAAGAAATGTTATCAACAACATTAAAAAAAATATTAAAAAATTTTCACTTCATGCTTGTATTGTTTTTATAGATGATGGATCTAAAGATCAAACCTATCAAATTGCTAAAGATACCGGGGTCGACTTTCTTGTTAAAAAAAAAATGAGGGTAAAGGATCAGCAACTAAAGTTGGCTTTAAACAAGTTGAAGCAAACTTTTATATTATCCATGACGTTGATTTAGAATATGATACTGAAGAGTTGTGTAGTTTTATTTCTGATGAAAAATTAGAGTACAATATTATTTACTATGGAAGTAGAGTCTTAGGGGCCATAAAAAATAAAACTAATATTTTAGGAAATTTTGGAGTGCATAAAAATCAAAAAATATTAAATGTTTTTTTTAATCATTTTTTAGGGCTGTTATATAAAATTAAATTTAACTATTATATATCTGATAGTTTGACAGCTATTAAAATTTATCCAAATAAGTTAATAAAAAATATTAAAATAAATACATTCGGTTTTGAAACTGACCATGAAATTTCCTGCATAATTTTAAAAAATAATTATAATATCAAAGAATTTCCTATTAGTTATTTCCCTAGGTCTATAAGTGAGGGTAAAAAGATTAAATTGATAGATGCTTTTACCGCAGTGAAAACTATTTTTAGAAATGATTAAAATCTTTTTGTTATGTTTATTCTTTTTTACAATTAATGTTAAATCTGAAAATTATTTTATAAGTTTTGATATCAATAAAATATTTTATGAATCTTTTTCAGAGGAAGAAAAAATAATGGAATTCTTAAATACCTACACTAAAGTAGTTGAAGCAAATGAAAATTTTAAATTTAATATTCCTAATTATCTATATAAGAAAGTTGTCAAGGTAAATGATGCTTCTTATAAAAAAAATTTAATATGGAATAAATATTACTTCTTAACATATAAACATAAACTTAATTCATTATTGATTAAAATAGATCTTGAAAACTTTTATCAAATATCGCTCTTAAGTTTTATAAATTTTAAAATGGAAAAGTCTATAATAGATAAGAGAAATATAAATTTATTTGATAAAATGATAATAAATGACTCAGTTTATATTATTGTCCCTAATAAAAATTACAAACTGATATTCACTGCTAATACAAATAAACCAGATAAAGATGACAAATTATTAATTACTAATATATTAAATATTTCAAATGCAGATCCTGTAAAATATGAAAATTTCATACTAGCTCGTACAATAACTTCCTTTTATAATAATAAATGTAAGCGTGGTGATATAAACCTTAGTAAGTTACTTATTAATTATTTTTATTCAGAGATATATGATAAATGTATATATCTAAATTCAAATAAAAATTTATTTGATGATTATTCTAATTATGATAAGTATAAATTATTTCAAATAGATCATAGTATAGATATTTACGATAATTTATCACATCCCATATTTTCTAATGTTAAAATATTTTACTCAAAATAACTTTATTTATATATTTTTTTTAATACTTCCTTTTATTTTAATTCAAAACTTTTTTGATATTAACTATTACTATTTAAATAAAGACTTTCCATTCTTTTTAAATCCTTACTCAGCAAATTTATATTATTGGGATATATATTCTAATTCGAATGAAGGAAATCAAATTGATATTATTTATTATTTTCAAGATTTATTAATTTTAATTTATTCATATACATCATTACATCCAATTATTGCAAATATTTTTAATAAATTATTTTTAGTTATTCCTATGATAGCTAATTATATTATAGTAAGTAAAATTATTTTAAGTTATAACTTAAAAAATAAATATATTTATATTTTCTTTATTATTTCTTT
>MDTB01207107.1_pt1 | contig 24170 bp, 32 predicted proteins | sample 811161 | NCBI WGS metagenome assembly MDTB01 (sample SAMN05326650, study PRJNA326480) | marine metagenome | isolation source: seawater | place: Mediterranean Sea | collected 2009
ATGTTGACAACACAGAAAAAGAAAATATTGAAAAACAACCAGAAGAAAATACGACACAAGAAAATGTTAGTAAAACAATTAAAGATGTATTTGAAGAAGAAAAAGAAAAAGAAAAATTAATACAACAAGGAGGTATAAACCTAAATATATTTAGTAATGAACCAAAAGCTTTTATATTTTAAAAATATTAATTAATGTTAAAATAAAAATATATTTTAATAATATATATGAAATTACTAAGTCTAGCAAAAAAACCATCTTTAACTGCTAAACGTATTTATCGTAAACGCGTAAAAAATTCTCCTTGTAGTGGTAAAAAAAATAAATCATGTAAAGCTACTTCAGGTTGTATGATTTCAAAAGGAAAAAAACGTTCTTTTTGTAGAAAAAAATTAAATACTAAAAGAACAAAAAATGTAGAGTTTCGTATAACTCGTAAATTATAAATTTAAAAATTATTCAATAGATTTGGATTTATTGTGTATATTTTTAAATATTTCATTATTATAAATTAAATTACCAGATGGTTTATATGTATTTATATTCTTAAAATTATTATTATTTTTAGATAATACTAATTTATTTTCGTCTTTATTTTTATTTACAATTTTATTACCTCTTCCATCTATATTTATTCCTGTTTTTTTTTTAAATTCATTTCTAACATAAGAAGGTATCCAATGTTGCCATGATATTAGTAATAAATTAGGATGTGTATATCTTATAAGAAAACCATTGTCTCTTAATTCATCAATACAATAAGCAACACATTGTTCGTGATCATAACTAGGGACTCCTATCATCATTTCGGGAATAATATACCAACAAAAATCATAATTTTTGTGCGTTTTAGAAATAATTTGTATTTTATTATGAATACGTGCTAATATTTTATTATATATTATTAGTGTATTTGTATCATATTTTTTTTTCTGTTCATATAAATCATCTAAATTAATTCTTAATTTTTCATTTGTTTCACTTCCAAGAGTAAATATATTATCCATGATAAATTTAAATTAGAAAAAAAGTTATTAAAAATAACAATTAATGTAAATTAATGACAATTAAACATTTAGTTTTAAGTGGTGGTGGTCCTGCTGGATTTTCTATTTATGGTGCTATTAGCAATTTATCAAAAGAAACTTTTTGGAAATTAGAGAATATTGAAAATATATATGGAACATCGGTTGGATCTTTATTAGGTGTAGTAATATCATTAGATTATGATTGGAAAACTCTTGATGATTATTTTGCAAAACGACCTTGGAATAATATTGTTAATTTTGATCCTAGTATGTTTATAGAGGCATATAAACAAAAAGGGTTATTAGATAATAACTTTATAAAAGAAAGTATAAAATATTTATTAACTGCTAAAGATCTAAGTGAAGATATAACATTAAAAGAATTATACGATTTTAATAAAATTAATATTTACTTATACACAACAGAAATGAATAATGATATTATGGAAAAAATAGAGTTATCACATCATAATTATCCTAATTTATCTGTTACAACAGCATTATCAATGAGTATGGCGTTTCCATTTATATTTCAACCAATATGTTTTAATAATAAATGTTATTTAGACGGAGGAATATTAAATAATTTTCCTTTACAAGATTGTCTAAATAATAATTGTAATGAGGATGAAATTTTATCAATTAAAGTAAAATGGATGTTAAAAGAAGATGAAAAAAAAAAAATAATTAATGAAGATTCTAATATTATTGATTTGCTAATTACTCTAATACAACAAATGAAAAATAAAATAGATAAATTACAAAAAGAAAAAACTATAAAAAATATTGTTATTGTAAATATACCATATATAGATTATTTTTCTATATGGTCAAAAGCTCTAAATGAAGAAAAATTTAGAGAAGAACTAATTACTATTGGTATAAAAGAGTCAAAAATATTTATTCAAAATTTATAAAAATTTGTTTAAAAATAATATTAATGTTTCTTTATCAGGTTTTGCATCATATTCTATTACTTGATTACCTTTGACTAGTTTAATTGTTGGATAACCCTCAATATTAAATTGTTCTGCTAATTCTTTTTCTTTTTCACAATCAACATCAATATAATTAATTTTAACATTATTAATACTAGGAGTTGTTTTTTTTAAATTTTCCCATATTGGTTTTGCAGATTTACAATGAGGACACCAATCAGTATAAAAAAAATAAAGTTCTACATAATCTTGTTTTTTATTACCAATAAATTCTTTATTTTCAACATATTTAGGTTTTATCTTATCAAATATATATTTTTTATATACAAAGTAAACTATTACTATAAATAGTGTAAATACTATTAAAGATAATAATATTTTTATTTTATTTTTATTTAATAATTTCATATTTAACATTATATAATATACAGAATAATTTATTAAATATATATACGAAAAAATATAAATATTTATTATATTTATATTTAAATGATTTTTATTAATAAAAATGGTATTTATGTTGAAGTAAATAAAAATAACTTTTATAATGATAATGAATATATTAAAAAAATATTAGATATTAAAAATAAAACTTTAAATATAAAAAAAAAATAATATAGAAAATCATATTTTAGATCTTACTAAAAAAAAAGTTGAAATAATGTAATATATTAAATATAATATTAGTATTGTTAAAATATAACTAAGTAATATATTATTTTTTACATTAATATTTTCAATATTATTAAATAATTTTTGATAAGTTAATGTTTCATTTAAATTAATTACTAATATAAAAAATAAAAAACCTACTATTATAATTTTACTAAAATTTCTTATTTTATTTTCTATATTCAATGGGTTTAACATAATAATAATAATAAAAAATAAACATATATTTAATAAACTATAAATATTTTTAGCATTATAAAAATTTTCTTTATTAATCATATACATTTATAAAATAAGATTTTTCTAATGTTATTTTAATATGATAAAAAGAAAAAAAAATAAAACATACAAAAAAAAAGATTATAATAGTAGTGATGGAATGTTAACTGCAGTATGGGGTCCTAGTTTATGGCATTTTTTACATACAATGAGTTTTAATTATCCAATAAATCCAACAAAACAAGATAAAATCAATTATCGTAATTTTATTCTAAATTTACAAAATATTTTACCTTGTAAACATTGTCGTGAAAATTTAAAAAGAAATTTCAAAGTTCATAAACTTAATATGTGTATAATGAAAAATCGTCATACTTTTTCAAAATACATTTATAAATTACATGAAATTATTAATAAAATGCTTAATAAAAAATCTGGTTTAAGTTATTGTGATGTAAGAGAAAGATATGAACATTTTAGAGCAAGATGTACAGATGAAAATCCTAAAATCTTTAATTTTAAAAAAACAAGAAAAAAGGAAAAGGGATGTACTGAACCATTATATGGAAAAAAATCTAAATGTATAATTAAAATTGTACCTCAAGAAACAAAATGTGAAACAATGCAAATTGATAAAAAATGTATTAAAAAAAGATTAACTTAAAAATTACTAAAATCATTAAGAACGGGCATTGGTAAATCATTATTAGTAGAATAATTAGGAACTTTTTTACATTCAAATGAAGGATCAGGGCATCTAGCACATGGAGGACAAGGATTACATTTTTTTTCACTTGGACAAGCTGTAACATTTGGACATGATGGACAGGCAGGACAAACCGGTGGAACTATTTCACTTTTTAAAATATATAAATCTTCATTACCTTCTGGAATTTGATTTTTTGAAATAGAATTATCACTATTTTCATAACCTTCTTTAAAAATACTTCCTAAAAATGAACTTGAAATTAGCGTTAATAACAATATAAATAATAAATGAATATTTTTAAGTTTCATTATAATTTATATAAGGAAAATATTTTAATAAATTGATGTTAATCTTTTTATATTTTATTAATTTAAAATGTCTAAAAAAAATATTTTAAAAAAAAATTTAATTGATAATGAAAATATTATAGAAATAGGCGTTGATGAAGCTGGTCGTGGTCCTATGCTAGGTCGTGTATATAGTGCTGCTGTTATTTTACCTAAAGATGATAATTTTAAACATGAACTTATGAAAGATAGTAAAAAATTTTCATCTGAAAAAAAAATAAATGAAGTAGCGAATTATATAAAAAATAATGCAATAATGTGGAATGTATCTTATTGTTCTGAAGAAGAAATTGATAATCTTAATATTAGAAATGCAACACATAATACTATGCACAAATCAATAAGAGATTTAATAGATGTTGATAAACAATATCATTTACTTATTGATGGTAATGACTTTAAACCATTTACAATATTTAATAATATAAATTTAATTCAAATACCTCATACATGTATTAAAAGTGGTGATAACACATATACATCAATCGCAGCAGCTTCTATATTAGCAAAAGTAGAGCGTGATAAATATATATATGATTTATGTAATGAGAATCCCGATTTAGATGAGAAATATAGTATTAGTAAAAATAAAGGTTATGGAACAAAAGAACATATGGATGGTATTATGAAATACGGAATATCAAAATTTCATCGAAAAACTTTTGGATTATGTCGTAATTATATTGATTAATATAAAATTGAATTAAAAAAATATTTTTTTTAATAGTAAAATGAATTCAAAATCTAATTATTATTTTATGTATCGCATTAATAATGATGAACCAAAATATTTAGATAAAAAACCTTTTATAACAAATACATTTAATAATAAAATTTTAGGACAGTATATTACTTCTAATTGGTTTAAATGTTTAATTAGTAAAAAAGATAATATAGAAATAAATGTTATTAGTGAATCTAATATTGTTTTAAATTATAAATATTCTAATGCTTATATTAAAAAAGTTTTTGATGAACTAGATGTTGATAAATCAATAAACAAAATCGTTAATATTGATAATAATAAAATTTTTGGATTAACTTTTGGTTGTTATAGTTTGAATTCTTCTTGCAAACAATATTATATTACTCTTCCTAATTTTATATTACAAGAAAATTGATATTATATTACATAATTATATTTAATTTAATATAATTATGAAAATATTAGTTTTTGATACAGAAACCACCGGATTACCAAAAGATAAAGCAAAAGTAAATGAAATTGAAAAATGGCCTTATATTATACAATTAAGTTATTTATTATATGATGATAGTAATAATAATATTCTATTTTACTATGATGATATTATAAAATTAAATAATAATATAAATATTAGTGATGAAAGTATTAAAATTCATGGAATAACAAGAGCAAAATCAAATAGAAAAGGTGTAAATATAAATTCTGCTTTAACAAAATTTAATGAAACACTTTTGGAAGCAAATATAATTGTGGGGCATAATATATCCTTTGACATTAGAATGTTAATGGTAGAATTTAAAAGAAATAATATGCAACATTTATTTTCAAATTCACAAGGTTATGGTATTAAAGAATATTGTACTATGAAAAAATCTGTTAATATATGTAAATTGTTAAAAACTGATTCTAAAGGCAATACTTATTATAAATATCCACGTTTATCAGAATTACATTTTACTTTATTTAATAAAAATCCAAAAGGATTACACGATTCAATGGGTGATATTTTAATTTGCTTACGTTGTTATTATAAAATAATTAATGATAAAGATATTTTAAAAGAATGTAATTTATTTAAAAAATTATTTAATTTTTATTGTGAATAATTATGCTCCACACATTAAACATTCTTCATTATCTTTATTTGGTTCAATAGTAAATTGTTGCGGTTGATGTCTTGGTTTTCTTCGTAAATAATATATACCTGTTTTTAGACCTTTTTTCCACGAATAAAAATGCATTGATGTTAATTTTGCATAATCAGGATCTTCAAGCCATAAATTCATACTTTGTGATTGACATATAAATGCTCCTCTATCAGCAGCCATATCAATTAAATGTTTCATTGGTATTTCCCATACAATTTTATATTTTTCTTTTAAAATATCTGGAATTCCATTTATATGTTGAATACTACCTTTATTTAATATAATATTATTTTTTAAATCTTCATTCCATAATTCTAAATCAATTAGTTCTTTCATTAAATATTTATTTACTAAAACATAATCTCCTGCCATTGTTCTACGACTATAAATATTACTTGTAAAAGGTTCAAAGCATTCATTATTACCTAATATTTGTGATGTAGATGCCGTAGGCATTGGAGCTAACAATAAAGAATTTCTTAATCCATACGTTTTAATATTTTGTTTTAATAAATTCCAATTATAACGTTTGCTTGGTTCAACATTCCACATATCAAATTGTAAAATACCTTTAGAAGCAGGTGAACCTTTAAATGATGAATATGAACCTAGCGTTGTTCCAATATTTTCAAATTCAGCTTTAATTGGCTTTATCACATTAATATTTGGTTGTTTTTTACCAATTTCTGTATACTCTCTACATATTTTAAAATTATTTGCAAAAATTCTTACATTATTTTCGCTACACATTTTTAATGCAATCATTGGTTCACTTCTTTCTTTAGATATTTCATTTGATTTTTCAAGAGAAGCGTGATAAATAGTTTCAAATATTAATTTATTAACTTCTTTTGCTTTATCACTACAAAACGGAATATCCATCATTGCGAAAACATCAGCTAAACCTTGAACACCAATTCCTATTGGACGATGTAACAAATTACTTTTTTTTGTTTTTTCGGTTGGATAATAATTAACATCAATAATTTTATTAAGATTATTAGTAACAACTTTTGTAACTTTATGTAATTTTTCATAATCAAAGGTTTTATCATCTTTTACAAATTTGCTTAATCCTATACTTGCTAAATTACAAACAGCAGTTTCGTTTTTATCACTATATTCAATAATCTCAGTACATAAATTAGAAGACTTAATAACTCCTAAATTTTTTTGATTACTTTTTTCATTTGCGTGATCTTTATAAAGTAGATAAGGTGTTCCTGTTTCCATTTGTGAATCTAAAATTTTATACCATAAATCTCTAGCATTAACTTTTTTTAATTGTTTATTTTCAGATTCATATTTTTCATATAATTTTTTAAAATCATCACCATAACAATCAGAAAGTCCCGGACATTTATCAGGACAAAATAAACACCATTTTTCATTACTTTTAATTTTTTCCATAAAAAGAGATGGTATCCATAATGCATAAAAAAGGTCTCTTGCTCTTTGTTCTTCATCTCCATGATTTTTTTTAAGTTCTAAAAATTCTTCAATATCACCATGCCATGGTTCAATATAAATCGCAAATGAACCATTACGTTTTCCACCTCCTTGATCAACATAACGAGCGGTTTTATTAAAAACTTGTAACATTGGAATAATACCATTTGATGTTCCATTTGTTCCACGTATGTGACTTCCTTTACTTCTTACATTATGAATATGCAAACCAATACCACCAGCCCATTTTGATATCTTTGCGCAATCTTTTAAAGTATCATAAATACCATCTATACTATCATCTTCCATTGACAATAAATAACATGAACTTAGTTGTGGTCTGGGTGTTCCTGCATTATAAAGTGTTGGTGTTGCATGAGTAAAATATTTTTGAGACATTAGATCATATGTTTCTTTAACTAAATCCATGTTATTACCATGTATTCCTAAAGCAACACGCAACCACATATGTTGTGGTCTTTCTATTATTTTATTATTTATTTTCATTAAATAGGCTCGTTCTAATGTTTTAAATCCAAAATAGTCTATTTCATAATCACGACTGTAATCAATTACATTATTTAAAAAATCTTTATTCGCTTTAACAGTATTAAATAAATCTTCATGTATTAAAGGAACAATATTATTATGTATATCTTTAAAATTATATAATTTATCAATAATTTTAGAAAATGTATCAGATGTATTTTTATGATTATTTGATATTATTATTCTACTTGCTAAAACTCCATAATCATAATGTTTAGTACACAAAGAAGCACATTGTTGGGCTGTTAGTTCATCTAATACAGTTGTTTGTATATTAGGATATATTTGATCTATAACTTCCATAACTAATTGACTATAATTTAATTTTAATTGTGGTTCCATTTTAATACTTAAATTTTTAACACGATTTAGAATTTTATCAAATGACATATCTTCATAAGTTCCATTTCTTTTAATAACTTTCATATCCTCATTAATAGACATTATATATCAATAACTATATAATTTTAAATGGTTGTTAATCAATATTAATTAATGGTTCAGTTTCTATATTAAATATACAATTTTTAAAAATTTTATTTGTATCTATTAAACATTTACCTAGTGTATTGTTATTATTATTATTTTTTTTATTAATTTTTTCTTTGCGTTTAGGAGAACGATGTTCAAAACCTTCTATTCGTTCTTTTTTAATTATATTCCATATATTTTCTATTTCTGGAAATACTAAATTAAACCATAACTTATTTCGTAAAACTAACACGCAACTAACTTTTTCTAATTTCCAATATATATTTTTTCTCCATGATATTGTATCATATTTATTCATTGTATTTGTTTCCCATACATTAAAATCATCTTTTGTTATATTTAGTGGTGCATACTCATAAATAGGTTTATTTTCTTCAAGAAAATACATAATTATTCCTTTTTGTTTATTATCTTTTGATAAATTAAAATTACCATCTAATTCAAAATCTTCTTTACTTTCATATTCAATAAACTTTGTTTCTAAAAAATCACATTCATTTAATTCACATACCTCCATCTGTATTTGCATCTGTATCCAATATTCTAATTTAGGAATTCCATTAATTTCACGATTAACTATATTTTTTACTTCTAACATTCGTCCATACAATTTTGAGTTTTTGTCTGTATTAATTCCATCTGGAGAAGCAGCTATAAATTTATGTTTTTTATGTGGAATACAACCAAATTCAGATATTTTTGTTTTATATTCATTTTCATACCATTTAATCGATACATCTTCATATTTTTGTCCCCAGTGCATAGGTGTTTCGGTATTAATATTATTAAATTTATTTTTATCTATATCAACACATTTTTCATATATTATTTCATTTTGCATTCGCGATGTTCCAAATACTTTCCATATATTACTAGCGGTTAATACGCCATGACGAAATTCATACCATTCTTCTGTTCGTTGCTCTGGCTGTGGTATTTTTGTTAAATAATCAAGTTTTTTTTTCATTTGTTTTACATTTGGAGTAATTCTAATATAACTATTACCATTTGATCTTTTAGGACATATATTTTCATAAAATATAGTTAATGAAATATGAATAGCTTTAATAATTATATTAGAAATATTTAAATCTTCATATACATCTTTCAATTGTATATATAAATTTGTCATTAAAATATCTTTTAATTTTTCTTCAAAATATGGGTCAGAAAACATATTAGGATCGCATGATATATTTTCAAAAATTAATGTACCAGTTAGTTCAATTATATTTAAAAATTCATTATCAAATAAATTACATTTCATAATAATATTATAATTTAACTTTTAATATTATCAATTTATATCTTTATTTTTTTTTTTTCTTAATGATTTTATAGTAGAATTTTTACGTTCACTTCTTTTTAGTGTATATTTATTTGTATTATTATTAAAGATTAAATTAGGTATATCTTTTATACAACCTTCATCAGTATCATAAATAACATCTTTAACACTTGTTAATCTTTTTCTATCTAATGATTCTATCAAATATTTTGTTAAATACTCTTTATGTTTGCTTTCCAATTTATTTTTTTCTATTAAACTATTAATATATGAATTGATTTTTAAAATTTTTTGTGTCTTACCTAATTTAGTCCAATTTTCTTTTTTGTTATTATTTGTCTCCTCATGTAAAATTAAATTCATATTATTCATTATAATATAATATAATTTAAAGTTTAATACATTTTATTAAAAACTATTATATAATGAAAGTTATAAATATTATAGGAAAAAATAATGTAGATAAATTAATTAATAAAAATGATACCGCAACACGAAATAAAGTAAATTATGAAGAACCAACACATCAAGAACAAATAAAATTAATTAATAAATTTTATATGAATGAAAAAAATAATATGGATACTGACCTTATACGTGAAATTAAATTAAAATTAAACAGTTATAAAAATCAAGATATAAAAAAAAATATATATAATCAAGATAAATTAATAACTATTGAAGAAATAGTAGAAAAATTAGTTATTTCAAAATTATCATGCTATTATTGTAAAAAAAATGTGAAAATTTTATTTGTTAAAGTGAGAGACGATTATCAATGGACTTTAGATCGTATAGATAATAGTATTTGTCATAATAATAATAATACTGTTATTTGTTGTTTAAAATGTAATCTTGAAAGAAGAATTCAAAATTCTAATAATTTTAAATTTACAAAACAATTAAAAATAAAAAAACTTTAAAATACATTATATCAAAAGTTAAAAGTTTTATAATTTTATTTTAAATGTGTTAATAAAATATATGGACCAAATAAAATGGAGTTCTGGTGTTAAATATATAAAATCTAATAAAGATGATAAGTTTATGTATGTCTCTCTAAATAAAAAAGAACTTGTGAATAATAAAATTAATGAACGTGAATTAATACAAAATAGTTGTAAGAATCCATTTTTTAAATCAGAAGATTACGTTCAACATTTAATTAATCAAGAAATTTTTTTAATGTCTAAGAAAAATAATTAAGTATAATAACAATTTAAAACATATATTATAAATAAAAATATGTCAAATTATATTACTCAAAATAGTTTATTACTAAATAATTTAATTAATTTTTATAAAACTAATGATAATTTACAAAAAATGTTAAACATAATTAATGGACAATCAAGAATATCTTTACGAATTGTAGATTGGTTTGCAACTAATTATGCTAAACAAAAATTTACAATATATTACTTAAAAAATGGAACTAGATTTAAAGTTTATAATGATTATAAATTAAAACTTCGTTCGTATTCTAAAAAAAGATTTGACCCATTTTGTCGATGGGAACGTATAACAATACCGTATAAAAATGATAAACATATTCAAACAACAATTGGACAATTAAATTTTTTTAAATGGGCAATAGAAAATGAAGTAATAGATTACATTAAAGAAAATTATATAGATATAGAATTAGATATGAATACACGTAATAGTACTTCAAAAAGAAAATTAAATAAGTCAAATTTAGTAAATCAAAAAACACGTAAGAAGAGAGAAGAATTATCGCTGTCTGCAAGTAAAAGTATTAAACAAGAAAAAGTTTCTATAACAATTAAATTTGATTAATTATATGTTAAAATTTAAATATAAAATTAAATTTTAACAATATGGGAAATAATTTATCTATAAATAAAATAAATTTTGAAGATATGAGATATATGCAAAATGATAATAATTGTATTATTATAAATACTATGGACGGTAATAAACAAAATTGTTTAATCAAAGGAACATTATTTATCAATGATGAAGAAAAAATATTAAATAATTTAATTCAAAATAAAAATTTTGAACAATTAATTATAATATATGGAGAGAATTCATGTGATAATAAAATAATAAAAAAATATAATCAATTAATAAAACTAAATTTTACTAATGTATATATTTATCCAGGAGGTTTATTTGAATGGTTATTATTACAAGATATATATGGATATGACTTATTTACAACAACAACAAATAATCAAGATTTTCTAATTTATAAAGGAGAACAAAAATTTAATAATAAATTAACAATAAAATGAATTTTGTTCTATAAAATCTACTTTTGTATTTAAATCAATTATTGAATTTGCTAATTCATCTGCATCTTTATTTAATTCTCTTTTAATCCAAACATATGTTATTTTTTTAAAATTAACTTCTAATTCTTTACTTTTTTTATATAAATTTATTAAATTACTAGAATTAACATTGTATTTATTATTCATTTGATTAATTACTAATAAAGAATCCCCTTTAATTATTATATTGTCTATATTATTATCTATTGCTGTTTCTAATCCTAATATTAAACCCATATATTCAGCATAGTTATTAGTATTAATATCTAAAAATTTACTTCCTTTATAAATACTTTTATTATTATTATCATAAATAACAAAACCACAACCAGAAAGTCCCGGATTTCCACGACTAGCACCATCAAATTTTAAAATATGTTCTTTCTGATGAATAAAATTATTAATTTTTTCTAACAAAATATTAATATATTCAGGATTTTTATTAATATCTGTATTACCATCCAAAACTAATTTATCATTTTTATTTATATCTTTTATCCATGTTTCATGATAAGTATGACATTTTTTTAAATACTCTAATGGTATATTTTCTTCTCCTTTTCTAGAACGAGCATCGACTCTTTCTTTTGCTACTTCGGGTGTTGTTTTAAGATAAATAGTTTTAGTATTTGGAAGTGAAGCAGTAAATTCATCAAACCATTTATTATAAATTTGATATTCAATATCTTCAAGTTTATTTTCATTGTAAAGCATTTTGGCAAATACATTTTTATCTGTATAAATACATCTTTCACTAATAATAATATTATAACCTTTATCTAAAGCTGATTTTAGTTTTGATATTCGTGTAATATAAGCCATCATCTGAAAAGCAAAAGCATATTTATTTTGGTTTTCATAATATTTTTCTATTATATTTTTATTTTCTTTATCTTTAATTTTAATCCATTCATCAACTGGTTCATCTAGATAATATACATTTTTACAATATTTTTTTAATGATTTTACTAATGTTGATTTTCCAGAACCAATATTTCCTTCTATTGTATAAATTACTGGTGTAGACATTTTAAATAACTTATATACTTATTATTTATTTTCAATTTTATATTAAATTGAAAATAAATTAAGATTTATTTATTTAGTATATTATGGATTTTAAACAAAATAAATTAACTAAAAATGAATGGAATAATATTGAAATACCAATTTCAAATAAAGAAAAAATAATTAATAAATTAATTATAGATGGTTATAATAATGTTAATATAGTATCAAATAATACATTATCTCTAATGTCCTATTTAAAAATTAATTATACTAAAGATATAGAAATTTACATATATGATAAATATATAAAACCAAAGCTAGATAATATTAATAAAAAATATAACGCAAATATATTAACAAATGATAATTATAACTTAAAAAAAATCACTATAACAAAAGCGGATTTAATTCGTTTTAATAATACTGATAAAAATATAGAAAAGGATAAAAAAAATATATTTGAATTTGTATTACTTAATCTTATTGAAAAAATGTATAAAAATAAAAATAAAAATAAAACATTATTTAATTTTTATACGTTAAATTCATTAGTTCATTATAATGTTTATTTATTTAATAATATTCTAAAAAATATTATTATTAATATCACTAATAAAAAAATTAATATAAAAAATATTATAGAATTAGGAGTAGATTTAATTGAAAAAAATAATTATTTACTTGATTATTCGGATAATAAATTATATGAACATCAAAAACAATTATTTACTTATTGTAAACAAAATAATCCAAAATTAATATTATACATTGCTCCAACAGGAACTGGTAAAACAATATCACCATTAGGTTTATCAAATAAAAATAAAATAATTTTTGTGTGTGCAGCAAGACATGTTGGATTGGCACTAGCAAAATCTTCGATTTCTATGAAAAAAAAAATTGCATTTGCTTTTGGTTGTAATGATGCTCAAGATGTTCGTCTTCATTATTATGCTGCAAAAGATTATACTGTTAATAAAAAAAGTGGAGGTATTTGGAAAGTTGATAATACAGTAGGTGATAATGTAGAAATAATAATATGTGATATTAAATCTTATATTCCAGCTATGTATTATATGCTTGCTTTCAATAATCCTAAAGATATTATATTATACTGGGATGAACCAACTATTACATTAGATTACGATGAACATGAATTTCATTCAATAATAAAAAAAAATTGGAATGAAAATTTAATTCCTAATATTGTTTTATCATCTGCTACTTTACCTAATAAAGATGAAATGTCTGAAACAATTTCTGATTTTAAGTCTAAATTTGAAAATTCAGAAATATATACGATTGAAAGTTATGAATGTAATAAAACCATTCCAATTATAAATAGTGATAATTATATTTCTATGCCTCATTACATGAGTAGTAATTATAATGAAATAAAAATGATTGTATCACATTGTAAAAAATATAAAACTTTAATGAGATATGTTGATTTAAATGAAATAATTAAATTTATTTTATATATAAATAATTATAATTATCTTAAAAATAATGATTATACTATAAATAATTATTTTAATGACATTAATTCAATTAATATGATAAATTTAAAAATTTATTATTTGGAAGTTTTAAATAATATAAATGAAGAAAAATGGGATTGTATTTATAAATATTTTATTGAAAATCGTATTAAAAAATATAATTCAACTATTCATTTTGTAACCAATGATGCTTTTACTTTAACAGATGGTCCTTGTATATTTTTAACAAATAATGTAGATAAAATTGCTAAATTCTGTTTACAGGAAGCAAATATTCCTGAATATTTACTAACTAATATTTTAAATACAATTAAATATAATAATAAAATTAATATTAAAATTAATGATTTACAAAAAACTTATGAAGATGGAACAAATAAAGAACAAGAAAAAAAAATTACAGAGGGTAGAGTTAATCCTGAAATGAAACGTGTAATGAATGAAATAAATAAATTAATAGCATCGATTAAAAGCATATTTTTAGATCCTGTTTATGTTCCAAATACTAAACAACATAAAAATAAATATGCGTTTGATAAAAAAATTGAAGGAATTCCTTTTGTTTCAGAAATAAATGAAAATATAGTCGAAGAAATTATGTTAATTGATAATATTGCTAATATGTGGAAAATTTTATTACTAATGGGTATTGGTGTATTTACGAATCATCAAAATATTAATTATATTGAAATTATGAAAAAATTAGCACAAGAACAAAAACTTTATTTAATAATAGCTTCATCAGATTATATTTATGGTACTAATTATCAATTTTGTCATAGTTATATTAGTAAAGATTTAAATTATATTAGTCAAGAAAAGTGTATTCAAGCTATGGGACGTGTTGGTCGTAATAATATTCAAAAAAATTATAGTATTCGTTTTAGAGATAATACTTTAATAAATAAACTTTTTAATGAAGATAAAAATAAACCTGAAGTTAGAAATATGGCAAAATTATTTAATTCTATTTAATATAAAGATAATTTATGTATTATATATATGAATATTAATTTATTAGAAAAGTTAACTAAATTGAGAACGTCTTTTAAAAATTTAAACATTGATACAATTAAAAATTTAAATAGTGATACTGTTGGAAAATTAACTTTTTTTGGAATATCATTAGGAAGTTTATCACTTACTTCATATTTAATTTATAATGATAAAAATAAAAAACCATTATATTTATCACCAATAAAAAAAACATATGGAAATTTACATGAAAACAATAATCCAGAAAAAATAGAATATAATAAAAATTCTCCTGCTATATGTAATGAAAGTATTTTAACTAATTGTTTAATTATATCTAATTTAGATGATATGATATATAGTGATCAACCTTATATTAATTTTAATTTTTTGCACAATAAAGTTAATTATGATCAATATTTACATTTATTTGAATAATTTTTAATTCTTTTTTGATAATTTAAATTTAAAATTTTTTTATGTAAAAATATATCTTTTGCTGTATGGTTTATTATATAATTATAATTGTTATATAATAAAATATAATTATATTTACAAAAATGTCTATAATTCATAAAAAACCAATAGTTTTTAATTGGTGGTAAAGGATTATTATCTTCTTTTAATAATTCTATATTATTCATTATTAGTTCTATAATTTACCTTCAAGTGTTCATACTCATTCATAGTTTTAGTAATATATTAACGAAGACGAAGAACAAGATGAAGTGTAGATTCTTTTTGAATATTATAATCATTTAAAGTTCTAGAATCTTCTAATTGTTTACCTGCAAAAATTAAACGTTGTTGATCTGGTGGTATACCTTCTTTATCTTGAATCTTTTGTTTAACATTTTCAATTGTATCACTTGGTTCTACCTCTAGTGTTATTGTTTTTCCCGTTAATGTTTTTACAAAAATTTGCATTTTATATATAATAATTATATTTTTTAAATAGTATTCATATAATTATTATATTATAAACAATTTAGTTCGAGTAAGCAAGACCGCCCATACCACTCATTACACGAAGAACATTGTAGTTAGTAGCGTAAACACGAACTTTTGCAGTATCAGAACCGGAAACAGTATTATTAGAAACAACTAATTGTAAAGTAGCATTATCAATACGCGAGAAATTGCAAGTACCAGACGGTTGGTGTTCTTCTGGACGAAGAGCAAAAGAATAAACGTTAATTCCAGTGTCTGGGGATTTAGTATGCGATTGATAAGGTTGAACAAGATCGAAGTAAGTGCCTTCGCGCTCCGAGAAACGATCTTGACCATTAAGCTGAAGTTTAGCTGTTACAACTGGATTTTGACCCCAACAGTGCATGTTAAGAGCAGTTTCTCCAAGAACAAACGAACCAGCATCAGATACACCAACATCATCCTCCTGCACGTTCGAGGAAACGTTGCTGGCGGTCCAACCATCAAACAAAACGTCATTACTTTGGAGATAAGCACCCCCACTTGCAAGCGACGTCTGAGTACCGAAGGCAAGCATACTATTAGGAAGAGCATCAAAATCATCAGTGTAGTTGAATGGTTGAGCACCGAAAGCCATACTTGCTTCCTTGTTGGGGGTGTAATGATCACAGTAAGCTACGTGTTTATCCGGTTGAACAACCCATACTAATTCTTTGCAAGGATGGTTAAAGTTGAGTTTAATTTTATTCGACGAAGAACCAATTGATTCATCACCAGTAAACTGTAACTGCTCAATAAGGTATTCGTGCGGGTTCTGTGCCATCCGTCTCCGTTCATCAGTATCTAAGAATACGTAATCAACATAGAGCGAGGCAGCAACAAGTGATTTGGCAAGCATATCTGTATCTTTGGCCGCACTAGCGTCGTAGGCAGCTTTTGAGGCAAATAAACATTCATCAATCGGACGAAGATCAAGATTAATTTTAACTTCATGATATTGAAGAGCAATAAGTGGAAGAGCAAGTCCAGGATTGCGGCAGTACCAGAATTGAAGAGGAACATAAAGAGTGGTTTCTGGAAGTGCGTTAGTCGGAGTACAAACATTTGGAGCGGAATTAGCGGTGCTACCACAAGCACTCTCAACCTCAGCAAAATTAGTACTGGTTAAGTAAGTTAAAGCAGTAGTTTGTCCAACCATTTTATTGTAACCGGCTTCTTGATCTTTTGAAAGGGTAAGTTGGTTCCAGATATGCATCCAGTCACCATATTGACGATCAATGCGCTGACCACCAATTTCAACCTCTACTTGAGAAACAAGTTGCTCACCAGGATAATCAAGCCATCTGGCAACTCCTACCTCCGGTTTAATCTCAGGTAAAGTTAACTGAAGATAAGTGCGGTAAGCAAGATCACCATTACGGCTAATAGTACAAGTTACACGACGACCAAAATCAGCTTGGCCATTAAAAGTTTGTTCAATTGATTCCATTGCGAAATTTGTGTGGCGGCGATAAGTTACTTTCCAGAAAGTAATTTGCGGATTACCTGTAAGATATACGTCTTGTGCGCCATAAGCTACTAGTTGCATAAGTCCTCCTCCCATTTTATAATATACCCAAAGAAAAAAATTTTTTGAATTTAATTTAATTAAATATTAACATTTTTTTTTATAAAATCTATTAAGTATGAATCGTTAAATATTTCCTTTTTATTTTCATGTTTTTTACTAAATGTATAAATATTATTTTTATTCATTTTAACTTCCCATCCATCTTGAATAGCATTATAAATAAAAATCATCTTTTGTAACTTAACATTATCAATAGTAGGTTTTTCTATTATATTAATATTGAGTGAAGACATTTATTTCTTATTAGAAAATATTAATTAATATTTTATTTAATTAAATAAATAACATTTAAAATATTATATGCCTACATTTAAAGAAAAAAATACAAAAAAAATTTATGTTAATAAAAATAAAAATATTACGTTGGATAATAAACATAATTTAATAATGAAAAATTTTTTAAATGAAAAATCACTCGAAATTCCTAAATTAATTAAAGAAAAAGACGAATTAAAAATAAAATTTAAAAGTAAAGATATAAATATTGATGAAAAATTAATTATTAAAGACAGAATTAAAGAAATAAAAAAATTACTAAAAGAAAAAAAGGAAGAAGAACTAAATTATTTACTTAAAAATTCAAATTATATTTTTAACTATTTTGAAGATAAAAAAAATATAACAGAAGGTAAAAATAAAACAACAATTTTAAATAATTTTTTTAAAGCAGGTAATAATAATAAAAATATTATTAATCAAGATAATAATGTTAAAAAATATTTTTCAAATATAGATGAAACAATACTAGATATAAATAATTATGTTCTACAAACAAATATTTGCACTAATTGTAATCAGGGTGAATTAATACCGGTTATTCAAGAAGGACATCTTATTTGTAATAATTGTTCTTGTATATTAAATTATATTGTAGAAAATGAAAAACCTTCCTATAAAGAACCTCCTAAAGAAGTATGTTTTTATGCTTATAAAAGAATAAATCATTTTAGAGAAGTTATTGCTCAGTTTCAAGCAAAAGAAACAACATTAATACCCGAAGAAATATTAGAAAATATTAAATTACAATTAAAAAAAGAAAGAATAACATTAGATCAATTAACAAATGTAAAAGCAAAAGAAATATTAAAAAAATTAGGATATAATAAATACTATGAGCATATACCTTTTATTAAAGATAAGTTAGGAATTAAACCTCCAGTAATGAAACCAGAATTAGAAGATAAATTATGTAATTTATTTTTAGAAATTCAAGGTCCTTATGCTAAATATTGTCCTGATAATCGAGTTAATTTTTTAAATTATTATTACACGGTTTATAAATTGTGTGAATTATTAAATGAAACAGAATTTTTACCATTTTTTCCAATGTTAAAAGATAGAGAGAAAAGAATAGAACAAGATCAAATTTGGAAAAAAATTTGTAATGAATTAAACTGGAATTTTATAGCAACCGTGTAAAAATAATATTTAAAGTTTAATTATTATTTATACTTTAGCTGGAAAACCTACTAAATTTGCTCCAATACCAAAACCAGCACCTGAACGAGCACTTACAGCCATAGCTGGAATGTAAGTATCAAGAATACTAAAAGTAGCAGCAGCAGTTAAAGCAATAACAGCGACTTCTTCCAAATTAAGTTTTTTCTTAGGAATTGAGTAAGCTGCAATAGCAACCATAACACCTTCTACAAAATATTTAATAGCTCTTTTTAATAGTTCGCCTACATTAATTTCATTAACAAGATCGACAACACTCATTATTATAATAATAATAAAGAAAAAAATTATAATATAAATTAATACTTAAAGTTTAATTTTAAATATAAATAATAATGACAGAAAAAAATATGAATATAGAACATAGATTGAATGATGATGGAAGTATAAATCCTAAATATATTGATTTATTGGATGAAGATAAACCAATTTCTGGACAAAAATATGCTTGTATATCTTTTTTATCACCGGAATATATAATCAAAGATAAAAATTTATATAATTTTAATGAATTTACAAAACAATGGGAAATGACTAAAGCATTTGAAAAATATTCGCAATTTCTTAATTTTATTTCATACAAATATAATATTGAGTATCAAGATTTAGTAACTGATCTAAATGATTTTGCTAAAGATCAAAAAAATGTTTTATCAAATACATCAATAGAGGATGATTTTAAAAGTTTTATGGATAAAAATGAAGAAAAACTAGATGAAGAATTTAGTAGACTACATAATTTTAAAACAAGTGTTCGTGGAATTAAAATTAGAGGTGTTTTTCCTAATCAAGCAGAAGCAGAATTACGATGTAAAATGTTAAGAGAAATTGATTCAAACCATGATGTTTATGTTGGTCCTGTAGGTATGTGGATGCCTTTTCATCCCGAAGCTTACAAAACAGGTAGAGTTGAATATTTAGAAGACGAATTGAATGAATTAATGAACGAAAAAAATAAAAATGAAAAATATGCTAAAGAAGAATTTGATAAACGTGTAAAAGAATCTAAAAAAGCAGCGATTGAAGATAACAAAGAAAAAGCAAAACAAAGTGGCAATTTATTATCACAAACATTAGATGAAAATGGAAATCTAGTTGGTGTAAATAATGTTAATACGTTTGATAATAGCTTACCTGCCAATGCTACAGTAGAAGAAGTTAGAAAAGAATTATTTGAAGATGAAAATGTAATATTAAAAAAATAATAAATTGATTTTAATTATATAAAGTTATAATTTATAATTAAAATGCCAAAAGAAAAATGTGAATATGCTGATTGCAAAAAAAAACTTAGTGTTGTAGAATTTTCAATTGGTAAATGTAGATGTGAAAAAATATTTTGTAATAAACATCGCTTATGCGAAAAACATGATTGTAATTATAATTTTGCTTTAAATAAAGATAATTTTATTAAATCTAATTTGTGTATTAAATCTAAAATTGAATATTTAATTACCAATTAGAACGAGTTTTTCTAACATTTATTTTAGGACCACGTCTACTATTTGAATTAGGATTATAATGTTCTTCTTCATCGTCTGAATCTAATCCTATTGATGCTTCCCAAAATTCTTTTGAACCAAGTTTAAAATCATTATGTGGTTCAGCTTTATACCAAAATATTTGTTCTACTAATTTATTACTTTTTGCATTATTATTTATAACTAAACATTCAAAATTTTCAGTACATTGATCCATTACTTGACAAAAACTTTCAAAAGTAGGAAACATACCAGCATAATTTTCCCATATTCTTTTTCTATTTGAAATATAAGGTTCACGTAAAATAAAAACATAATCAATATTTGTTCTTAAATTTGGTGGTATACCTAAGGGATACTGCATTGTTATTATTAACATAATTTTCCAGTGTCTTCCATTCATAAAAAGCATTCTCATCATTTTATCTTTTGTCCATGTAGAATCAAATAAACAATCATCTAAAATACAAAAAGTTCTTGGATCTATTGTTGTTCTTTTATAATTTTCTAATTCTTTTTTAACTTGTTTCAAAACTGTTTTTTGTCTTTTTAAAATATTTTCTATAATAGCAGTATTATATTCATCGTGAATAAATAATTTAGGAACATGATTGCCATAAAATCCGTTTCCTGCTTCAGTACCTGATATTACTGTTCCAATTGGTATATCTTGATGATGAAAAAGAAGATCTCTTACTAAGTAACTTTTACCTGTATCGCGTCTTCCAATTAATACAATAACAGGACCTTTATTTTCATTTGCATTAAAAGTAATCTGGTTCATATTAAATTTTTTCAATTCCAAAGTCATTATTATTAATAGAAAGTAATATTTATATATTTTATCGCATTAAATGAGTTAAAATTTATTAAAATTTATGTTAGACTGAATTATGAACTTAAATTATAAAAAATATGACAATACAATATTATTTAAAAATTTTGAAAATATAGATTTATTAAATACTGAAAATACACAAAATTATATACCAATTTATAAGAAATTTTTTAATTTAAATGAAAATAATTTTAATAGTATTAATTTAAATAATTATTATACACTTAAAAGTATTACTAATAAAAAAACAGAAAATATCTACGAAGGAGTTATTAAAAATGAAAAAAATATTGAATATAATAAAAATATTTTTTTTAAATTTTCTCCTATTTTAGATCCAATAAAATTTATAACAAATAATTATGATTTGTCACATTCAGAATTATTAAACTTACCCAATTATAATATTAATAAAATTAAAAAAGTTGATTGTTTTAATAATAGTGCATATATAGATAGTTTTTTTAACTATTTAACAAGTATAATGTTACATAATTATAATTTTTCACATGGTATAGATTTTTACGGTTCTTTTTTAGGCATTAAAAATAATTTTTATTTTAATATTACAGATGATATTTATAATTTACATGAATCTGATATTTTTCATAAAAATAAAAATGTATTATTTGAAATAATGAGTGAAAATTATTTAAATTTTTTTAATAATAATACGAGAAATTATAAAGAAAAAATTACAATTGGTAATGATATTGAAAAAATAAATTTAAATATATGTGACAGTTCTAATTTAGATATTTTTAATGATTTATTCGTAAGTAATATTGATAATTCAAACAATAATTTTGATTATTCAAATAATAATATTATTTCAAATATTTTATATGAAAAAAATATTATAAAATTAGATAAAAGTAATTCTTCCTCTTCTTCTTGTTCTTCTAGAACATCTAATAGTTCTTTATCTGATAATGAAAATGATACAAGTTCAGAAAATGATACAAGTTCAGAGAATAATACAATTTCTAGTTCTCTTGTAAGTGATGATGAAATATTTATTAAATTATTTAAATTTCCTGTACAATTAATTGCATTAGAAAAATGTGAAAATACATTAGATTCATTATTTAATAATACAGATAATATAACTGATCATGAATTAGGATGTATAATTTTACAAATTATATTTATATTAATTACATATCAAAAAAATTTTAATTTTACACACAATGATTTACATTCAAATAATATTATGTATGTTAAAACTGAAAAAAAATTTTTATACTATAAGTATAATTTTAAATATTATAAATTACCAACATATGGTAAAATATTTAAAATAATAGATTTTGGAAGAGCTATTTATAATTATAAAAATCATTTATTATGTAGTGATAGTTATGATTTTAAAGGAGATGCTGCAACGTTATTTAATTTTGAACCATATTTTAATAACAAAAAACCACGTCTTGAACCTAATTTTAGTTTTGATTTATGTAGATTAGGATGTTCTTTATATGATTATTTTATTGATGATATTAATGAAATTAAAAATATCACTTCACCAATAGTTAAAATAATTATTGACTGGTGTTATGATGATAAAAATAGAAATATTCTATATAAAAATAATGGAGAAGAAAGATATCCAGATTTTAAATTATATAAAATGATTGCAAGAACTGTAACAAAACATACACCCGAAAATACGATTAAAAAAGAATTTTTTAATAAATTTATTGTATCAAAAAAAAAACTTAATAATAAAATTAAGGTTTTTAATATAGATGAAATTAAAATAAACTAGTTAATTAATTTATTATTATTAATTAACTATTTAAAAACTCGGATTTTCAGTAAAAGCAGTTGGTTCTTTTATAATCAAATTAGTATTATATTGTTCAACAACATATATTCCTAAAAATGAACTTAAATAAACTATAATTGATTCTTTAATTAAATCTTTTAGCGATTTATTATTATTTTTTAGTATTAATTTTGTTTCTATAAATTTTATTATAATATAAACTAAAGAAATTATTAAGCTATATGTAAAAGTGTTATCCATATTATATTAATATAATAATTTGTAGTTTATAAATATTACGCATTAAACTAATACTTCAACATCATTTAATATTAAATCATTTAGTTTTATATTATCATCATCATTGTTTAGATTTTCTACATCCATAGTATCTAAATTAATATTTTTACCAATTGTTATTTTTTCATCATCTTCATCTTCATCTTCATATTCTATTTCTTGTTCTCGTTCTTTTGCTAAATTTTCTAAATGTTCTATATCTTTTGGAGCTGATAAATTTTCTTCATTACCCATTACATCAACCGCTTTATCAAGATCTGAAAATGTCAAATTATTATTTAAATTATCTGTTTCATCTATTGCTGTATCTTGTAATTCTTCTGTTTTTACTACACTTGGAGTAGTTAGAGATAATTCTTCTGTTTTTACTACACTTGGAGTAGTTAGAGATAATTCTTCTGTTTTTACTACACTTGGAGTAGTTAGAGATAA